>JAEEGL010500451.1_pt1 | contig 10127 bp, 8 predicted proteins | sample 9134231 | NCBI WGS metagenome assembly JAEEGL01 (sample SAMN16246548, study PRJNA631951) | gut metagenome | biome: gut microbiome; feature: rumen; material: fiber-attached | host: Bos | place: Iran: Karaj | collected 2018-10
GTAAACTGCACTACCAAGCGCAACGAATCAGGAAGCGAATGTATGTCATCCACGAAACTGATTCCTGCAGCCAAAGTCACACCCGCCAACAGCCACGGATATTGAAATCCAAATACAATGCTCCATATCCAAAGCCCAATGGTGAAAATAGTACCACCTCCTCGTAAAACAATTGTTTTGTGTGACGAGCGTTCATTAGGTTTATCAATGATATTATATTTATCAGCAATGCGGAAATAAATCAGCTCTGCTGCAAATAAAACAATCACTATAATTAAATACGTTTTCCACATATATTAAATCTTTTATACATTCATAAATCATAGATTACAACTCTTTAAGACCCGTTGCCATATAATAATTGACTGCCACTGCTCCTCCCCACATCCTATAAACGTATAGTGGTGTAATGACTCCAATATCCATAGAGCACGAACGTGCTTCCTGCTCCATAAACTCCCGCAGTCTTTCAACAATACTACTCATGCTTTTTTCCTTGTAATACGACAGAAACGCCAACAGCCATCCTTCTCCACGTTACCTTGATAGAGTCCAGAGGGAATATTGAGAAGAAAAACGCTCCGTCTTTCAAGTGTTTCCAGAAAGAGATGGCTTTATATATGATGTACGGATACTTCTTCTGATACGAATAATCTCTGTTATGCCCAAAGTTTCCTGTCTCTAACACAAACTCCATCACACGAACTGCCTTACGTTTCCATTTCTTGTCATCAGAATAGAATGGCATAGCCTCAACAGGCATCCCAAGGTAATCCACGGCCAAGACAGCAAACGCCTTCCACTCCGTCATCACACCCATGCTCTTGATTCGTGTTTCCAACAATTTGTGATTCAGTGAATCCTTGTATGTCCACAGAAGCCGGCACCAATCACAAATCTGACGTAAACCTATTCCTTCTCTATAGAAATGTTGTAGTATATGAGAAAAGACGAAAACAATATCTTCATTTACACCTGGTAAAAAAACCTGAGTTTTACCATTCATCCACGATCTCACTCTGCCACTATAAAAGACATCATTCTTTGCATCATCAATTACCCTATCTAATCTTTTCCATAACCCACTCCGCATATTTCCATGTAATTCGACAGACCAACCGTTTATTATCATTTCCCTATGCTTAATATAGGTTATTTCGTCTTCTATTTCTGTAGCTATTGGAATTAATAGATTCGTCGCTTTATAATAATTATCCTCACTCAATAACAAATCCACATCACCACACGAACGCCATAATGGTATTTCATAGCATTGGGCAATGCCTTGTCCCTTCACAAGCAAGGTGTAAACATCAGCCTTACGCAATGTATCTATCAGTTTCTCGATGAAGGCATTCATCCCCTTGTTTTGCTGCTCTATCACCTGAATTTCTCCAATCCATTGCAGCAACAAACCCTGATGTGGTTTAAATGGCGACTTCTCTATACCAGCAAGAACCAGACCAAGAACAGACTGCTCATTTGCAATTTCATAAACCTCCTGCCAGATATTGGAATCCCGAAACTCTAAATTTTCAGCTCTAAACTTTACGAAATCCTCCCATAGTCCTGCCTTCAAAAAAGCAAGAAACGCCTTTTGTATGTTTTCGCCTTTTGACATTTTACCCTATACGTTCGTAGGCAGTCTAAGCTATCAGAACCATCAGCTCGTCCAACTTCTCCAAACACTTCTTTTTCACAAAATGCTCATCATAGTATTTTAAGGCATATTGTCCCTTAGCATTAAAGACAGACTTATCCATCTTTGATAGTTCTATCGCCAATTTAGCGAAACCTTCAGCATCGCCTGCTGGTAGAGACCATCCACATTCAGCAGCATTAATCACTTCTGCACCTTCACCATTCAGAACTGCCACAATAGGCCTTGCTGCAGCCATATACGAAGAAATCTTTGCAGGGGCATACAACTTAAATAGCGGGTCATCATTCAGAGTTACCAACATCACATCAGCCTGTTTGAAGAACCAAGGCATCGTTTCTGAAGGATAACGCCCAGGTGTAAAGACTGTTTCTTCAAGACCATGTTCTTTAACAAAATTTTTTACCCAATCCAACCTGCGGCCATCACCAACAATAACCCACTTTATATCTTTGTGGTCTTTAGTCAGCAAAGCAGCCTGCATAGTACATTCAAATCCGTGAGCTTCACCTACTGCACCAGCAAACATTAGCTTAAAGCCATCAGGTATTTTTGGAGCATCCTCTGGTGATTTCTCGACTCCATCATTTCCATCAGCCCACTGTGGGTAATATACAATCTTGCTAGAGTAATCTCCATATTCAGCAATGCTCTTCTCAAAACTACGCGAGCTTATCAGAATCTTGTCTGAGTGTTTATATTCACTCTTTACATAATGGCGAAAGAATGATAAGATATATTTGTTATTGATGCCACCAGCTGCAGTTAAGCTTTCTGGCCACAAGTCCAAAACCCAAGTATAGAGAGGTACTTTACGAATACGCTTATATAGAACTCCAGGGGCAGACATCATCACGGGCGACAATTGTTGCACAAATACTCTGTCATATTTATGGAATATAGCATGAAATAACATATATACCCAAGCCACAATCAGATAACTGAAGTAGTTCAGCATGAGCATAATCTTACCATTACCACGTGGGAATATGGGCAGTCTGGTTACTCTTACTCCCTTAACTACCTCATGGCGTTTCTTAAACAGACTGTAACCATCATAAAACTTACCATGAGGGTAGTTTGGAATTCCACATACCACGTGTACACTATGCCCTTGTTCTGCCCAATGGAATGCTATATCATTTCCGCGGAATACCTCTGGATAAAAATATTGACAAACAAATAATATCTTCATTGTTGAGTTTTTATTCTACTATTAATACTAAGAATTCCATAGGACAGCACCCACCCTATTGCACACCCTATTGTATTGTGCATCACATCATCAATCTGAACCGCCCCTTTCTCAAAGAAATACTGATTTGACTCTATGAATACTGAGAAACAAAAAGCTATTCCCAACATCAACAGTAAAGAAATTGACGGCTTGAGTAATTTGAAAAGGAATCCCAACGGTAAAAATAATACAACATTCAGAATAATATCCCAAATACTGACACCTGGAGTGTGTTCTATAACAGCCTTATAGGTCCAGAATGGAATGATTTCAAGCCTGTCAAACTCAAACGTAATTCTATCGCGACAAATAATTGTTGAACACACTACAATAAACACATATTCGACTAATAACACCCATAAAATAAAATCCTTCTTTTTCTTTACCCCTTTCCACAACAACCCGAATATCAACAATGCGGCTGTTGCTATAACCGATGGATAAAACACTTCTGAAGGAACACCTGTTGTAAAAAAACCACTGAAATTACTCCAATTAATCATCATATTTCTTTGCAACTATCTTCTATGATCTTAATTAGTCTATCCGCACGCTGTTCATAGTTGTCATATTTCAGTAACTGTCGTTTACCGTTTTCTGTCAGTTTTCTAGCAAATTCGTTGTTCGTAGCTATTAAATAAACTGCTTCAGCTAAAGCTTTTGCATCTAGAGCACTATAATAATATGCCGCTTCACCACAGAGTCCTTTTGCAAATTCAAGATCTGTTGTAATAATTGGCTTACCCATTTTCATCGCTTCAGGGTATGTCGCCGTAAAACATTCTAGTAGTGATGGCATAACCATAATATCACTTTGCTCATACAAATTGGGGCATTGAGTAACATCCACTCTACCTAATAATACAAAATTATCTTTCAATTGAGTAGGAATATGGTAATCAGAATCATCTACGGTAAGAACAAATCTGAAACTGAATTCAGGATATTTATTCTTAAGGTATTCACCTGCTTTTATTAATATCCTAAGGTTTTTGTGAGGATAATTTGCCGTTATTGTTAGACACGTTATCCCTTTGAATAGTGGCAAACTAATATCTCTTTTCCAATTATCTGGATAATCATAGATTTGATTATAATAATTCGTAACACTATATACGGTCTTATTGGGAAAAATCTTTCTTACTCTGCTTGAAGCTAACGGATTCTCTGTCCAAAAAAAATCTGTACTTCTTCCAAACATATATCTCCACAGCACACATTTAAATTTTACCTCGCACCATTTTCTAAAAGAAAGCATTGAAAAATATGGCGAATCTGGTAATAAAGGATGAGGTATAGCCCATCCACTTAAATGGTATACTTGCGGATTCCAGCGAGATGGTCCAAAAACCGTCAGCACTGCTTTTACATCATTAGAATTAACGAGTCCATCAAGAAACCTGTCTCTTCCAAACACTAATGTATGAAAATTATTCTTCACATCATAAATATAGCTTGATACATTAATATAGCCCGAAATCCTATCTTTTGTTTCTTTCATCCTAGACGATAACACAACTACAAAATTATGCATCGCATATTTATTGAGTAAACAACATATAGAATCTGCCACCTGGATTCCTCCCCCTGCCTTCAGGTTTGAGCAATTAATCAATATATTCATAAATACCTTTTAATTTCAATAAACAAAAATAGTGGCATTAACTACTGCACAGCACAAAAGAAACTAGAAAAATCTAACAAGCTTGCATAGAACTTTGCACCATTCTTTGTTAAATGCCGACAATCTTGACTAATGTATTTCCTATCATTAGTAAAGACTCTTACTTTTCCATCGACTCTACTTACAGGTGCTATCATATCAACATACATGTCACCATATTTTTTCTTAAGGAAGGTGTTACGTTCTTTATAGCCTTCTTCCATATAAACAGCAAAGTTATAATAATCAGCTTCATCTCTATGTCTATAGATAATCCCATTCGATTTTCCAAAGTTCTTCTCTCCTATTATATACATTTTTTTACCTTTAGGTAAATAGTTATATTTAAGGAATGCGATTTTATTCTGGTCTACACCTTTAGAAGAATAAAAGACTACATTAGCATCTCCTATCCTTTTTCTTGCTTTTGGATCATTTTTGATGGAATCTTTAATAAAGACATCATTCATATAAGATATTTCAACCGAATCTTTCATGGCCGATTCTAAAATAATATTAACCCAGTCACGACCAAAACTATTTCCAATAATCAACCACTTTTCTTTATTTGAATTATTCATAAAATTATGGTCATAAGCATATGCACGCTCATTGTATTCTGCATGCATGCCCCTTTTCTGATGACCCATATATATATCTAGTTCCGGAACATCTCTAGTTACACCTGCATTTGCAAAAATATATAAAGAAAAACCATTTACCATTATAAATAATATCGATCCTATTATATAGACAAATGTTTTATCTGGTAAACTTTCAATATATTTATACGAAAACAACGTTAGTAATAAAAGTATTACAAGATAAGGTATAATAATATATAAATTCAATAATTGGTCGGTATAAGAGTATCTAATAAAGGCAAGAATTATCTGATGCCAGACAAAAATACTATAACTACATTTTCCTATATATGCAATAAAATTTATGTTGAATATTGATGCCCTATTGCAATATTTCTCTACATTCAACAGACCCGCTATAATGATACATACCAATACTACTTGTAACTTGGATTCCCTTAGGATTTCAATGTTTGAAAATATTAGGATTAAGAACAATGCATATAGTATAAATGTTGCATATTTGGCATTATTTGTTCCATAACTTTTGCTATCATCAGCATGATATAAAATTGCCCCCCCCAGGCAGAATTCATACAACCTATACTGCACATAGTAAAATCTCTCAGCATCATTTTCTTGAATCAAAAATAGACAGAAAGATAATAATAATATACCGTAAAGAATATTCTTAAAAAAAACTTCACCGTCAATCTTTCCTCTACATATTTTAAAAGACAAGATAAACAACGCAGGAAACAATAGGTAGTATTGCATCAATACACCCACATACCAAGTATGCATTAATGGTTTATATTCATTGACCACATCCCAGTAGTTATGGGTTGTAATGCAAGAAAGAATGTTATTAGAGAAAAGAGTGGTAGCAACAACAGAATCACATAAATTTTCATAGTCATCTGGTAGCATAAAATAAAGCCCCCAAAATACACATATAATAGATGCGAATATTAAAAGCGGCAACAGTCGTAATAGTCTATGCTTTATAAACTGAATATAGTAAGCCCAAGTCTTTTCAGGAGCCTTCCTAAGCGATTTAAGAGTAAAATAGCCAGCTATAACAAAAAAAGCATCTACACCCAGATAACCGTATTTGCAGATACCCATATGGTAAAGGACAACTGCTATTATCGAGACACCTTTTAAGACATCAAAATATTGACTTCTCATTTTATTCTAATTTTCTTTTGTGAATAGCTACTTAATCCCAGTCCAATTAAAACCCAAATGAAGCATGAAGATGAACGTAAGATGAATCCATTGTGCATAACAAATATTACAACATTCATAGTTCCCATCAGCACGATGGGGAAAATTCTTGATGATTTTGCCTTCCTCGTTGCATAGCCTGATATGAAACCAAAAATCGCGGTCACTATCATCATTCCCGCTATTCCACCATCAGCCCAAGGTTGGAGGAGATACGTACTAACATTAAAAGCGCCAATGTTTTGTTCTATCGATTCAAATCCTGGCATAGCTGTCGCAGGAATGAAAATACTCCAAAAAGCTTCTGTGGTATATAAAGGGTAACCCTTGGGGATAATCGTCTGCATTGCTGTTTGCAGATTTAAAAAAGATGGTGCAAAGTACAAATAGATCATACTGAAAGTAAATTCCAGCAACAAGGAAATGTCCCATCCTTGCAGTTGGGCTCTCTTTGCTCCAACCAAGCCAATAACTGCAAAAGCCAAGACTCCAACCAAGATCATTTGCTTCTTTAACTTCTTGGACTGCATTTTGTTTTTTGACGCAAATAACAGAAAATAAGACGTCATAAATAAAAAGATTGCTTGAAAGAAATATCCTCTCCAACCTGAAAGCAGCTCACATATAAGTGCCACCGCAGCAACAACCCCTATTAGTTTCTTTTTTCTTTTATTAGGATTAAACCGTAGTACAAATGGGATTAGAACATATTGTACTCTACATATATTAACAAATTTATAAAATGGGCCTACAGAAAAGGCTTCTTTTAATTCATCGGTATCACCACTCAACAAGGGTATCATTCCTGTAGCTATTACATTCAAAGCAAAAGAGAGGATAGATATTATTTGAAAAGAAAGTATTATTCTAAAAAAACTATCTGTTCCATAAAAATGATCATTTCCCATTCTTCCACTCTTAACAGTGTTATATCCGACAATATACGCAAAGAAGAAAGAATAATTAACTAAAATAATTGCATATGCAAGAAGATTCGTCCAAGTAGTGTTAAAATCATATAGGTGCAGATCCATTCTTCCTATTGAAATAATCAACAGCCAGAAAACATACCACATACATAAAGGTGAGGTAACCGCACCATATCTTTTAATCTCTGCACGTATTAATAACCCTACTAATATTATAAGGATTATTGTCCAAATCCAGTTCTGCTTTTCCTCTATCGTAAAAAAGAACAAAAGCTGGAAAATATTAAATATAAGTATTTGAGGTAAAAAACTATTCGCGGTTTTCATGCTTTGCTATTATCACTTTATACATTTTCCAAAGATCCTTCCTTATGCAATAAACAATACTTGCAACCACAAGGAATTCAACACCATATTTAAAGACTCCTGCCAATAATAATTCGCTTGAATAGACAATAAAAAATGCAAATAAAAGAAATATATAATAATACGGGGCAAATATCCTGACATAATTAGACGCATATATCCACCTGGCAATCATAATCGACAAAAAAGACAGGGACAATGATAGTGCTACGCCATAAAGCCCATAAAGAGGCATTAAAACAATTAATGAAGTTAAGGATGTTACCCCACCCCACAAACTACTATAAAAGAAATACTTACTTTTCTTTACTGCTGAAAAAATGGAACCTATACTTCCTGACATACTGGAAAAACAGAGTCCAAGCGCTAAGAGCGGTATATATTTAGACGCTGAATAGTATTCTGGAGTAGTAAAGATGTGAATAATTGGTTCAGAGAAAATAACGAGAAATATGCATCCAATAAAATAGAGTGTTGTCATGAGCCGAAAATAATTATTGTAAAATCTGTCAAAGCCTTCCTTTCCATATTCATCTAAAACTGAATTACTCCATGCAATACCAAATATACTTGAAATGCTATTAATCACCCCAGATATTCTACTTGCAACAGCATATATTCCTATTGCAACCAATCCTAATTTATTTTCCATCAAGGGACGATTAATGCCATTTATCAGCCACCACATTACACTATTAGGAACCAAAGGCACGCTATAGGACAACAATTCCCTCATTGGCTCCTTTCTTACTGATTGAAGGGAAATATAATTATACTCATGGGCTGCTATTAATGTGTAAATCGTTGACGCTAATTGTGATAATATTATTGCACTTACATATCCATAGACGCCCCAATATGGGATTAATAAAAAAGAAAAAATAGCCACAGAAGCTGTTAATACTACTCCGGAAAAACTATATACCCCCAACTTATCCAAACTACGCGAGAACTGCTGTACATATAACTGCAGATGTCGCGTTGAAAGAAGCAAAAAAATATACCATCGATACTTAACAAAAACATTTTCAGGTGGGAAATATTGTTTAAAAAAGCTTATAATAAGGAAAAATAAAGCCCCTAAAGCAGACATACTCATAAGGAAAAAAATTCCTGATGAAAAATATTCTTTTTTCTTTTCTATATTCTCAGCTAGCTTGGGGTATACAAACATGGAGTCGGCAATATTGAGAAACATAATTGTGACTAAAATGTCTGCATAAACCGTTATTGTATCTGCAGCTCCATACTCATCCGATGTAAGCCACCGCGTATATAATGGCAACATCAGAAGATATATTAGCTTGCTTCCAACGGTACCCATCATCACATAAATTGTGTTGATGGCTATTGCCTTATATTTGTTCATTATATACTTCTTTTGGCTATACGGTTGTATCTCCCAACAATTCCATAATAAGAACCAATCCTTAACATTTTTAATATAAATGCCAAAATAAAGCTCGAATGGAATAATTTAAACTGAGAAAAAGATTCAATAATAAGTGAGCCAAATTTATATGTCCTTTTAACTGTTGGATAATAATTCAGTTTCTCTTGAGGCCCGCCTAAGAAATAATATGCTGCCTTTAAGCATTCTTCATTTTTTTTATTCGGAAGATGCGGGTCATCTATCATCTTGAAAAGTTCCTCTTCTGACTTTGGCGTATGCACTATATTCATGTAACTATAATAATACTCATTGAGAGCAATGACGGGCTTTCCCCAATATGTACTTTCTAATCCCATTGAAGAAACAAAGACAATTACTCTATCGCTATTTTCCATAAGAGCATAACTACTTACGGGCGAGTCAGGTGCAAATATGGTCACGTTGTCATATTTTAAGTCATATAACATAGTATGACTTTTGTAAGGAACTGCTCCAAGATTTGGATGTACACGAAGATAGAAATGAATGGAATCATTATCTTTATAATGCTCAAAAATATGTTTTAATGCTTCATATTGGCTTGGATATAATGCCCCTTTATCCATCTCTGTTGATATACTACAGTATTCATCCTCAGAGGAGTTAAATATAGATATATTTTTCTTTGATTTATCAAACCCGTCTGGCAACATGCCACCAACTTGATTGGCTGTATATATTTTATCTCCTGCAAATTTTCCAAACTTTCTATTAGAAAAGAAAGCTTCGGAAACTTCTTTTTTATTATCTAATCCGTTATCCCACCACAATTCCATCTTTTCATATTTAGCTCTACCTGTTTGAGGGACATTATTTATAAACATATCATACACATCCTCACCGTCTTTTGTCCATTGTCTCTCTGTGCAAATGTAAGGAATTCCCTTTTGCTCTGCAATTCTATATATTGATTTTAGGTTTGAATGTCTTCCATTGTGGAATATTATCAAATCAGGATTTATTGAGTCTACATATTTAATTTGTGCTTCTATCATTCTAACCGTACTATGCATCATGTCATTTAAA
>JAEEGL010502253.1_pt1 | contig 10127 bp, 8 predicted proteins | sample 9134231 | NCBI WGS metagenome assembly JAEEGL01 (sample SAMN16246548, study PRJNA631951) | gut metagenome | biome: gut microbiome; feature: rumen; material: fiber-attached | host: Bos | place: Iran: Karaj | collected 2018-10
ATTATTATAATTATTCATTGGCTCTGGTTGACTTACTGGGTTATTATTATCATAATTATTTAAATAACTCATAAAATCATTATTTCCACTTGGTTGATTCATATCATTATTTAAAGTCATAGGATTATTATAATTATTCATTGGTTCTGGTTGACTCACTGAATTATTATTATCATAATTATTTAAATAACCCATAAAATTATTATTTCCTAATCCTTGAGTCATTTGACCATTAGGCATAGAATTATTACTATAATTATTAGGAACATTTATTTGACCATTTTGTGGTAATGGATTATTCATATAATTATTCATAAAATTGTTATTATTGTTCATATATTCATTCATACTTTTTATCTCACTATCCAATTCTCTTACAGTCATTTTTCTTTCTTTTATTTTATTCAGTAAGTCTAGTTGTTTTGCTTCTTCTTTTACTGATAGCAAACTTCTTGCATGTCTTTCTGATATCTCATTATGCATTAAAGCTTCTTGTATTTTTAATGGTAAATTAAGAAGTCTTAACTTATTAGCTATTGTTGACTGATTAACCCCTAATTCCTTAGCTAATTCGTCCTGTTTCATATTGTTATTTTGCAATATTCTCTCCATTGTTCTTGCTTCTTCAATTGCAGATACACCACTTCGATGCTCATTTTCAATAAATGCTACTATTGAGCTTTCTTTATCATCAAGTTTGCGAACTACTGCTGGTATTTTTGTTAAACCAGCTAAAGCTGAAGCTTTATATCGACGCTCACCAGCTATTATTTCATATTTATTTGAAACTGGACGAACTATAATAGGTTCTATAACACCATGCTGCTTAATTGAATCAGCTAATTTATTAAGTGCCTCTTCATCAAACACTTCTCTAGGTTGAAACCTATTAGGTATAATATCATCTAACTTGATGTACATTATCTCGTTTTCCAATTTATCACCCTCTTTATCCTTTACACCTTATAATATATATTATACAAAAAAAAATCATTTTTTCAATGATTTTTTTTAATAACATTTAATAAATTAGCGCATTTTACACATTTAAGATTATTTTTCTTACCATTATATAATCTTTAGTATTTATTACACCATCACTATTAACATCTGCACGGTTTAATTCTTTTCCCACTAATTTTGGACTAGATAAAATGTGTTTTCTAATCAAGATATAATCTTTTGTATCTACTTTACTATTTCCGTCAACATCACCCTTTATGTCTATTTTCACATCCTTTTTATAGTATAAACTTACTTCAGATAAAACTACATTAGATGAAAAATTAATCAGAATATTTTTCACTGGCTCATCTAAAATTGGTATTTGTATTTTAGCAGTACCAGTAGTTCCAAGTGAAGCATTTTTCATAATATATTTATTATTAATAATAACATTTGCTGTTTTATTACCAAAGCCTTTATCATTTCCAAATAGCCATATATCTTCAATAAATTTAGAGTTTGGTATTTCAATATTAATTGATGATGTTGTCATAGTTGTACAAGGGGTTAGGGGAGTTTTTGTTATAAATGTTGATGTATTTAGCACATTATAATTAATATTATCATTTAAAGCTATTTGAGTACTTTGATTACTTTTAACTACATATTCATTTACACTAACTTTATATAATCCCATACTACCTGAAGGAAGCGGTTGATTTGTTTTACTTGGGCCATTTATATATAAATTTCCATTAGAATCTATTCCCATATAATCAGCATTCATCTTTCTTTCGGCAAAACTTCCATTATTATACTTAGCACTATGATATATTGTATACATTTCATCATTTGATACTTTTAAAACAGAATTATGACCAGGACTATAGATATTCTTCGTAGAATCACGCGTACTAAGACCTCCAGTTTGGCCATAAAGTAAAGGACTAGTTTTATTCGAAGTTTTTTTTACAAATCCACTTATTGGGTTACTACTTACTGCATAGCCAACTGCATAGTTATAATTGTAATTTCCAGTTGAATACATAATATAGTATCTACCGTTTTCTTTTATAATAAAACTTCCTTCATAAAAATTTTGTTCCCAATTATTCCACACGTCATAAGAATTTTGTTCCCTATTATTCCGCCCGTCATAAGAATTATCATACCTATATTCAACAACTTTGCGTGGGCTAAAATCACTTTTAACAGATAATAAATCACTATTTAGTTCTTCAACATAAATTCCTGTTCCATTACCATTGCAACATGTTCCTTTATCTCCAATTTCACTTTTAGTATATAAATATATTTTACCATCATCATCAAATAAAACATTTGGATCGATTGGCATATTAACCCGTGAATTAATTCTAGCTTTTTTTACAAATGGTCCTTCTGGACTATCTGATACTGCTACTAAAATATCTCTTTTTTGTAAAGATAAATTATTGGAATAAAATGCCCCTGTATAAAACATATAAAACTTATTATTATATTTATAAACTTCTGGTGCCCAATAATTATTATATTCTGATTCCATTGGAATTGCCCGACTAGTCACCATAGTCCAATTCTTAAAATCCGTTGATTTCATTATAACTAATCCTGACGAATAAATATAATACGTATCATTATTTTTTAAAATAAACGGATCTGCAATTGTAGTTGTAGGAAACTCTAAATTATTAAAATATGCATTATTGCTTGCAGGAATAGATAATTCCACGTAATTATTTGCAGCATATACATTTTGATAATAAAAAACAATCAATAATAATGTAATTATAGGTATAGATCTAACACAACGTCTTATCATACATCCTCCTATATAATAGGATACAACAAAATACTATTATTATCAATTGATTTTTTACTACTATTTTTGATGAAAATTAGAAATATTTTTTTGAAAATCAAATAATTCATCACTTTTATTATTAAGATCACTATAATATGAATTATACATACTTCCCTCATATATATTAGGTAACATATCCATTAAAGTAGATAACTGCATTCTTGCAAAATTACACACATTTGTAATCAAGAATTTCATTTCCTCACTTGGATTTTCTAAATACATTGGATATGCCTCATATAATGTTTTCTCTAATTCTAAATAGTTTTTTAAACTATCATCAAATACAACTTTTAAATAATTATTTTCATTACCCATTCATTCACCTCTGTTTAAAGAATAACAATAATTAGACTTTTTTGCAACACTCTAGTGTTTACAATTATTGTGTTTTTTTAATTTTAAGTATCGTTCGATGACTATTCTCAATAGGTAAATTAAATTCTTCTTTTTTTTCCAATATTATTCTTTTTTTATTAAATAACCTTTCACTTTCATTTAATTCATCTTCACAATTAGCTTTCATAGGAATAAAATAACCATTCTTTTTTAGCAAAGGAATTGAATAATCCAATAAATTACTTAATTTACTAACAGCCCTTGATGTAACAACATCATATTCATTTTTATGAAATTTAATATAATCTTCAGCTCTTATATGAATTGCTTCAATATCTTCCAAATGTAGTTCATTAATAACTAATTTTAAAAAGTTAACTCTTTTGAGCAATGAATCAATCAAAGTAATTTGAAGGGTAGGGAAGACTATTTTTAAAACAATTCCTGGAAATCCTGCACCTGTACCAATATCGCATAATTTTAAATGTTGATTTAAATCAATAACCCTAAATAAAGTTATTGAATCATAAAAGTGTTTTAAGTAAACATCTTTTTCTTCAGTAATTCTGGTTAAATTTATTTTTTTATTCCATTCAATTAGTAATTTATAATATATATCTAATTGCTTTAACTGTTTATCAGTTAAAGTAATGTTCATTTCTTTTAATTCTTGGATAAGTTCTTCTTTATTCATGTTTCTTTTCCTTTTTTAAATAAACAGAAAGCATAGCTATATCACTAGGATTAACTCCACTTATTCTTGTAGCTTGGCCAAGAGAAGATGGTCGAACCTTTTTAAGTTTATCTTTTGCTTCACTAGCAATATTAATAACCTTATCATAGTCAATATCTAAAGGTATTTTAATATTTTCCATCTCTTGCATCTTTAATATTTCTTTTTCTTCCTTTTTAATATAGCCTTCATACTTAATATAAATTTCTACTTGTTCAATCACTTCTTTAGGATAAATATTAGGTATTTTTCTACAATAAATTAAATTTTCAATATTTATCTCTGGTCTTCTTAATAATTCATATAAAGATATGCCATCGTTAATTGGACTTGTCCCTAATTCTTTCAATAAATCATTTTCATTGGTAACTATCTTATTATTTTTTAAAAACTCTTTTAATTCTTCAATTTTAGCAACTTTATCTTCAAATTTATGATATTTTTCATCATTAATTAAACCTAATTGATAGCCATATTTACGTAATCGTATGTCTGCATTATCATGACGAAGAATTAATCTATATTCAGCACGTGAAGTTAACATACGATAAGGCTCTTTAGTACCACGAGTTACTAAATCATCAATTAATACGCCAATATATGCTTCATTCCGACCTAAAACAAAAGGGGATTTTCCTTCTATTTTGAGTGAAGCATTAATTCCAGCCATTAATCCTTGGGCTGCAGCTTCCTCATATCCACTTGTACCATTGATTTGTCCTGCAGTAAATAGGTTTTCAATTATTTTGTTTTCTAAATTAGATTTCATTTCCAAAGGATCAATAGCATCATATTCAATTGCATAAGCATATTTAAGAATTTTAGCATGTTCAAGACCAGAAAGTGAATGTACCATTTCTTCTTGAATTTCATGGGGCATACTTGTAGAAAATCCTTGTAAATAAATATCATCATAAAATCTACTTTCTGGTTCAAGAAATAATTGATGACGTTCTTTATCACTAAATCTAACTACTTTATCTTCAATTGAGGGGCAATATCTCGGACCAATTCCTCTAACATAACCACCATACATACTTGATTTATTTAGATTATTTCGAATTATTTCATGAGTTAAATCATTTGTATAAGTTAAATAGCAAGGTTCTTGTTCATTAACATTATAAATTGGCTCATAATCATAAGAAAAACTACGTAATTCCATATCCCCATCTTCACGAGATAGTTTAGTAAAATCAATGCTATTTCGGTCTATTCTTTGCGGGGTACCTGTTTTAAGACGTTGAATGGTAAGTCCTAATTTCCTTAAATTATCAGATAAATTTTTAGATTCTTTCTCACCATGTGGACCACCTGGAGTTCTATTATCTCCAACTAAAATATCTGATTTTAAATATGTTCCAGTTGTTAATATTACCGCTTTACTATTAATTCTTTCACCATTTTCAAGTATTACTCCAATTACTTTATTATTTTCAACAATTAAATTATCAACAAAAGCCTCTTTAACATCCAATTTTTTTTGATTAGAAATAGTTTTCCACATTTCTTGTGGATAAGTTATTTTATCTGCTTGAGCTCTTAATGCTCTAACTGCAGGTCCTTTTTTAGTATTAAGCATTTTTAACTGAATTTGACTTTTATCAGTATTAATGCCCATTTCTCCACCTAATGCGTCAATTTCTCGAACTAAAATTCCTTTTGCTGGTCCTCCAATACTAGGATTACATGGCATATCCGCAATATTTTTAATATTTCCTGTTATTAAGAGAGTTTGATGATTCATTCTAGCAGAAGCAAGAGAAGCTTCACAACCAGCATGTCCCCCCCCAACAACAATAATATCATAATTCATAAAATCACTTCCATTAATCGTTATCGATTATACAATAAACCAAATTAATTGTAAATAAAAAGTAATGGAAAACGATATATACATAGCCATTTTTTTCATTACTTTATCCTTTATTTCCACTTTTTATTACCATCTATATCTTCTTTTATAGAGGGTAGGGGAGTAGCTATTAATGTTAACTTTATTGTTTTAATTAAAGATACATAACTTGCATTTTGAATAACTCCAACAGTACCATCACTTTTTTAACTAATATGACTGTGGATAAGTACTTAGCTAATCCCATGTTCCATTTTTTTACCACTCATAAAATATGAATAATTAACTATACGTATTTCAAAATTTACTAACAAAATACATTGTTCATGAATATGCTCTATAGTAGTTATCTTTAATTATTATTTTAAAAATGATTATAAATAACAGATTCTTTTTTATTAATACTACTAATTTAATATACCATCTAAGAAAAACAAAAAAGTGGCTAGCATTTTATCCACTTTTTTTTATTTCTTCAAATAATTTTTTATAATCCTAATGCTTTAGCTGCTTTATTAACTAATTCATAAGGATTTTTCTGCTCTTGTTTATTCTTATCATCTAAATATTCTTCAATTAAATCAAATAAAATTGCATCTGGAATATGCCTTTCTTTTCTTTCATTTGCAATTAATAATTTTATTGCCTCATAAGATGTCTTTTCCTTATCTGATGGAGATATTTCATAATCATAACTAGTTAAGGCACTTATAATAATTTCATACAACATTTCATCAGAAATCTTTGCTTTACTATTGTTACGATGCATAACAGCTAAGGCTATAATTTTAATAAAATCATCCATTGGTATTTCTAATTCTTTTCTAATTTCATTTAATTCTATTATTAGTTCTTTTTCCATAAAACTCCCTACTTTCCAACACAAAATTTACTAAATAATTCATCTAGCAATTCTTCATTATAACTTTCTCCAATTATTTCCCCTAAAATATTCCATATTTCTTTCAAATCGATTTCTATTATATCAAGAGACTCATTATTATTCAAGGCATCCTTTACATCTTTTAAATGATTAATACAATCTTTTATTTTCGAGATTTGTCTTACATTCGTTATATAATTATAATCCTTGTGTTTTAATTCCTCTAAGTTAAACATTTCAGATATTTTATTCTTTAATGTTTCTATACCATTATCATCTATTGTATTAGTATATATTATTTCTTTACCATTTAATTTAGATATATCTAATTTTGACTCCAAATCATTTTTATTAATAACAATTATACTAGGTTTATCATTTGTTTTATTAATAATATCAAGATCATCTTCTATTAATGGCTCATTATTATTTAATATTATTAAAACTAAATCAGCTTCATCAATTTTAGATATACTTTTTTCCACACCAATTTTTTCAACAACATCATTAGTTGCTCTAATCCCTGCAGTATCGATTATATTAAGTTGTATTCCATTAAATGATATACTTCCTTCAACAATATCACGTGTTGTTCCTGGAATATCTGTTACAATAGCTTTATTATCATTTAATAGTTTATTTAAAATACTACTTTTTCCTACATTAGGGCGACCCACGATAACTGTATTAATACCATTAGAAAGTATTTTACCATTTTCATATTCTTTAACTATTTCATTTAACTTATCATTAAAATAATCTACTTTTTCTTTAATGTCATTAACAGTTACTTCATAAATATCATTATATTCTGGATAATCTATATTTACTTCAATATTACTTATTATATTTACTAAATCCTTTCTCAAGTTTGATATTAATTTAGAACCTCTACCTTTTAAACCTTGTATAGCTATTTTTCTAGCTTCTTCAGTTTTGCTATTAATTAAATCCATTACAGCTTCAGCTTCCATTAAATCAATTCTACCATTCAAAAATGATCTTTTAGTAAATTCACCTGGTTCTGCTAATCTACAACCATTTGTTAATAGTAATTCTAATACTTTATTTGTTGTGGCAATTCCACCATGGCAATTTATTTCAACAACATTTTCTCGAGTAAAAGTTTTAGGTGCATGCATAACAGTTACCAATACTTCATCAATTATTTCTTCCTTATCTTTTATAAATCCATAATGAATGGTATGAGTTTTTACTTTTTTTATATCAACACTGAATACTTTATTAACTATGTCAATGGCTTCACTTCCACTAACTTTAATAATTGATATTGCTCCAACTCCAAGTGCCGTACTAATAGCACATATCGTATCAGTCATTATTTACACTTCCTTTTAACCTTTTTATTATTATAAAAATATTCTAAAATACTATTAGAACATAAATACTCTTTTTTTAATTTAATACTATCTAATTCTAAATTACTAAAATTATCAATTATCCCTTCATTTATACAATAATTAATTAAATCTTGATAGTTATCAGATAATAAATAAGTTATTTCTTCTAATATTTCATCTTTTCTCTCATACGCGTCTTGTTTAAAATAATAGATTCCTATAATATGTGATAAAAATGTATGCAAAATTAAATCATTACCAATTTTCTCTCTATATATATTAAAACAATTTCGATATGAAATAATCAAATCTTTTAGTTCACTATTATACTTAGTTAATGTCTCTAAATCATTTATTGTAAAACTCTTATCAATACTCTCAAGCATATTTTCAAATTCGGCTAAAAAATTATCATACAAATCATAATCATTTTGACATTTATTAAGACTATATGGAAACAAAAAATGTTTCAATAATATTGGTAAATAGATAGTTTCATCAACAATGACATCATCTTTATTAACAATTTTCATTAATAAATCAATAGATTCATTGTTTATTAAATGTAATAAATTATTTTTATTAAATTCAAACAAAACATCAATAATCTCAATTATTCTCACAATATCTAATTCAAATTTATCATCTATTAACTTTAAATAAAACATAATATTATTCAATTTGTCATTATCAATTTTTTCATTACTAACTCTATTATATAATTCAACAATTTTTTCTTGCTTTACCATATTACCCCCATATTAATATTTAATACAAACAAAAACCACAGATTACTCTGTTGTTTCTGTTTCTTCTTTTTCATTTTCTAATTTTGGCTTAATTACAACATAGCGATGTGGTTCAACACCTTCTGATTCAGTATAAACACCTTTAAAATTTGTTAAAGCATTATGAACAATTCTTCTTTCATAAGAATTCATTGGTTCTAGCTTTGCCTCAATTTTTGTTCTTGCAACTTCTTTGGCTGTTTTTTTAGCAGCTTTTTCAATGAAAAATTGTTGTTTTTCTTTGTATTCTGATACATCAAGTACAAAATTATAATATGTTCCTATTTGATTAAATACTGCTTGCTTAATGATTGTTGTAAGAGCATTTAGAGTTCTTGCATCTTTTCCTATTAAAATAGCATTATTATCTGAATATAAAGATATGGTTACATTATCATCACGTTTTTTTACTTCCATATTAACTGTAAGCCCCATATATTTCGTAATATTCTTAACTAATTCTTTTATATAGTCTAACACATCTTCTTTTTTAATAACTTCAATAACACTTTTTTTATTAAATAATTTTGTAGAACTTTCTATTTCTTTAATATATAGATTTTCTTGTTGTTCCATTAATTCTGTTAGAGCCATATTTTTTGCTTCTTCAAAGTTTTTAGCCTGATATGTATACTTCTTCATTTTATTTCATACTCCTTTTAACAATATAATTCTGTAATAATGTACATAGATTTGACGTTATCCAATAAATATTTAATGCTGAACTCATAAAAATAGACATTACAATAATCATAATAGTGAATACATTAGACATCATCTTAGTTTGCTTAGCCATCTCATCATTAGCTGTTTGATTATTTGAGGCCTTATTAAGTGAATAATATGTCGTTAAAGCAACTAATAAAGTCAAAATTAAATATCCCCAGTTACCACCAACAATTCCTATTTTAGGAGTCGTTCCTAGATGAAATAATAAAAATTTCTCTTCAAAAATTGCTGGAACACGATTTATAGCATCTAAGAAAGCAATAAATAAAGGTAATTGCAATAATGCTGGTAGGCATCCTGCCATAGGACTTACATTATGTTTTTTATACAAAGCCATCATTTCTTGAGATTTCTGCATCATTACTTCACGATCTTTTTGATCTTTGTTAGCATATTTCTTCTCAAGTTTCTGTAGTTCAGGTTGAATTTTCTTCATATTTTCTGCTTGAACAGTTGATTTCTTTGTAAGTGGATAAACTATTAATCTTATTAAAATACTTGTTATTATCAAACCAAAGCCAAAACTATTTGTAAATTTTCCAAAAAAAAGTATTACCCAAGCTAGTGGTTTAACAAAAATACTAGTCCACAATCCTTCATATTTACCAGAAGTAACTTTAAATTCTTCAC
>JAEEGL010674268.1_pt1 | contig 10127 bp, 11 predicted proteins | sample 9134231 | NCBI WGS metagenome assembly JAEEGL01 (sample SAMN16246548, study PRJNA631951) | gut metagenome | biome: gut microbiome; feature: rumen; material: fiber-attached | host: Bos | place: Iran: Karaj | collected 2018-10
AGTGCATAAAAAAAGAAACCCCTGAAAATATTGCGTTTATGCGAATTGAGTCTGGTACCAACTTAATTGGTGGACAACCAATATCATATAAAAATATGAAAGAAGTGACAGAACTGGCTAAAAAGCATGGCATTATTACTGTTCTTGATGCTTCATTATTACAAGATAACTTGTATTTTATTAAAATAAGAGAAGAAGGAATGAAAGATAAATCAGTTCGTGAAATTACACGTATGATAGCAGATTTATTTGATATTATCTACTTTAGTGCTCGTAAATTTGGTTTTGCTAGAGGTGGTGCTATCTTAGTAAGAGACGAAGATCTTTTTCATTCTATGGAAGATTTAGTTCCAATGTTCGAAGGATTTTTGACTTATGGTGGTATGTCTGTTAAAGAAATGGAAGCTATGACTGTAGGTTTTGATGAATCAATGGATATGGATGTTATCTCTCAAGGACCACAATTTATTGATTATTGTGTTAAGAGATTAGATGAATATGGAGTACCAGTAATTACTCCAGGTGGTGGTTTGGGAGCTCATCTAGATGCTATGGAAATATGTAAACATATACCTCAAGAAGAATATCCTGCAGGTGCACTTGTTTGTGCTTTATACTTATGTGGCGGTATTCGTGGTATGGAACGTGGTACACTTTCAGAAGAAAGAGAAGCTGACGGAAGTGAAAGATTTGCTTCTATGGAACTTGTACGTTTAGCTTTTCCTAGAAGGGTGTTTACTCTATCACAAACAGAATATGTTATTGATAGAGTAAAATGGTTATACGATCATAGAGATATGGTTGGAGGACTTCGTTTTGTTCATGAACCAAAAACGCTTAGATTTTTTACTGGTAGATTAGAACCAACTTCTGATTGGCCTGAAAAATTAGTGGCAGCATATAAGAAAGAATTCGGAGAAGAAGCTTAATACTGGCTTTTTCTTTTGTTTTGTGTTATAATATCGGCCAGGTGATTTTATGGGCTTATTAAAAAGAGTAGCTAATAAAAACGGAGATAGTTTTGTTGTTAAGACAGACGAAGGAGTTTTTAAAATGTTATTAGATGAAGATTTTAATCTTGTTTTTTGTAATGCTTCTCCTTTAAATAATGGCTTTAATGTTAAAGTTGATGATGAAGTTTTTCTTTTTATTGATAATCTTTATGATTCAATTATAAATTGTGCTCCGTATATAAACTTTCCAAAAGATTTTCCTAACCGTGATAAGGTTTTTCCTAATGATTTATTAGTTTTTGATGATAAAATTATATATAATAGTGACGATTCTAATGGAAATAGTTTAATTATTTCTAAAAAAACAGAAGAATATGTTATTTCTTTTGATAAAGCAGATTCTTTATTAGATAAAACAAATGTTGTAATTAGTGGTTCTTTCAGTAATTATATGCCATATAATTTTACTTTTATTAATATGTATGAAAGGATGAAGAATTATTGGTCTAATAGGGGTTATACTTTTAGTAAAGGTAAATCTAGAGTTAGGAAGTAATTATTATGAATATAAAAAAAACAAAATTTAATAATGCTTATATTATTGAGTTACAAAACTCTTCTGGTATATTTTCTTTTGTTTTTGCTGGAAATCTTGATTTATATATTTCATATTATGGTACTGAAGAGTCTGATAGACATAGTATTGAAATAGATAAAGATAATATGTTTTTATATAAATGTTTTGATGAATTATATAATTCTATAAGTAATGAAAAGCCTTTTGCTGATACAAATTTTTTATTTGAACACGAATATTTTCCTTTTCCACTATTAAAAAATGGAATTATTGAGTGGCATAGTGATGATGGTTTATATGATGAGGCAGCAATTTTTTATCTTGAAAAGCTTGATAATTCTTATAAATTAACTATTAAAGAAGGTTTAATTAGTGATATTAATATAAGGACTAATTCTGTAAGATTTAGGAATAGTGGTAGTGTTTATGAGCCATATAATTGTACTTTTATGAATTTATATAATAAACTTTGTAATCATGATTTTGATTATGAACAAAGTGCTATGAATGTTATAGAAAAATCTAAAACAAGAAAAAGATAAAATAGTTATAGTTTTATCTTTTTTTGTATGCTATAATTTTATTATGGGAGGTTTAAAATGATAGATGTAACAAAAGAAAAGACTAGGGGAATGCGTGATATAGTTAATATTCATACTGATGAAGGTCTTTTTTCTATTGCTTTTGAAAAAGATATGAATCTTTATTTTAATTATTCTGCTAATAAATTAGAAAAAAGAGATGAATATAATTTTACTATAACTAAAGATAATCCTTTTGTATATGAATGCTTTGATAATTTATATGATTCTGTAATGAATCAAAGGCCTTATAGATATAGTGAAAATTTAGCTAATACAGAATATATTTATCCTCTTTCTAAATGCTGCGCAGAACTTGTTCATGGCGATGGAATTATCGATTGGCATAGTGATGATGAACCTTATGATACTGGTAGTGCTTTAACAATTAGTAAAGATGAAGACAATTATATTGTTGGATTTAAGAGAAGTAGTGATGGTAGAACTGTAGTACGTATAAGAAATGGTGGTAGTTGTTATGACCCTTATAATGCTTCTTTTATGATTATGTATAACAAATTATGTGATCATGATTTTGAACTTGATAAAGAATTATCTTCTGGAGTTAGTAGAGTTAGAAAAAGATAAATTATCTTTTTTTTTCTTTATTTTTGTTATATAATTATTAATATAAATGGAGGGATTTGATGGAACTTAGTGAAATTAAAAAAAGATTAAGTGATTCTAGTGATAAAATCTCTGATTTATGGAGGTTACTTTGAAGTAGATTCTAAGCTTGAAGAAATATCTTTGCTTGAAAAAGAGAGCAACAGTTCTTCTTTTTGGGATGATAGTGAAAAAGCTCAAAATATTTTGAAGAGAATAAATTATCTTAAAGAAGTTACTTCTGATGTTATATCTGTTAAAAAGACTATTGCTGATGATTTAGAAGTTGTTTCATTATTGGAATCTGAATTAGATAATGATTTATTATCTTCTGTTAAGGAAGATGTAATACTGTTAGAAAAGAAAGTATCTTCTTTAGAATTTGAGGTATTACTTTCTGGACCTTATGATCATAACAATTGTATTTTAGAAATACATTCAGGTGCAGGTGGAACAGAAGCTTGTGATTGGGCTAATATGCTTTATAGAATGTATGAGAGATGGTGTTCTAGTAAAGATTATAAAGTTGAGGTATTAGATATACTTGACGGAGAAGAAGCTGGAATAAAAAGAGTAACTTTGTTTATATCTGGAATAAATGCTTATGGTTATTTGAAATGTGAAAAAGGTATACATAGATTAGTTAGATTATCTCCTTTTGATAGTAATAATAAAAGACATACTTCATTTGCTTCTGTTGATGTTATTCCAGAAATTGATGATTCTATTAATGTTGATCTTAAAGATGAAGATCTAAAAATAGATGTGTATCGTTCTAGTGGTGCGGGAGGTCAAAGTGTTAATACAACAGATAGTGCTGTTAGAATTACACATTTACCTACTGGTATAGTTGTTACTTGTCAAAATGAGAGAAGTCAGCTTAAAAATAAAGAAAAAGCTTTATCTATTTTAAAGGGTAAATTAAAGCTTTTAGAAGAAGAAAAAAAAGAAGCAGAACTTGCTTCAATAAAAGGGGAATCTAAGAAAATAGATTTTGGTTCTCAGATAAGAAGTTATGTTATGCATCCATATTCTATGGTTAAAGATCATCGTACAAATATAGAAACTAGTAATGTTTCAAAAGTATTAGATGGTGATATAGATATGTTTATAGATGGGTATTTAAGGAGTTGATAGTGTGGATACGATTACAGAAATATATAAAAAGCATAAGTTGAAGAGATATTTCTATTTAATAATAGGATTAATTATTTGCTCTTCGGCATATAATGTTTTTATTCTTCCTAATGATATAGTATTCGGAGGAGTCGGGGGTCTAACAATTATATTAAATCATTTTTTAGGAATAAAGCCTTCTATATGTATGTTGGTATGTGCTTTTATTTTATGTATGATTGGTTTTATATTTTTACCACGTGAAAAAGTAATTCGTTCTATTGTAGCAGCAATACTATTTCCTGTTTTTGTTGAACTTACTTCATTTTTAACAAATTTTGTTATTATTGACGGAGCAGATATGCTTGTTATTTCTCTTTTTGGAGGAACTATATATGGTCTTGGGTTAGGTATCGTTTATAAATATGGTTTTACTATGGGTGGTACTGATTTTATAACACAAATTGTTAATAAATATTTAAAATTAACAATGGGAACTGCTATGACTTTAGTTGAAGGAGTAATCGTTGTAATAGGAGCATTTACTTTTGGTATTACTAATTTCTTATATGCAGTTGTTATTTTATATTTAATAACATTCTTTGTTGATAGGGTAATACTTGGTATTTCTGATAAAAAAGCATTTTATATAATAACAAGTAAAAAGCAAGAAGTATCTGATTATGTAATTAATACTCTAGGACATACTATTACAGTTTTTAATGCTAAAGGTGGTTTTACTCAAAAGAGAGTATCTGTGTTATTTACTGTTGTTCCTACTAAAGAGTATTATAGACTAAAGGAAGGTATTAGTTTAATAGATCCGGAGGTTTTCTTTACTGTTGTTGATGCTTATGAGGTAAGTGGTGGCGAATGATGACTGATGATACTTTAGCAGTTAAATATTTCAAATTTCTTATAGCCTTATTTTTAATGGCTGTTGCATATAATTTGTTCTTAGTGCCTCTTGATTTAGTGGCAGGTGGTTCTGGAGGAGTAGCCATTCTATTTAATCATTTGTTTGGAACAGATTATTCTGTAGTGATTTTTATAATATCTGTATTTATGTCTATTTTTGCATTTTTGATTCTTGATATTGAAGAGGTTTTATCTGTATTATTTGTATCTGTTTTTTATCCTCTTCTTATCAAACTTACATCAGATATTACTAGTGTTATTATAATAGATAATAGTCAAATGTTAATAATGGTTCTTTTCGGTGGAATTATTTCTGGTATAGGTCAAGGAATGGTTTTTAAAGAAGGGCTTAATGTTGGGGGTTTTTCAGTACTTGCTAGATTTTTCAATAAATATTTTAAGATATCACTTCCTTTATGTAATGCTGTTATTAATGGTATAATTATTGCTTTTGGTGCAGTTTTTATGGGAGTTGGACTTGCTTTATATGCAATAGTTTATATTGTGGTAGTTAAATATGTTAGTGAAAAGATTATTCTTGGTGAAAGTAATAATAAAACCTTTAAGATAATTAGTTCAAAGTATGAGAAAATTGAAAAGTATATTCATTCTTTAGGGCATGATGTTACTTTATATGATACTATGGGTGTTTATGGTGGAGATAAGAAGAAACTTATTATGACTGTTGTACCTAATTCTTGTTTTATGCAAATAAAGGATTATGTAGATGCAGTTGATAGGAAAGCATTTGTGTTTGTAACTAATACATATGAATCTTATAAACCTGATCATGCTATACGTAAAAGGATGAAATAATTTCGTCCTTTTCTTTTATTTAAAGGTTATTTATGCTATAATGAAAATAGTGAGGTGTTAGCATGGAGATAATTAATATTCGTAATGTTTATAAAACTTATCCTAATGGTGTAGGAGCTTTATATGATTTGAATCTTTCTATTGAAAAAGGAGATTTTGTCTTTATAATCGGAGGCTCTGGTAGTGGTAAAAGTACTCTTATAAAGATGCTTTATCGTGAAGAAAAACCATCAAGAGGAGAAATAATTCTTGGAGGAGTTAATGTTGGTAAACTTAAAAACTCTAAAGTATATAAACTTCGTAGATTAATTGGAGTTGTTTTTCAAGATTATAAGCTATTACCTAAACTTACTGTTTATGAAAATGTTGCCTTTGCTTTGGAAGTTACTGGTGTTGATAGTAAACAAATAAGAAAAAGAGTAATTGATGTTTTGGATAAAGTAGGACTTAAACATAAAGCTAAAGAATATCCAGATAAACTATCTGGTGGTGAACAACAAAGAGTTGCAATAGCAAGAGCAGTTGTTAATTTACCTAAAATACTTATTTGTGATGAACCTACTGGAAATCTAGATCCTACTATAAGTATGGAAATAATGGAAATACTAGAAAAAATTAATAAAGAATATAATACAACAGTTCTTATGGTTACACATGATTTAGATATTGTTAAAAAGATGAAAAAGAGAACTATTGTAATAAAAGATGGAAGACTTGTTAAAGATTATAAGAAAGGAGGCTTTGCTAATGAAAAGCTTTAGGACTATCGTTAGAAGTTTTAGAGATGCTTTAAAGAGTGTAGTTAGAAACTTTAGTTTATCAATAGCTTCAGTTACATGTATTACTATTACACTTGTTATTATAGCTGCGGCATTTCTTATTTCTGAAAATGTTAGTAATTTTACTAGAGAAATAGAAAAAGATGTAACAATTGTTGTTTTTCTAGATTCGGATGTTACTGATACAGTAAGAGAAGAGTTTGAAATGGCTATAAAAAAGGATCCTAATATTGAAACTTTTACTTATAAATCTAAGAGTCAGGTTAAGGATGAAATGGTTAAAGAAAATGATACATTTAAAAATGTAATGGCTAATTGGGATGATAAGAGTAACCCTCTTAAAGATACATATACTATTAAAGTACATGATGTTAATAAAATTAAAAATACAGCTGCTGAACTTGAAAGTATGAAAGGTGTTAATACTGTTCAATATGGTGAAGGTCTCGTTGAAAAACTTGTAGGAGTATTTTCTGCTATAGAACAAATCACTTATATTGCAGCACTTGCTTTAGCAGTTGTAACAATTTTCTTAATTATTAATACTATTAAACTTACTATTTTTTCTAGAAAGAGAGAAATTGGTATAATGAGACTTGTTGGTGCAAGTAATACAAGAATAAAACTTCCTTTTGTTATAGAAGGTATTATTCTTGGATTGATTGGTTCAATTATTCCTGTAATTGTAGTAGTTTTTGGGTATAGTACTATGTATGATTATTTTGATGGAGTGTTATTTTCTCCAGTTATCAAATTAGTTAAACCAATGCCTTTCATTATGAATACATCAATGCTTATAGTAATTATAGGTATGGTTGTAGGTATGATAGGTAGTGCTTTATCTGTAAGGAGGCATGTCAAGGTATAATGAAAAAAATAAGAGTATTAGTTTTAATTTGTAGTCTTTTGTTACTAATTCCTGCTACAGCTGAGGCTCAAACTATTGCAGGTTATCGTAATAAGATTAAAGAATTGGAAAAAGAAAAGGCTGATGCTGAAAATAAAACTGCAGAAACAGATGCTAAAATAAAAGCAGCTGAAGAAAGAATTGCTGAAATTACTAGACAAATTGTTCAAGCTAGAAAAGATCAAGAAAGTTTACAAAAAGAAATTGATGAATTAAATAAAGAAATCAAGGTAAAAGAAAAACAAATTCAAGATTTAGTTGCTTTTTATCAAATATCTGAAGGAGATAATTTTTATCTAAAATATATATTTGGTGCTGATAGTTTCGAAGATTTTATTTATAGGTTTTCTGTAGCAGAACAACTTACTGATGCAAATGATAAACTTATAGATGAAATGAATGACTTAATTGCTCAAAACAAGAAGAAAATGGCTGAATTAAAAGAGCAAGAGAAAAAACTTGATAATTTAAATGGTCAAATTGCTAAAGAAATAGAAAAACTTGGTAATCAAAAGAAAAAGTTTACTGAAAATGCATTATCTGTAGATGAAGAAATAAAAACTATAGAAGATCAAATCAGTTATTATAAATCTAAGGGCTGCGGAGAAAATGAAGATGTTATTGTTTGTTCTAGGCCAAGTGCTAGTAGTTATGGGCAAGCATCAAGCAGTTCTGCAGGTTTAAGACCAAGTGCAAGAGGATTTATATTACCGCTTCCATATGGATATATTACTTCTTATTATGGAGGTAGGATACATCCAATATTTGGTACAGCAAGTTATCATAGTGGTGTTGATATTGCAGCAGATACAGGAACAACTATTATGGCTTCGAATAAAGGTGTTGTTGTTGGTTCTGATTGGTATGATGGATATGGTAATGCCGTACTTGTATATCATGAATCATGTGATTGTACTACATTATATGGACACATGAGTGTTAGAAGTGTAGTTGTTGGACAAGGTGTTTCACGAGGACAAAAGATTGGTGAAGTTGGTTCAACTGGTTGGTCTACTGGACCACATTTACATTTCCAAGCAATGGATGGTTATGGATATAATTTAGGTTCAACATTTGATCCATTTGAATTGGTATATATACCATTATCTTGGTAATAAAGAGTGTTACAATACACTCTTTTTTTATTGATTTTAATTACTTTTTGTAGTATCCTATGCTTAGGAGGATAAAAAATGGAAGAAAAGAAAAAAAGTAATAAGGGGTTAGTAATTGTAATAATAATTCTAGTTATTTTGTTATTAGGTTCGGTTGGATATATTTGTTATGATAAAGGGGTGTTTGATAGTTTCTTGGGTAAGGAAGAACCTAAGCCAGAAGAAAAAGAAAAAAAATTATCAGAGGAAGAAGTAAAAAAACTTCACGAGAGTTTAATTGCTTATGATGCGGATTTGTATTTTGCTAAAAAGATGAATATTAATTCAATTACTGCTGATGAAATTATGCCGTATATTTTAATGAAGTATGCTCTTGATAATGGAATCATTGCTAATATGGAAGGCGGTATTAGAATAATTGCAGATTGTGGTAGCAAAGGAACACATAAATTTGATGATAATAAGGTTCATTTGTGTGGTTATGATGGTACTGATGAAAACTCTGAATTAGCAGAAATATCTAAATCTGAAGCAATTTCAGTTTCTAAAGCTGATGTAGATGCTAAAATAAAAGAAGTATTTAATACTGATAGAGTTTTTGAATTGGATGATTATACAATTTTTGGTGGATATCAAAATGATTTTTATTTTATATATTCTAAAGAAGATAGTAAGTTCTATGTTGTAATGCCTGTTCAATCTGGTGATGCATGGATTTATACTAAGGATAGCAAGACTATAAAAACAGAACAAAAGAATGGCAGTATTTATATTTATGATAAGGTTATTAGATGTTCTGGTGATCATTGTTTTAATAAAGCTTCTTATGATGCTGAAGCAGATGTGGTTGTTGCTGCTACGAAAAAATATCAGAATGATTATGTTATTGACAAGAAGATAATTAAAGATTCTGATGACCAAGGTTATAATATAGACTTTGATTATATATATGAAAAATATGGTGAGAAGTTTAATACTTATAAGACAACATTTAAAAAAGCATCTGATGGTAAATACTATTGGTATTCTAGCGAAGTTGTTACTGAGTAGTACATAATACCTTGTTTTGCTTGACAAATAAACACTTCTTGTGTTATTCTCTTTGTAGGAGCACGGAAGTGTTTTTATTTTGAAAAAATCATATAATTTAGAGGTGGGTTATGAAATCTAAAAAAGTTAAAAAGAATGAAAAAGTTCAAGAAGCAGAATTAGTTGAAAAAGATAAGAAAACTAAGAAAGAAAAGAAAGAAAAAGAAAAGGTAAAAGGAAAAGAAAAAGAAGTAAAAAACAATGCACCAAAAGCTAAAGAATACAAAAAAACTAAAGAAGATGGATTCTTTAAAAATGTTATTAAAGAAATGAAGAAGGTAAAGTGGCCTGATAAGAAGTATATGGTTAAATATTCTATTGCTACTTTTGCTACTATTATTCTTTCAAGCTTGTACTTTTATTTAATCTTTGTACTATTCTCATTAGTAAAGGGGTTAAGATAAGATGGATAAAAAGTGGTATGTTGTAAATACTTATTCTGGACATGAAAAGAAAGTTCAAGAAAAACTTTTGATGAGAACTAATTCTATGAATATGGAAGATTATATTTTTAGAGTTATTGTTCCTGAAAGAGTTGAAACTGAAATAAAAGATGGTGTAACTAAAGAAAAGGTTAAAAAATTATTTCCAGGTTATGTTCTTGTTGAAATGATTATGACTGATGAAGCTTGGTTTATTGTTCGTAATACTCCAGGTGTTACGGGATTTA
>JAEEGL012790002.1_pt1 | contig 10127 bp, 8 predicted proteins | sample 9134231 | NCBI WGS metagenome assembly JAEEGL01 (sample SAMN16246548, study PRJNA631951) | gut metagenome | biome: gut microbiome; feature: rumen; material: fiber-attached | host: Bos | place: Iran: Karaj | collected 2018-10
CGGCTGGGCATCAGGAACGAGTCCGCTGCAGCATAGAGCTTTCTTGCCAGGTCGTCTGAATAACAGATATTTGCTGATACCCTGTCCGGATATTTCCATGCGTAATGACGGAACATATTCTCATAACGGCTCTCACCTGTACCAATAACTACGAGCTGGGTATTGTCATCCACTATTCCTTCTATGCAATAATTGATGAGGTCAAGCCCCTTTTGGTCGGTGAGTCTTGAAACAAGACCTATCATGTATTTTCCGGAGTCAACGGCGAGATCCATATCCTCCTGGAGACGCTGTTTGTTGATCTTTTTATTCTTCCTGAAGGAACTTACATCATAGTTCTGATAGAGCTTTTCGTCAGTAGACGGGTCATATGAGATGTAATCTATCCCGTTTACAATGCCCTTCATATCAAAGTGCCGTGATGAGAGCAGACCGTCAAGTCCCTCTCCGTAATAAGGAGTCTGTATCTCCTGGGCATAGCTGTCGCTCACGGTGGTGATATAATCAGCGTATACAAGTCCGCCCTTCATCATATTGCCCTGCTTGTTGAACTCCAGCTTGTCGGGAGTAAAGAGATCCGCCGAAAGACCGGAAAGCCCTTTCAAAGTCTTTATATCCCAGATACCCTGAAACTTCAGATTGTGTATCGTCATCATGGATTTTATGTTCCAGAAGAAGGGATTCCCCTGAAATTCATTCTTGAGATAAACAGGAATAAGACCGGTCTGCCAGTCATGACAATGGATAAGATCCGGTCTGAAGTCGATCACGGGGAGCATAGAAAGAACAGCCTTATCGAAAAAGGTGAATTTTTCTATATCATATCTTGTATCACCGTAGGGATAGAAGCATTCAAAATATTCGAGATTGTCTATGAAATAATAGGTGATACCTTCCCAGACATATTCCTTAACCCCGACATATTTTTCTCCGATGAAGGGACCGCAGGTCATATTAAAATGGCAGACTTCCCTGAACTGATCTCTGAAATAAGGAGGTATGCAGGTGTAATTGGGTACAACAACCCTGATGTCCCAGTCACTTTTCGGGAACTCCTTCGGAAGCGCTCCGACAACGTCAGCAAGACCGCCGGTCTTCACAAAGGGAACACATTCACTCGCTGCAAAAAGGATCTTTCTCATCATCAATCTCCTTCATCCCAGTTTGTATATACTTCCGAAACGTCATCATCTTCATCAAGAAAATCGAGTATACGCCTGATATTTGTCTTGTCGGCATCATTTGAAAGGGTCACATAATTCTGAGGCAGCATTGTAACCCGGGCATCCGCCATGGGGATCTTTTTCTCCTCAAAGGCGGCTCTGACTGTTTCAAAATCAGAAGGCTCCGTGGTGATAACATAGCTATCCTCCTCATCGGAGAAATCAAGAGCCCCCATATCAAGCGAATCCATCATAAACTCATCGGGGTCGGTCTCATATTCCTCTTTTGCCACGATGATCTGTCCCCTCTCATCAAACATATAGCTTACGCAGCCCTGGGCACCGATGGAGCCCTGCCCCTTTGAAAAGCAGTTTCTGACATTTGCTGCGGTCCGGTTCTTATTGTCGGTGAGGGCGTTTACTATTATCGCGGTTCCACCGGGACCGTAGCCCTCATAGGTGACAGTAACGAAGTTTACGGAATTGACATCGCCCGCGGCTTTTTTGATGCCTCGTTCTATAGTGTCATTTGGCATATTTGAAGCCTTTGCCTTGGCAATCACTTCACGGAGCTTTCCGTTGTTATTCGGATCCGGACCACCCTCCTTTACGGCAACAGCGATCTCGCGGCCGATCATTGTAAAGACCTTGCCACGTGCGGCATCATTCTTTTCCTTTTTGTGTTTGATATTCGCAAATTTTGAATGTCCTGACATAATTCCTGCTTTCTTTTAAAAATTTGATCAACGATCAAAATAACACTCATCGGCACATGGTATTGTACCATTTCAGATGTTTTTATTCAATCTTCTTGACCCTTACCTTTCCTATTACCCCGTTCCTTACTCCGCATACATGAAAGACATACCCTTTTGCTTCAACATCAAAAGTCGAATGCTCTTCGGGAATCCTGCCAAGTTCATCCGTAAGAAAACCGTTCAGGGTTTCGATCTCGGTGTCCCCGAAATCGATAAGGAGCTTTTCTGAAACTTCCGAGAGTGCGGTCATGCCGTCCATCGTATAGCCATCACCTGAAACCAGAACGGCATCCGGCTGTTCCTTGTCGTGCTCATCCTCGATGTTTCCGACGATCTCTTCGAGTATATCCTCCATTGAGATGAGGCCGCTTGTCTGTCCGTACTCATCTGTCACGATGACCATGTGGAGTTTGTCAATCTGCATCTGTGTGAACAAAGTATTGATGGAACGTGTCTCGGGCACAGACTCCGCCTTTTGAAGAAGTCCGTCTATATCTCTTATCTTTTTTTCAAGCTCATCCTCCCTGGAGGAAAAGATAAGTACCTCCCTGATGTGGAGTATGCCTATGATATTGTCAAGGTCGCCCACATATACAGGGATCCTTGAGAAGGTCTTATCCATAAAGACCTCCTTTGCCCTCCGAAGGGTGATCTCTCCGTCAAGTGCAGTGATATTATTCCGGTGGATCATGATGTCCTTTGCGTCCTTTTCATCGAACTCAAAGACATTTTTGATCATTCGGGCTTCAGAACTTAAAAATACACCATTTTCGCGTCCCTCATGCACCATGGAGATCACATCTTCCTCGGTTACATTATTTTTTCTTCCGAAGAATTTTCTCATGCTCTTTTTCTTGTTTCGCGATCGGCCGGATGGGTCGTCCATAAGATAATCACGCTCCTTTTAAAAATCATAAGTATTCAACTGTATCAACCAATCTTCCGCCTCTGTAATACAGCCTTGGTATCCGGTTTCCGAGACAGCAGGCAAATTCATAGTTAAATCTCTGAGAGAGTTCTCCAAGCTCTTCAAGGGTAATCTCATCATCCCCGTCACGTCCCACAAGGGTTACTGTATCACCCACACTGACACCGGGTATATCAGTGATATCTACCATGAACTGATCCATGCAGATACGTCCGAGAATAGGCGCCCTTTTTCCACGGATCAGAACAGATCCCTTGTTTGAAAGGCTCCTCGCATATCCATCTCCATAGCCAACGGGGATCGTGGCGATGACCATCTCGGAAGGAGCTTCAAATATGCCGCCATAGCTTATAGTAGCACCTTTTTCCACGGTTTTTATGAAGGATACGCTGGAATAAAGGGACAGCACGGGCGTGAGCGGAAAACCATGATCCACCTCGCTTGAAGGCCAAAGTCCGTACATGGTTATCCCTGCCCGGACCATATCAAGAGAGACCTTTGGATAGCTTATGGCAGCGGCTGAATTCGCACAATGGCGGATATCAAAGGAGATACCTTTTTTTTCAAGAGCGCCTATCGCATCGGTAAACAGGGAAAACTGCCTGTCTGTAGCCTCGGATTCCGCCTCATCTGCTCTTGCAAAATGAGTAAATATCCCCTCGGGATGAATATTCTTTAACGAAAAGACCTTTTCTATCTCAGAAAGTGCATCCTCTTTACATGAGAAGCCGATGCGTCCCATACCGGTGTCAAGCTTTATGTGACAAAAGACCTCTTTTGAAAGCCTTTCTGCGGCCTTTGAGTAGGCAAGAGCCATGTCATAGGAAAGGATAGCGGGTCTGAGATCGTGCTTTATTATCTCCTCATAGGACTCCGGGAAGGTGTAGCCTAATATGAGGATCGGCTTTTCAATACCTGAAGAGCGAAGATCGAGAGCCTCGTCTACCGTTGCGACACAAAGCCCCCATACAAAGGGAAGCTCCGTGACTGTCTTTGCGATTGGTACCACACCGTGTCCATAAGCGTCAGTCTTCAGAACACAGGCTACCAAAGTATCCCCGGGAAGGACCTTTTTCATATTCGAAAGATTTGAAACGACAGCGTCAAGATCTATGTCGGCGTGAACACGATTTTTGTCCATCAGGAAAGAACCTCCGAAAATGCGGATGGAATCATATTAAGGATATCACTTGCAGTAACGCAGTAGCTTGAGCCAATCCTTCCTGCCATTTCTCCGGAAAGCCCATGTATGAAAGGGGCAGCCACAGCAGCATCTGAGGACTTTGCGCCTGATGCGATGAGACCCGCGATCAATCCGGATAGTACGTCGCCGCTTCCTGCGGTTGAGAGGCTGTCATTACCTGTTGGATTGATAATGGTCCGTCCGTCTGACAAAAAGACGATAGTCACGGAATCTTTCGCGATCAGGGAAAGCTGATGCTCGGTCGTAAAAGCTCTGCAAAACTCAAAGATACGGCTTTTGATCTGCGATACAGGTTTATCTAAAAGCCTTGAAAGCTCTCCCATGTGGGGAGTCAGTATCAGCTCTGAATGAGGGCAATTTAGAAGGCTCTTGTACTCGGCTATTATGTTTAGTGCGTCAGCATCGAGGACAACGGGACATGAAGCGTTTAAAAGGACATAGTCCAATATATCCCGTGCGCCCTTCCCTTTCCCTATTCCGGGACCTATAAGAACCGCGTCTGCATCAAATATAATGTCGGAAAGCGGATCTGTTTCATGGTTCTCAACATAGGTGGTCATCACAGCCTCAGGAAGCCTTTCCTGAAGCACGTATCTGTTCTCCTCCGGAGAATAGATACGGACTATTCCCGCCCCTGAAAGATAGGCGGCCTTTGCCGAAAAGTATGCAGCGCCAGCCATTCCATGGCTTCCCGCGATACAAAGAACTTTTCCGTAGGAGCCCTTGTGGGAATCTCTCTTTCTTTTGGGGATCAGCTCTTTAATGTCTTTCATTTCAGAAAGGAGAGTTGCTTTAGTTTGATCCAAAGTTTTGCATGGATAGATCCCGATATCAGGAACTACGGTCTCTCCCGAATGATCCCTTCCGGGAAAAAGGAGCTGCCCTCTCTTCAAAAATGAAAAGCTAACGGTAAGATCCGCCTTCACGCAGGGACCATTGACCGCGCCCACAGTATGGTCTATGCCGCTTGCTGTGTCACAGGCTATAACAAAGGCTTTTGATGAATTGATCTTATCTACGACATCTTTAGCCCTTCCTTCGATCTCCCTGTTAAGCCCCGTGCCAAAAAGTGCATCTACGATGACATTGAAGCTTTCCATATCTGCAAGATCGTCTGAAAAAGGGACATTGTAAGCCTCGGCGATCGAAAGCTGCCTTTGCATGGCTTTTGAAAGCTTTTCCTTTCCGAGGGCAAGGCATAAGGAAACATTTAAATAGCCCTGATTAAAAAGGATCCTTGCCGAGGCGACCCCGTCGGCGCCGTTGTTTCCGGTACCGCAGATAAAAAGGATCTTTTCATCCTTTGAAAAACGTTTTTTTATCTCATCGGATAATGAAAGTGCAGCCCGCTCCATAAGGACAAGGTCATCCATATGAAAGCTTTCCTGTGTGGCCTTATCAAGGGCCTGCGCTTCCTCTCCTGTCAGAACATACTTCAATTTCTTATCCCTTTTTACTCATCATCCTTTGAACTTAAGTCAGCGGTGATATTTTCCGTCGGCTTTTTTTCATCCGAAGGAGAAGCTTTACCTGCAGACAGATCGGGAGGCTTCGGAGGATCAAGGAGATCCTGCTGATCTGCGACATCGAAGAGATTCAGGACATCCTTTCCGAAGATGTCATGCATGTAGGAATATATTTCCTTGTTGTTTATCTCCCTGTTCTGCTTTTTGATGATATTCTTTTTCAGCTCGATCCTGACATTTTTGATCCATTCTGCTATCTCTGCGGCTTCACTGGCGTTTGTTCTGAGTTTTGCATAACAAAAGCGCATGGTTGCCATCATGAGGGCTCCGTCAGTTTCCTTTATCCTGTTTGGCAGGTCAAGGAGCTCATCCTCATTAGCCTTGATCTTTTCATTTGTCTCATCGATAAGGCGCTTGTCATTTTCCATAGAACCGTCTCCGGCATTATCCATGTTGGAAACGATATTGTTCATGAGGCGGTTTTTCAGTTTTTTGAGTTCCCTCTGTTCGGTATTCAGTTTGCCCTGAAGCTGCAGAAGTTCGTTCATCTCAACCTCAAGGCTTTTTACTTCATCGGGCTTTCCGCTTATGGCAAACAGCCTGTGCCATTTCTGGTCAAGCACGAGGATGGGTATCTTCGCATGTCTTATGGCTTCTTTAAAGCTTTCTTCATCCATTTTTAATTTCCCGCCCCTTCTTTTTCGGCAAGATTGTAGGAAAGCTGCATCAGACTATCGGAAAGGTGTACATTTTCAACGACCACATCATCGGGAACCGGAATATCGGTATGAGTGAAATTCCATATCGCCTTTACTCCGTTTCTGATGAGATCTGAAGCTACTTTGAGCGCATCAGACCGCGGTATCGTAAGCGCGGCTATATCGACCCTGTTTTTTTCGAGAAATCCGGGCATATCGTCATACATCATTATCTTTCTGCCGGCCACGGTTTTGTTTGAAAGCTTCTCGTCAATATCGAAAAGCCCTATGATGTCAAAACTCATATTCCCTGAGCGGATGTATCTCGTGATCGCCTGTCCGAGATTTCCGGCGCCTATTATGATCACGGGATGGACGGTATTTAACCCCAGTATCTTCGCAATCTCGTCGTGAAGGTGATCCACATTGTAGCCATAACCCTGGGTTCCGAAGCCTCCGAAATTGTTGAGATCCTGCTTTATCTGTGATGCCGTGACATGCATCCTTTTTGAGAGCTCATTTGATGATATGCGTTCAAAGCCTTCATTCATAAGCTCTTCCAGGTATCTCAAGTATCTCGGGAGGCGCCTTATCACAGCGCTAGAAATGTCTTTTTCCATAAAAGAAAAGTATAGAAATAATATGCGTTTTTGTCAAACACCGGAAAGCCTATCCCATTCATCATAGAGTTCCTGAAGCGCTTTTTTTTGTTCCTCCTGTTTTTGTGAAAGCTCTGTGAGAACCAGGGAATTACTCATGTTTTCAGGCTTCTGGATTTCAAAGTCAAGCTCCTTAATGCTTGTTTCAAGAGCTTCTATCTCTTCCTCGGTCTTTTTCAGAAGTCTTTCAGTCTTCTGTTTCTTTGCTTTTTCCTCTTTGCTCTTTGAAAAAGCTTCTTTTGAGGCAGTTGCCTTTAATGTCTTTTCGGCAGGGCCTTCCTCTTCCGTGGTATATAAGGCATGAAGTTCATCCCTCTTTTTCACATAATAATCATAATCTCCCAGATACTCTATCAATCTCTGGTTGTAGAGTTCCAATATGCGCGTGGCAACGCTGTTCACAAAGTACCTGTCATGCGAAACAAAGAGTATCGTTCCGTCAAAGATCGATAAAGCGTCCTCAAGCGCCTCCTTCGACTCCATGTCAAGATGGTTGGTGGGCTCGTCCAGTATCAGAAAATTGTCGTGGGAAAGCATTAGGGATGTTAATGATACTCTTGCCCTCTCACCGCCGGAAAGCTGTCCTATCCTTTCGTTGATATCGTCTCCCGTGAAAGAAAAGGCTGAAAGAGCCTGCCTTATGGAAAGTTCGGTCATAGAGGGATAATTGTCGTGAACCTCATCAAGGATCGTTTTTTCCTCTGAAAGCCCCTTCTGCTCCTGATCAAAGTAACCGGGTGAAACATTAGTGCCAAGCCTTACATGACCATTATCCGGATCTTTAAGGTATGAAAGCAGCTGCTTTAAAAGCGTGGTCTTTCCTGTTCCGTTGTCTCCTATCAGAGCTACACGTTCTCCTCTTTTAAGTTCAAAAGAGAGATCCCTGTAAAGCACTTTGTCATCAAATGCTTTTTCTAGAGAGCTTACCGAAAGCACATCTTTCCCGCTTTCGAACCGGGTGGAAAATAATGGACGGATCACGCCTTCTTCTTTCAGTTCGTGAATGATCTCGATCTTTTCAAGAAGCTTTTCCCTTGATTCAGCCCTTTTTATGGACTTTTCCCTGTTGAACTGCTTAAGCTTCTTTATGACCTCCTCCTGATGGGCAATCTCTCTTTGCTGCTTTTGAGCAGCTCTTTTGTTTGTTATAAGCTCAGTTTCTCTCTGGGAGACAAAAGCCTCGTAATTGCCCCGGTAGGTCCGTCCGCCCTCGTCATACAAAGACAGTACATGATCAGTTACCTTGTTGAGAAAGTATCTGTCGTGAGCCACGAGAAGATATGCGCCTTTGTAAGCGGAAAGAAAGCCTTCAAGCCACTCTATGCTCTTAAGGTCAAGGTGGTTAATGGGCTCGTCAAGGATTAGAAGATCGGGACTCCCCATAAGTATCCGCGCAAGGGAAAGCCTGGTCTTCTGACCACCCGAAAGAGTGTCTGTAGATCTTGAAAAGTCTGATCGTTCAAAACCAAGCCCTATGAGGGCTCCTTCAACTTCGCTTCTGTATGAGGGACCGCCCTTTAACTCAAAAAGATGTGAAAGAGTCTGATAATCCTCAATATGACGGGAAAGCTCCTCACCTGAAAGCTTCTTCATCTCATCTTCCATAAGAGCGAGCTTTTTTTCATCGGAAATGATATCAGGTCTTGAGCCAAAGACATAATCAAAAAGGCTCCCTTCCATGATAGTGTTGACATACTGCGGAAGATAGCCTATACGGGCATCCTTTTCAAGAGCCGTGACTCCGTCATCTTCCGGAAGGAGACCCGCGATGATATTAAGGAGCGTGGTCTTTCCGGAACCGTTCCTTCCGACAAGGGCAAAATGCTCCCCTCTCTCGATGGAAAAGCTGATGTCATTTAGAACGGTAACATCGCCGAAACTTTTTTTGATATGTGATACTGAAAGAAGCATTACAGTAGTTTGGAAAGTCTGTTCGCAATTTCCAATATGAAGGCTTCTGTTGAAAGCTTTTCGGGATCCTTTAAAGAGGTAATTAGCGCAAGATCGCCGGTCATTTTTCCGCATTCTATAGTCTCAAGGGTAGCCTGTTCAAGCTTATCAGCAAAATCGCAGAGCTCATTTATATTATCAAGTTCCCCTCTTTTTCTGAGTGCCCCTGACCACGCAAATATGGTAGCTACGGAATTGGTTGATGTCTCTTCGCCCTTCAGATGCTTGTAATAATGTCTCTGTACGGTCCCGTGAGCAGCCTCATATTCAAAATAGCCGTGCGGAGATACAAGGACAGAAGTCATCATGGCCAATGAGCCGAAGGCAGATGAGAGCATATCGCTCATCACATCTCCGTCATAATTCTTGAGAGCCCAGACGAAGCCTCCCTTTGATTTCATTACACGGGCTACGGCGTCATCTATCAGGGTGTAAAAATATGTGATACCTGCTTTTTCAAAGCTGTCTTTGTATTCCTTTTCATATATCTCTTCAAAGACGTCCTTGAAGGTATGGTCGTACTTCTTTGAAATAGTATCCTTTGATGAAAACCAAAGATCTTCTTTTCTGTCCAACGCAAACATGAAGCAGGAACGGGCAAAGCTTTCGATCGAAGAAAGCACATTGTACTCGCCTTTAAATACGCCGCTCTCGCCCTCCTTGAAATCGAATACTGTCTGCCTTTGAGCATTTCCTTCGGCGTCTGTAAATACGATCTCGGCCTTTCCGGGACCTTTTATCTTCATCTCGGAATCCTTGTATACGTCACCGTATGCGTGACGGGCTATGGTGATGGGTTTTTCCCAGGTCTTGACATTGGGCTCAATTCCCTTTACGAGGATCGGCGCACGAAATACCGTGCCGTCAAGTATCGCCCTGATAGTACCGTTGGGGGACTTGTACATCTCCTTAAGTCCGTACTCCTCGACGCGCGCCTGATTTGGTGTGATAGTCGCGCACTTTACGGCAACACCATACTTTTTGGTGGCTTCCGCGGCATCAACGGTGATCCTGTCATTTGTCTCGTCACGCTTTTTTAAGCCAAGATCATAGTACTCGGTCTTAAGGTCAATGAAGGGGCAGATCAGCTCATCCTTTATCTCCTGCCATATTATCCTTGTCATTTCATCCCCGTCCATCTCGACAAGGGGCGTTTTCATTTCAATCTTAGACATATTTTCCACCTCTGATAATGGCAATTTATTATCTTAACAAGGTAGTTCCGCTCGTTAAGCTCAAACTTCGCATTCCGATGCTACTAAACTCGTGCTTCGCACTCGTTAAGTAGCCCTGTATAGATA
>JAEEGL012853039.1_pt1 | contig 10127 bp, 7 predicted proteins | sample 9134231 | NCBI WGS metagenome assembly JAEEGL01 (sample SAMN16246548, study PRJNA631951) | gut metagenome | biome: gut microbiome; feature: rumen; material: fiber-attached | host: Bos | place: Iran: Karaj | collected 2018-10
CTTAAAACATTACTTGATTATTATGAAGGATTATATAATGATTTTGATGCTGAAAAAAGAGGCAAAAAAGAATATGAAAGAGGAATCATTAATATAAGTGATAGATTATCTAAAACTAGTAGTTTAGTTAGAAATCTTTATGCTGAAATAGATAATATTAAAGATGCATATGATTTAAGTGATGATGAAATTGAAGTAATAGATGAAATTAATAAAGAATTAATTGAAGTAAAAGATAGTTTCAAGCTAATAAATGACAGAACTTTATCTAAAGTTATGCCATATTCTAAGCTTGCTAATGAATGTGAATTAGTTGCTGTTAATTTATCAAAAGTTGAAGACAAATTAGAAACAACTCTTAAGAATTTAGGAAGTCTTAAGGAAGATGAAGCAAGAGCACATGAACAATTATATGAAATTAAAAATATTATTAATAATTCAAAATATAAAATTAAAGATTATAATTTACCTGTTATACCAGAGAAGTTTTATATTGAGTTAAAAGAAGCTTATGATTCAGTTAAAGAAATAAATATTGAAATAGATAAAAAACCTATATCAATTAAAACACTAAATTTAAGAGTAGATACTTCAAGAGATTTAGCATTGAAGTTATATCAAACTGCATCAGAAACTGTAAAAACAGCTATTATGGCTGAAATGGCTATAGTATATGGTAATAGATATAAATCAAGTAATAGAGAAGTAGAAATAGGTTTAAATGAAGCTTCTAAAGCATTTACTAAAGGTGATTATAAAGAATCATTAGAAATAGTATTAAATGCACTTAATATTATAGAACCAGGAATATATAAAAAACTTCTAAGTAGAATAGAAAGTTAGGTGTTATATGGCAAGAAGAAAACATAGAAGAAAAGTTACAGAAGAAAAAAGTAGTTTTGCTTATACAAGTGAAGTAATAGGTCTAATACTAATACTGTTATCTGCTGTTGGTTTAGCAACAAGTGGATTAGTAGGAAGATGGATCAAAAACTTCTCAGTTTTTATGTTTGGTTCATGGTATTTCTTATTCTTAATACTAACATTAGGTTTAGGAATATATATGATTGTTAAAAGAGGGAAACCAAATTATTTTACAGCAAGATTAATAGGAATATATTGTTTAATATTAGCAATACTTATTTTATCTCATACTAAATTATGTGTAGAAAATAGTATTGATGTTAAAGAGATGCTATCAGTATCATTTGATAAAATAAAAGCTACTTTTAGTAATGCTAATCTAGTAAAAGAAACTGGTGGTGGAATGACTGGTGCTATATTTACTTGGTTTGCTATGTCATTATTTGATAAAGTAGGAACTTATATCTTAGTAGCAGTATTTTTAATATTTGGATTAATAATGATATTTGATGTTAATCTAAGTGATTTATTTAGAGCAATAGCTGACTTCTTTAGAAATCTATTTAATAGAGAAACTGATGAAGAAGATGAAGAGGAAGAAGAAACTGATGAAGGACTAATTGGTAGTCTTGATAATGGACTAAGTGATAAAAAAGTTGTTATTACTTCAATTCATGATTTAAATAATGATGAAAATAAAGAAGTAATGAATGAAAATGATATAGATAATCTTGAAAATGAAGAACCTGGGGTTTATATAAAACCACCTATATCATTATTAGATCCTAATAAAAATAAAAATGTTAAAACTAATTCTAATGAAGTTATAGCAAGTAATATAAAAGCATTAGAACAAGTATTCTTAGATTTTGAAATGCATGTTAAAGTAATAGAGGTTCATGCTGGGCCTGCTGTTACTCAATATGAAATGGAAATATCTAAAGGTACAAGAGTTAATAAAGTACTTAGTATATCTCGTGAAATAGCTTTAGCTTTAGCAGCCAAGGAAGTTAGAATTGAAGCACCAATTCCAGGAAAGAATACTGTTGGTGTAGAAATTCCTAATCAAACTATAGTACCTGTATGTATGAGAGAAATAATGGAATCTAAAGAAATAACAAGTAGACCTGATTCTAAATTATTAGCTCCTCTTGGTAGAGATATAATGGGTAATGTTAAATATGTTGAAGTTAATAAGACACCACATATGTTAGTAGCTGGTGCTACTGGTAGTGGTAAATCTGTATGTATCAACAACATTATACTTTCTATACTAATGCGTACTACTCCAGATGAAGTAAAGATGGTACTTGTAGACCCTAAGAAAGTTGAATTTAATGTTTATGAAGGAATACCTCATTTACTTACTCCTGTAGTAACTGATCCTAAAAAAGCAAATGCTGCTCTACAAAAAATAGTTGTAGAGATGGATGAAAGATATGAAATATTTAAGAATAGTGGAACTAAAAATATTCAAACATATAACGAATATGTAGAAAAAGAATTAAAGAGAAAACCAGATTGTGGTTTAAGAAAAATGCCATTTATTCTTGTAATAATTGATGAGCTTGCTGATTTAATGTTAGTAGCTGCTAAAGAAGTTGAAGAATCTATTATGAGAATTACTCAACTTGCTCGTGCTGCTGGAATACATTTAATAGTAGCAACTCAAAGACCATCTGCTGATGTAATCACAGGTGTAGTTAAAGCAAATATACCAACTCGTGTTTCATTTGCAGTTTCATCTTCAATTGATAGTAGAACAATTTTAGATATGACAGGAGCAGAAAAATTACTTGGTAAAGGTGATATGCTATATAAACCAATGGATGATAATAATCCAACAAGAATTCAAGGAAGCTTTGTATCAGATGATGAAATTAAAAGAGTTGTTGATTTCATTAAGAAGAGATGTTCTGGACCTAAATATAGTGATAAATTCCAAAACTTAGATACTAATTCATCAAGTGGTGGAGCAGGTGCATCAGGTGGAGGAAATAGTGAACAAAAAGATGTATTATATGATGAAATATTAGATTATGCTATTCGTATGGGACAAATAAGTGCATCATTAATACAAAGAAAGTATTCAATAGGTTATAATAGAGCGGCTCGTATTATAGATATGTTTGAAGAACGAGGTATAGTTGGACCAGCTAAAGGATCTAAACCAAGAGATGTCCTAATGAAATATCCTGATGGTGATTCTTCTGATATAGAAGAGGAGTGATATTATTATGGATGAAAAGGGTAGAAATATAATAGTTGTTATTGTTGCTTTAATAATTGCTATTGCTTTTGGCTATGTGATTATGTATATTAAGACACCAACTGTAAAAGATGATTTACCACAAAATAAAACAATAGAAGATATTGATATAGATTCACTTAATTTTTCAAATTATCTGTATGATGTAGATGGTAATGGTACTAATGAAACTAGTGCTAAAATATCTAACAGTAATGTTTATTTATATATAGATGACAATGAATATGTTTTAAATAATTTTGGTAATCCAATATCAGTTAGAGTAGAACATGCTATTAAAGATACTGAATTTAATATGATATATGTTCTTACTAATAATAAAATGTATTATTTAAGTGATGTTGAATATGAGAGTGCTATTAATTCTAAATTATCACCTGTGTTTAATGATTCTGGTATAGAAAATCCAGTATCTATGGCGATAATTAATGAATACGATGGTGAAACAAATTATAAATATCCAACAGTATATTTAAAAACATTAGATGGTAAGTTATATGTTTCAAAATTTGGTAATGATTTTGTTGAATATGAAAAATAAGGAGTGATTTTATGCCAACAGTACATATTGAAAGTAATAAAGAGGATATAGCACCTAGAGTTCTTATGCCTGGGGATCCTAATAGAGCACATTATATTGCTAAGAAATTTCTTACTGATGCAGTACTTGTAAATAAAGTAAGAGGAGAGCTAGCATATACAGGAAAATATAAGGATGTTCCAGTAACAATATTCTCTAGTGGTATGGGAGTAGGTAGTATGGGTATTTATAGTTATGAATTATTTAATGACTATGATGTTCAAACTATTATTAGAATAGGAACTGCAGGAGCTTATACAGAAGATTTAAAATTATATGATATTTTACTTGCTGATTCAGCTTTTTCAAATACATATTATGATGATGAAGCTGGTATTGAGAATGTTGATATAATTAATTCATCATTTGAATTAAATAGTGTTATTCAAAACACTGCAGCAGTGAAAGGAATTAAATTAGTACAAGGAAGAGTGCATACTGTAATTGCTTTCTATACAGAAAGTAATGATTATTCTAAATTTATTGAAAAAGGATGTTTAGCTGTTGAAATGGAAACATTTGCATTATTATTTAATGCTAAAAAGTTTAAAAGACAAGCTACTGCTTTATTAACAATTAGTGATAATTTAGTTACTAAAGAAATAATGGATTCAACTCAAAGAGAAAGAACTTTAGATGAAATGATTATTCTTGCATTAGAATCTATAATTAAGAAGTAGAAATACTTCTTTTTAATTGTTATAATATTTTTGGTGGGAGAAATGGAATATAAAAAAATAGTTAATAAGAATAATACTATACATGTTATAGATAGTAATAGATTTAAAGAAATACATATAGTTTTATATTTTACAAAAGAAATAAATCTTAAAGAAAATGCTTTAGGAAATTTATTATGTCCAAATTTAACATATTCTTCTAAAAAATATAATACTAAAAGTAAAATAGCTATAAGAGGAGAAGAATTATTCGGAGCTAAAGTAATGGCTTCTTTTGGATTTAATGGTAATACTCAAAACTTTATATTTGGACTTCAAATGTTAAATCCAAAATATATTGAAGAAAAATATTTTGATGAATCATTAGATTTTTTATATGAGATTATTATGAATCCTAATGTAGATAATAATGGATTTAATAAAGAAATATTTGATATAACTAAAAAAGATTTTATAAATTCAATTAAATCTATTAAAGATAATCCTAATGATTATTCAAGTCTTAGATATGATAATCTAATGTTTAGAAATACTGCTATTTCAAAATATACTCCTAGGGTAAAAGATATTGAAAAAATTACTAATAAATCTTTATATGATTTTTATAAAACTATATTTAATGGTGATTATAAAATAGATATTATTATTTATGGAGAAGATGCTTTATCATTAGTAGATAAAGTTAATGATAAATTTGGTTCTATAAAAGGTAATAGTAATAAATATGAATTTGATTTTAATGTTAGTTATGAAAAAGAAGAAACTGAAGCAATAGATATAACTAAATATAAACAATCTAAATTATATATAGGTTATAGATTAAGAGATTTAAATTATCATGAAAAACAACATGTTCTTAGATTATATAATACTATTCTTGGTAGTATGAGTGACTCATTATTATTTAATTATGTTAGAGAAAAATACTCGTTATGTTATAGTATTAATTCTAGTTATAATAGATTTGATCCTGCTTTAACAATATATGCTGGGATTAATAAAAATAATTATGAAGAAACTAAACAAAGAATCTTTGAAGCAATGGAATTTATGAAAGATGAAAAAGTATTAAAGAAGTATATAAATCAAGCTAAAGAAGCTTTAAATACATATATAAATACTTATTATGATGATATATATAGTCAAATAAATCATTATTATTTCTATGAATTTGAATTAGTGGAAGATGTAGAAGAATTAAGAAAAAATATAAATAATGTTACTCTTAAAGAATTAGTAGACTTTAATAAAAAATTAGAATTAAATGTTATATTTTTTATGAAAGGGGATGAGTAATATGGAAAAATTTATATTTGAAAAAGTAGATGAAAAAATATATAAAGAAACATTAGATAACGGATTAGAAATATATTTATATCCTACTAATAAGACTAAGAATTTTTATATTACTATCTCAGTTAAATATGGATCTAGAATATTAAAATATCAGTTAGGTAATGAAATAAATGAAGTTATTCCAGGAAGTGCTCATTTCTTAGAACATAAAGTTATGGCTATTTCAGAAAATAAAAAGTTTGCTAAAAAGATTAAAGAACTAGGAACAATAGCTAATGCTTGGACTAATAGTTTTGGTACTAATTATAATCTTTTTGGAAGTAAAAATATTTATGAAAATATTAGTTTATTACTAGAAATATTTTATAATACAAATATTAATGAAAAGAATGTATTTGAAGAAAAAGGTATCATTGGTGAAGAAATAGATATGTATAAAGATAGAATTGCAACTTTTATGAATGAACAAATGTTTAAAAATCTATTTTCTAAATCATATGTTAAACATACAACTGCTGGAGAAAGAGAAGACATAGAAAAAATAACAGCTTCAAGTTTAAATAAAATATATAATGATTATTATATTCCTAATAATACATTTATGATTGTATGTGGAGATTTTGATATAGATAAATGTTTAGATGTTATTAAAAAGGAAATTAAAAAATATAATCCAGTTAAAAAAGAATTGCCTAAAATGATTGTTGAAAAAGAACCATTAAAAGTATTTAAAAAATATGAAGAAATAAAAAAGGGTGTTGAATGTGAAAAACTTAAAATGGGATTTAAAATCAAAAAAGATATTTTAGGTATAGATGATGATAATTTAATAAGATATTATTTAGATATAATATTCTCTTGTTATATTTCTCCTAGTAGTTTATTATTTGAAAAATATAAAATGAAAGAATTGTTTTATGGTGGAGGATATAATATATCAATAGTTGATGACTATATAGTAATAAGCTTATTCTTTAATTGTAAAAATGCTGATAAATTATATAAAAATATATTAAAAGATATTAAAAAATTAAATATATCTAAAGAAGACTTTGATAGAAAGAAAAAATTATATTTAAAATCATATATAACAGATTTTGATAATATAGAAGATATTGAATATAATATTTGTATGTCATTATTAGTAGATGGATATATCAATTATAATGAATATTCTGATATTATTAATCTTAATTATGATGAAGCTTGTAGAATTATAAAACTATTAGCTTTTGATAATTATAGTATTATTAAATGTATATAAAAAGAATAGTTTAACTATTCTTTTTGTATCCTTAATACAGTATAATTTATAGTTTATTTTTAATACTAATCATAGTATAATTAATATGGTTAGGAGGCATTTATGAATAACGAAAGTATTGAGTTTAAAAATATAGAAGAATTATATAAAAGAGTAGAACCAGCTTTATATTCTAAATGCATCGAATTAAAGAAAATGGGAATAAAACATGTCTCTAATAAAGATGTATGGTTATATCTTATAGATAATGTTTGGAAAGATAAAAAAGAGTTAGAGTTAAGTGATATGGTTAGTGATATATTATTCTGCGAAAATGAAAAAATAGATGAATATGTATCAAATAAAATATTAGATTCTAGAAGAAATTAATGGAGGAAACATGAAGAAAGTATACAAATTATTATTAGTACTTATTGTTATTATAGTAGTTGGTGCTTATGCTATTAAACCAACTATTAAAAACATATCTTATGGTATTGATTTACAAGGAGGGTTTGAAATTCTTTATAGAATAGAACCTCTAGAAGAAAATGGTACTATAGATGAAACAGATTTAAAAAACACATACAATGCAATTGTAAATAGAATTGATACATTAGGTGTTTCAGAACCTGTTATTAATTTTGAAGGAGATAATTTAATTAGAATACAATTGCCTGGGGTATCTAATGAAGATGAAGCAAGACAAAGAATTAGTACAACTGCAGTATTATCTTTTAGAGATGTAGATGATAAATTATTATTAACTAGTGATGTTTTAGGTAATAGAGCAACTGTTCAACAAAATACTTCTGCTAAGGGACAAATCTTTTCATATGAAGTTAAACTAGATATAAAAGATACATCTAAGTTTTATGATGCTACTAAAGAAGTAGCAGCAAGAGCTAATACAGGTGATAATTTAATGATTACTTGGTTAGACTTTGAAGAAGGAACTGACTCATATAAACAAAGAGTAGAAGATTATGGTAATGAAGCTTGTAGTGATATGAAATGTATTTCTGCTGCTCAAGTAAATGAAGGATTAAGTAGTAAAAGTGTTGTTATAACAGGTAATTTTACTAAAGATGAAGCTCAATATTTAGCAGATCTTATTAATAGTGGTTCTCTTCCAACTAAGTTAGTTGAAGAAGCTACACCAAAGAGTGTATCTCCATCATTTGGAGCAGAAACTATATCTAAAACAGGTTTAGCAGGACTTATTACTTTTGTAGTAATTTCACTTATATTAATATTTAAATATAGAGTAAGTGGTTTACTAGGAAGTGTATGTTTATTTGTATATGCATTACTTGTATTTGTTATATTTAATGCAGTAGAAGGTGTTTTAACACTAACTGGTATTGCAGCACTTGTTCTTGGTATAGGAATGGCTGTAGACTCAATAATTATTTCTAATGAAAGAATTAAAGATGAATTATACAAAAATAGTAAATTAATTCAATCATATAAAGAAGGTATTAAGAGTAGTTTAGTAGCTATAGTAGATGCTAATATTACTACATTAATAGCTGGTATAGTTTTATATATTTTTGGTGAATCTTCAGTAAAAGGATTTGCTACTATGTTAATTATTACTATATTTGTAACAATATTCTCAGCAGTAATCTTATATAGATTATTACTTAGTATGGCTGTTAAATCAAAATTCTTTAATGAAAAACAAAGTGCTTTATTTGGAAAAATAAGAGGACATAATGATTTAGATTATGTTAGAAAAGCTAGAGTACCTCTAATAATATCAGTAAGTATTATAGCTATTGGACTTGCATTTGTATTAGTAAGAGGATTTAACTTTGGAGTAGATTTTACAGGTGGTACTAATATAAGCTTATCTAGTCAAAAAGATATAGATTTTAATAAAGTAAAAGAAATAGTTAAAGATTATGACATCAGAGATTATGATTATTATATGGGTACTAATAAAGAAGGATATATTGTATTAAATAATATTCTTGAAGAAAAAGATGAAATAACTGTTAAAGATGAGTTATTAAAACTTGAAATAGAATCATCTTCAAGTGAAATTAGTACACTTGTTACTAAGAGTTTAACTAAGAATGCTATTTATTCACTTATTTATGCTTTAATAGCAATAGTTATTTATATGGTAATTAGATTTAACTTTAATTATGCTATTACAGGTATATTGATGCTTATACATGATGTACTTATAATACTTGCATTATTTGCAATATTAAATATAAGTGTAGACTTTATTATAGTAGCTGCACTTCTAACAATAATTGGTTATTCTATTAATGACACTATTGTTGTATTTGATAGAATTAGAGATTATAAAAAGAAATTATATCATAATAAAAAGAAACTATCTTATGATGAATTAGAAGAATTAGTTAATAAATCAAGTTCTTCTACATTTAGTAGAAACATGTGGACAAGTATTACTACAATAGTATCTATTGTTACATTATTATCTGTAGGTTTAAATGATATATTTACATTTAATGTAGCAATACTTATAGGATTAGTAGCTGGTACTATATCATCATTATTAATTGGTCCAAGAATTTGGATGGTTTTAGAAGGTAAATCTATGAATAGACCAGATGAAGAAGATGAAGATGGTCCACAAGAATTAAAAATTAAAGGAATTAATGATTAAAAGGAAGTGATTATTATAAAAGATCACAGTTACAATGATTTAAAAGACCTATTAAAATCATATATGGAAGAAGACTATATTGATTATATTGATAGGTATTATGAAAAGGCTAAAGAGATATATTCAGGGATGAAAAGAATTACTGGAGATGATTATATTCTTCATCCTATTAATGTAGCTTATATTTTAGCAACCTTAAAAATGGATCCTGAAACTATAGGATGTGCTCTAATACATGAAGCTATTTCATTAAATAAAATGACATATGAAGAAATAGAAGAAATGTTTGGAAAAGATTCTGCTGATATAGTTTCATCAATAACAAAAATTAGTAATTTAAAACAAACATTTAAAATAAATAATCCAGAAAAATATAGAAGAATAATAGTAGGTTTATCTGAAAACCCAGCAACTTTATTTATTAAGTTTGCAGATAGACTTCATAATTTAAGAACATTAAAAGTACATGATGAAGTTCATCAACAATATATAATTGATGAAACTCAAAATATTTATATACCAATAGCACATAGACTTGGTATGAAAAA
>JAEEGL012956547.1_pt1 | contig 10127 bp, 11 predicted proteins | sample 9134231 | NCBI WGS metagenome assembly JAEEGL01 (sample SAMN16246548, study PRJNA631951) | gut metagenome | biome: gut microbiome; feature: rumen; material: fiber-attached | host: Bos | place: Iran: Karaj | collected 2018-10
AAGGTCACCGATGCCTTTTTCCATATAAAAGGAGAAACGTATGCAAAAAATCAAAAAAACCGCTAAAAAGGAAATCTACAATATGTCACAAGGTATCCCATCCATTGTTAACTTCTATGATATGGAGGTATCAGAAGACCAAATAGATGACGATGATGAATATGGTTATTATGATGATGGATTAGAAGAGGAAGACCGAGAATAAAGGCCTCCTCTTCTAAATTATTTATCACGGTGCAAAGCACTGGTTTTTTATTATGGACAATGAATCGCAACAAAAAAGACACCCTGTTAGGATGTCTATCGCGGATACCCGGAAGATATTGGCGAAGGTGTTCACCACGTCAATACTTGTGGTGCCGTCGTTTTCAATACGGCGCAAGTTTCTCACGCTGTACCCAACGACGTCAGCTAAGTAGTCCTGGGTCCAATTTCTACTTAGTCTTAGACGTTTAATGGAGCGTCCCACTAAACGTGAATCAATTAATGCACTCATTTTAACTACCTCCATAATTAAATAATTGATCCTGGTTGTAAAAACAATATAGATGAGGTAGCCCATGATAAGATGAGCGTATAGTATTATATTATATTTTATATAATATGTCAAGAATCATTCTATTACTAAACTGCTTATAATCACCTTGCTCTTTTCTTTAGCATTGTGTAGTAACCAGTGTAGTAATCTAAATACTTTCTCATAGTGTTCTTTTGCTTATCTGTTAGAACAGCATATTTATCAATATCAATCATCAATTTAGGTTTTAAATTTGATAATGAAGTAGCGTTATCAAGTAAGAAGAAATTGCCAAAGTTATAAGCCATCTTCGCTAACATCTTATTAAACGCCTTGAACGAATTAACAATCTTATCAGCTTTTTCTTCATCTAGATTTTTATTATTTATTAAGAATTCTTTGAACTCTTTCTTGCGTAGTTCTTCGATATAATTTCTAATTTCTTCTGGTTCTGTTAAAGGAACGCGATGGAAAATTAAATCACATCCATGTTTAGCAATACCATAAAAATCTAATAAATCACCAATGACCCAGCTTGAATGAGTGGCGGTGAAATTAACGCTTAGATAAAGATCACCAAACTCCACCATGTTGGTAAATGCTTTATAGTCAGAGAATATAATGGCATCTGACCATTCAGTTCTAAACGCTAATAGTTCTTCTTTTGATTTAGGAGCCTTTTCTTGAAGATAAAGAGCCACTGCTTCAATTAATCTAATCCAGGAATTATTAGTAAAGCGATGAATCGCAAATGATTTTGAATCATCACCTGGATAATCCCACGAACGATCAACATGAATTGATAGTTCAACAGGTTCGGTGCTTTCCATATCATATCTTCGTTCGTTTACAGACATCATATAGTTTCTTTTAAGACCGTCTGTAATACAGTTATATTTAGCAAATAACTCTTTAGCGTCCATTATTATTGGCCTCCGTATTTTTCTTTAAATTTAATTATAACATTTTTCATTTCTTCGCTTAGTTTCCCAAATACATGGTCCACTAATTGCTCTGGGATATCTTTATAGAAGGCTTCTGCAATAGCGCAACTCATCGCTGCAGTCGTATCACAATCACCACCAATAGATATTGTGGTTCTTAAGCAATCTTCAAAGTCATTAGAAACTAAGAAGCAATAGATGGCTTCAGGTATACTACCTTGACAAGTTTCATCAAATCCATAATTCTCTCTGAGCATTTCATAATCATAGAAACCAATTTCAGGATATTGCTTGATAGCGTATTCTTTTATCTCTTCCCTAGTAGAACCATTTCTAGCCATAAAGATGCAAGTAGCTATAACTAACGCACCTTTCATACCTTCTGGATGGTTATGTGTAATACTAGTTACCGTGTCAGATAATTTCTTTAATTCGTCTAGATCCTTAGCAACCCACGCTACTGAGGATATACGCATAGCGCTGCCATTACCAAAACTGTTATATGGCTTTGGATTATCCGAAAGAACCCACATTAAGAATCTACCGCCATACCCTCTATGTGGATAATTTTTAGTCCATTTATGTAGATATTCTGTAGCGGTTTTTTCGTCATAGTTCTCTGCATGGAGAAAATAGTCCATAAACGCAATTGTGCATACTGTATCATCAGTAAACCTAGCGCGTTCATTTAAAATATTAAAATCTTTGGTTCTTATATTATGAAATTCATAGACACTACCAACAGTGTCACCAACAATTGCGCCTATCATTTTAATACCTCCCTCATATTAACAGATGCCCTGAAAAGACCTGAGACTAAGTCGCCTTCTTTGAATGTAGTTTTGATTGGTGCATCGTCTTCGCTCTTTTCACCATACATCAACTTAATCTCATACTTGTTATCATTAATTTGAGATTCAAAAGTCACATATGGGAAACGTTCTTCTAATTTTGCTTCTAAGAGTTTATCTATCCTAACAAATAAGAATGAGCATGGATAGCAACTAGGTGAAGCATGAACACCGATACCTGGTTTTAAGGATGAGGTCCACCAGACGAATCCATTCCATTTAACATCTGCTTCCACTTTTGTTTTAGGAATCATCCATTTGGGATCGTATTCCATTTCGGTAGAGATTAAGAATGGGCAATCGGTTGGTATAAATTCAATGAGACATTTCTTTTGTCTTTCGTCTCTTTTGACATTTAGCACTATTAGTTCCATCGAGTTCCTCCCGGGAGAGAGGACGCTTAATTAGCGTCCCCTTCCTTTTTATTCTTTTCTAATTTATCGAACTTGTCTTTCATTGTCGGATTGTTCTTTGTTAGTTTTCTAATTTCCAAATTTGGTAATTGATTCACAGCCGCACCGATATGACCTGCTGCTGTCTTAAATTGTTTTCTAAAAGATTCAACTTTCTTAATGATGTCATCGCACATCTTATCGACATCGTTATAGATAGCGTTCGCTTTAACGTAATCGTTATTGATTTTCTCACCAATCGCTCTAACAGCTTCTTCGAAGTTTGTGATGTCTGCGTTTTGGTTTCTATATGTATCAACTTGTCTTCTGTACTCAACATTATTAAGGCTTAAGTTTCTAATTAAACCAATGATTGATAAGAACATATGTGGACGAACCACGAACATCTTTGGATAACGATGTGACACATCAACGATGCCATCGTTATAGAGTTTTCTATCTTCTTCGAGGGTTGACACTAAGACAGCGTATTCACAGCCTTTGGAGTTTCTGTTCTTATCTAACTTTTCAAAGAAGTGTTCATTCTTATGTTTTGTCTTTGTTGTGTCTTTTTGGTTCTTCATTTCGAACATAATGGAAACGATTAATGTTCCATCTTCTACGTAGTCTTCAAAGATGAAGTCGCCTTTACCTTCTTCGTCTACAACGTTGTCTTTATAGAACTTTGCTCTTGGGTACGCTACTGCTCTTATTTCTTCAAAAGCATCATAGCAGTATTGTTCTAATGACTCGCCTAAGTCTTTAGTGGAGTCACCTAATCTAAAGTCTCTCCACTTTTTGATTTCTTCTTCCTTTTGAGCTAAAGCGAATTCATAGTTTTGTTTTTGCTTATTAGCTTCTTCAATAGAACTTTGCTTTTCAGTGGCTAATTTGGCATTTAATTCCAATAAGTCTTTATCTTTTTTAGATAAATCTTCTTTGAGAGATTGAGTTGCTTTATTAACAGCAATTTCAATGTCTTTGTTAGAGTTTTCTAGTTTCACTGTCAAAGCTTGCTTTTCCGCTTCAAGTTTATTGATTAATGCATCTTGAGCGGTCTTTGCTTTGTTTGTTTCTAAAGCTAATTTTGCTTCGTAAACCTTTTTGAGGTCATCTTCCTTTAGCTTAATTCGCTTTTCAACTTCTTCGAATTTTATTTCTCCAAGAAGTTCGTTATAAGCGTCTTTTCCTAATTTGATTTCTTCCCCACATTTAGGGCATGTAATTTTAACCATTGTTTCATTCCTTTCTGCAGATTATATAACTCTGCTTAAATTACATTTTTTATTTGTAAGGATTACACCTTTACTATATTGATTTGATATTTTTCTTATATCCCGGTAGAGCCTTTGAGACCCGGAATATAAGAAGAGAAGAAAGGAGGTTAGACATGTTCATCGGCTCTCATTTATTTCGCATCTAATCACATGGGTTCAGGAGAATTAACTAGATGGTGTTCTGCTTGTTGCACTTACATTTAAGCATAATAAAAAAGCCCAATTATTTTTTTCGGGTTTGAGCCGAATAACTTTGAGCTTTTTATAAAAGTAAATAATAGATTATTTATTCATTAGTTTAAAAATATCAACTTTTTTTAAAATGTCGTATAAATCATACGTTTGATTCTTTAAAAGTTCTTTGATTGTAACAACATTCGGATTTATTTCTTTAGCCGGAAAGGTTTTACCAAAATAATTTAAGAAACCTTCTGTTTCTGCTAGATTCATTCTCAAGGCAAAGGCGATAGCCATAAATCTATAAATGTTGGAATCTGATGTCAGATCAGACAAGGTTTTGCTTCCTGCATCTTTAGGATTATTCTTTCCGTAACCAAGGAATGCCCTAACGCGTTCGTTTGCCATCTTTTGAACTTCGTAATCATACTTTTCTTCAACGAATCTATCAGAATATTCCTTAACGCTTTTGATGCCTTCTTTGAATACCACGTCATCAGATTTCGTAAATATCGTTTCGCGTTTAAAAAACTTATAATCATAGTTTGTTGACGAAAGAATTTTGTGCGCCTTCACGTAGGAAGCGCTACCTTTAGAAACATCTTTCTCAATTTCTTCTCGTCTTCTGTTAGTAGGCATTTCTCTAGCCAAGCGTTGTTTGTTCTTCTCGTTGGCTTCTGTAGTTCCTAAGGCGATAACCACTTTGTAATTTGGAAAAGTATCAATAAAGCCTTCTGCTATTTCAGTAATAGCGTCTTGAGCTTCTTTATATGGATAGCCATTAGCGCCAACACCTAAAACTGGAATCGCAATTGCTTTGATGCCTTTAAGTTTTAAGCAATGACCAAAGATTCTTCTAATGCAATCTTTATAGATATGTAAATTATGATCTTCTTCATAATAAGGAGTTATAAGATTAATAATGTACTTAAATGGCAAGTCATTATTATCAACAGCATGAGTAAAAAACTCTCCAAGAACGTAGACCTGTTTTGCATTATTAATTATCTTCTCATATTGGCTGGAATTAACTTTATTAACGATAGAGCGACACACTGCACCGTATTTTTTGATTCCCTCGCCAACACCGATACTATTAATAATGACATCAGCATTAACGTCTTGTATATTTATGCTTTCTATTGATAAGTTGCCACTAGCACTCATATGCTTTGTTCCTATTTTGTTTCAACAATAACCTTGATAAGACCTTCTCTTCCTTTGTTTCTCCAGAATGGCTTTGATTGAATATTGCCTCTTAAACTAGAAGACACATCAAAGTTATTAGCGTTCCATGGTCTTATTTCAGTACGGCCAGAATCATAAATTAAAGTAATGGTAGCAAATTTGCTATTTAACAATTTTTCTTTAAACTCTTTTTCGCTAGCAGGAATGAATTCCAAAACTGTTGATGTCTTATTGGATTTGGAATTGTTTTTAAATAGTGTTTTTACTGGCACCAATTTTGGCAGACCAGCAACATTAATAGCTTCATCGATTCGCTTTTCTTGTTCTTGTCTCACTTCGTTGTAGATGGTTTCTAAATATGGAGCAAGGTATTTTTGAACATTTTCTGGATTATATCCATATTTCTTTTGGAAATCTTTTATCTTTTCTAATCTTTGTTGTCTGATTTGTTTCGAGACTCCGCGTAAGGCTTTTTCATCTTTTAAAAGAAAGTCTTCTACGGTCTGCGATTTTTTAACGCTGTTAGCTTTTTTATCAACGACAACCAAATTGCCCTTAACGTTTAAGCCACAGTATTCTTTGTTTTGTGGAACAATATGATCGACTGCATAATTACCGGTCTCATTTTCTAAATCTTCTCTTAAATCTCTACCGGTGTATGGACATTTCCAATCAAAATAGTCCAAAGTATCAATCATGTCTTGTTCGGTTATTTTACCATAGACTTGTTTACTAATTTCTGTGAGGATATTCCTTACTGCAAAATTAGATACGTCGCCATAAGCGATTCCTTTTGCAACTTTTGTTAATATTTTCATATTTTTTCCTTTTGTTTATCAATTAATGCTTTCTGCAATCTTCTTTACCGCTTCTTTATATTCTTTGCGGATGCGATAAGCTATTCTTCTTGTAACTTTTTCTAGAGATAGATATAAATCGTTTCCAAGATATTGCTCTTAACTAATAAGTCTTTCAACTTTTGAACAATTAATCCTTCGTCGAAATTTTCAGCACCATGTCCAAAATCTACAAAGAGGTATTTGGTTTTATATACTTCATCGTTGAGTTTCAAGATATCTTCAAAGTGCTTATTGATATTATCTAGAATTAATTCATATTTGCCATATAAGCCAGTGGGCGTTATTGGATATAATGTGAGTTTTTCTTTTGGATATAATGAACATACTTCTTTTCTTTCAAGTAGTGATTTCATAATCTGATCTTCACTATTGACAAGATCTGCGTTTTTCATCACAAACGTTCCAAGATAACTATACCCAGTAAGTTGTCTATCGAAAGCAAGGTAGTGGAAGTTTTCATCGTGTTTTTCGTAGACTAAATCAGTTATTCTGGCCGTTTCTTTTTTGTTTAGTTTTTCGTAACTATTTAATGTTAGTATTCTCATAATATCCCCCCATTTATTTTATTTTGTCGGCAATCTGTTTTGCTGCTTCTTTATATGCTTTATATATGTAATAAGCGACTCTTAAAACAGCTTTAGTGTTTAATGATTTATCAAGCGGTATCTGAGCTTCAGCATCAATATCGTGGATAGATGCAGTAAAGACATCAGGCGGAACTAATACTTTGAAACCAAACCATGGATCTGTGCTAGCCATGTTTCCATTATCAGTATCACAAACTAATAAAATGGATTCATCTTTACCAATCTCAACGATATTTCTGAGATTGATATCGATGTCTTTGACTCTTCTTAAACTTTTTATGCATTCGTTTATTAAATCGTAATGATTCATCATTAAAAACCTCTTTCAAAATGATCTGTTATGTAGATGTTCTAAAGAAATTGTTTCACCCAATAGATCTTTAATCAAGTGTTTTTCCACGACTTTTAAGTTTCTTTGATTAAAAGAAACCCTACCCGATGACGGATAGGATTTCTGATGATTTAAGGTGTTTCTTCTGGTAGAGAAGAGTACCTAAAGAGGTGACTAATCTTCTATTGTCTTTGATGTATTTAGTGACTTCTCTTTCACATTTTCTAAGAAGTCTTTCAATCTTTCTTTCCATTCTTCTTCTTTTAACAGCGGTGTCTGTTCTGGCGCCTTGTCTAATAAGTGGAAGAGTTTCCCAGCAAGAAGAATAACCACAGATGTTATACAAGTTATAGGCTAAGCCTCTAGCTCTTTGAAGATCATCTTCACAACCTCTAGAACCTTTACCATATAAGACTTTTTGGGCGATAACACCTGCCATAGAGATTTTGATATCTGCGATGCATTTATCATATGGCCAGTAGCCTTTTTCTAATTCCTTAGCGTGGAATTGTCCAGACGCACCACTGATGTTTAATCTGTTAATTGCAAAGTACTTAGGGAAGGCTTTTGCCATCAAGGCATGACCAGCTTCGTGACATGCGACTTCCATGTTATCTTCTTCTGGCGCTTTCATTACTCTATCTGTGATATTGAAGATTGATTTATCAATCATATCTGATGTGATGTTTTCAAAGCCATTTCTTAAGACTAAATCATTGACAACTGATTTGACACCAGCGCATGAAATGCCATTAAGTGATAAAGCTACTTCATCGTCATCAAAGTCTTTTGGGAATTCTAAGTTGAATTCTTTGAAGTGCTTTTTAAGTAATTCGAGTGCTTCTTCACCTGTTGGATATGGCACACTGATTAATTTTTCTAATCTGCCATGTCTTAAAATGGCTTCTGGGATATCGTTGATGTTATTAGTGGCGGCTAGTACTAATACATCGTCTTCGGATTCAACACCGTCTAAGTTTTCTTGGAGGGCTCTAACGACTCTTCTATCTCTATTAATGAGTAAATCTAACTCATCAAAGACAATGATGGAGTGACCAGCTTCCCTGGCTTTCTTAAATGTTTCAATGATGCCTTCAACAACATTACTTTGTTCGCCTTGGAACACAAACACAGGTGCGTTTACGCATCTAATAATTTCTTTAATTAATAAGGATTTACCATTACCTGGGTCGCCAAATAAGATGACACCCTTCGGAATGGAGACACCTTTCTCTTTTAGTTCTCTGGAGTTTTTGAACCATTTAATAACATTGAGAATTTCTTGTTTTTGGTTATCATGGCCAATTACTTTACTTAAAGGTTCTTCCCCTTCTTCTAATTTATGTGAATGCACTAATTCGTATGGACAAGTGCTATTATCTGCTGTTTTAACTTGTTCTTCTTTTGATTCTCTATAGAAGGCTTCTTTAGCGTCTTCCACCATTTTTGCTAATTTGTCTTGTCTTTCTTTAAATGAATCATTTGTCATTAAGTAGTTTCTCCTTTATTAATAATATCTAGTGTTTCTAAAAAACCTCTCCAACCAATCAGGCTCCTTATCAATAATGCAACGATATTGCTTTTTAAAGTCTTTGAATGGAGGGTAGATAAAGTCTGGACCAAATAAATGTCTAAGAATTCGATCCTTTCTTTTTAATGTTTGATATAACTGATTAACTCTTTTGTGACGAGTAATAGCGAGTTGATGAATATCTTCTCTGCGTTTAGTGGTCTCTATTTCTTTTTCTACAAACTCTTCGTTGAATTGACGATTTAATTCATCGTCCACAAATGTTAAGAAATGACTAGTAAACGCAACTTTTGGATTGAAGATTTTTTCTACGTTATTAAATCTAACAATTATCCGTTCTTCATCAAAGGACACGGTTTGTCCTCTCTCATTGTTCTTATTAAGAACTTCTTTTCCTATGAACTCTTTAAAGTCCACTATTCCACCTCCTTAAGCTTCACATCGGTAAATCTTTTATTGTTTTGAATATGGTCGTAAAAGAGAACGAACAATTTCTCAAAAGCATTAAAAGAGCGAGGAAGGTATTTAATTAAGTTATCGTAATATGTATGTTGGGATGTCACTTTAGCCGCAAATACATTCGCAAAGAATTCCTCTACTAAATGAGTAGGATGTGATTTGTAATACCCAATGCTATGTCTATGCAGACAGAATCCATCAAAGTTATATTTTGAAGATAATGCGTCCAATATTGGTCCGTACTTACTATTAAGGATTGAATAGCATTTCTTTGTGATGAATTGATAATAGGTTTCTACAAAGCCACTTTTATATAGTCGCTTTTGTAATATCTTTCTCTCTTTCATAAATTCTTCACAATTTTCATCGAATGGTATTTCAATTAAATTCTGATAAAGTGGAAATCCTTCTTCTAGAATGCGATAAGCGTTATTGTTAATGGTTGAATTAATGATTTGTTTAAACTCCTCCATCATCATTTCATATAATTCTTTGTGCTTACTTTCGAACTCTTCCATGAAGATGTCGTTGAGAGTTTTGCCATCTTCAACAATAACTTTTGCAGAAAATGTTAGTTCTCTACCAAACCAAAAGTCACAACAATGCCCTATTTCATGTGGGAGACAACCAATATCAGTCATGTGATTGCTGATAAGAGATTTTTGTCTTTTAGACATCTTCTTATTCATATCACTTGAAGAAGGAAACATATAACCTTCTCGATAGCTAGGTGATATTTTAATTGAATGACTTTTGATGATTTTGAGAATGAAATCTCGATAGGCTGGTGTGAACTGCTTGGATATTTCGTATAGCGTCTTTCCGGCATGTCTAAAACCAACCTTGTCCTTTTTCTTAATCGCTTCGACGATTTGCTGAATGTCTGCTTGTGGGTTTTTGACTGTGTTTAACAATAATGGTTCCTCCTTTATTAACTGCTTTTTTTCTCTTTCCGATACCTCACTGATGGATGCGGGAATTCCACCAGTGAGGCCGAAAAGGAGGCAATATGT
>JAEEGL013276891.1_pt1 | contig 10127 bp, 14 predicted proteins | sample 9134231 | NCBI WGS metagenome assembly JAEEGL01 (sample SAMN16246548, study PRJNA631951) | gut metagenome | biome: gut microbiome; feature: rumen; material: fiber-attached | host: Bos | place: Iran: Karaj | collected 2018-10
CATGACTGCCTCATTTCATACTGTGGAGAGCGTTAGCGAAGCCGAGCAGGGCTTGAGGAGCGAAGTGGTGAACGGCGGGGGCGAGAATGGAGTATCTGCCGCCGAAGCCAAGCTCAAGGAAAACGGAATAGGGCATATGACCCTCAACGCCGACGGAAAAAAGGCTGCCGTCGAAAGCGGAAACGCCCTGAATAGTGCGTCTTGCCATACCCGTTCTGTCAGTCCAGGGGCGATTGGCTTTGGCGAAGGATTCCATATTGAGAGCGGCAGCGGAGCCGGAGCGGCGGAGGCATACGCGGGCGTTTGCGGCATAAGCGGAAAGACCGGAGATAAGGGGGTCAATGTCAATTCTGAGCTTCAACCGAATCAGCCTCCAGATCAATAATTCTGCAAGAAGGGGATATATCCCTGACGCATGCGGCGCGATAGAATACTCCGCCGATGAGAATAAGGTCACCGGCGGAAGCGTTGTCGTCGAAAGCGAGGAGTCTGAAATTATGGCAGGTGCTTTCAGGGATATATCCGGCAATTTCTATAACATTAGCGAGATGACGGTTGTTTTTGGAATAAAAATAACCGCTGGTATAAGCGAAAAGCACAGGGGGCAGCTGCGTTCCGAAAGGACCCTCGGAGCGGGAATAGACCTCAAAATCATCGAGGAGCCCGTTTCTGCACAGTCTGCATCTGAGAGAAGAGACGGCGGTATCGAGAGCCAAATCAGACCGCCTCCTCTGCGCGAGGAATATTGCGGGAACGTGCGGGGCGGTAGAGTCTTGCGAGAGCGAGCCAGTAATTTCTGCCGTCAGGGAGACTGATACCGTCGGGAAGCGAGACGGAATCGCATTTAGCCTTAATGAGAAGACCCTCGTAGGAAGCGGCGTTAACGTCGCCGGAATGCTTGCCAAGAAGCAAAAGGAGCTGTTCCTGAGAGAAAGCGGAGCAGGCGCATTCGCCGGAATTTTCCCTGAGATTGAATCTCAGCAGAGGGAGCAGAGCGGAGTAATCGCCGTCGTTGATAATGTCAGCCATAGAGAAGAAGCCTCCGGAGTGAGAAGTTAAGCGATGTTGGTGATTTTGAAATGCTTCCAGGCGGGGCCGTGATCGAGACCGATCTGACCGAAGATCTGATATTCCTCAGCCGCGCCGGATTTAGAGAGCGGCTCGCGGAAGAAGTTGCCCTTGTCCGGAACGTCCTGTTCAACGGGGCGAATGCAGGAGATATCCGCGCCGAGGAGGACGCCGGAGGGCATAAAGCGGTCGAGCAGAATGCGGACGGGGCCGAAATCGGTTTCAAGCGAGATAAGGTTCACGCCGCCGACGTTGCGGGACTCAGGGAGGTTAAAACCTGCTTGAGAGGCGTAGACAGCAGAGAGCTTCTGTTTAACGACAGGACCGCAGATAAGGACCATATCGGTAAAATCAGCGCCAGCGTCGAAGGCGTTTTTGAATGCTGAATTAAGTACGGACTGAGTGAGCGCGGCATTCTGGCAATTAACGACAGTACCGGCGGCGGCGAGCATACCGCGGGTCTTGTTAGCCTGGGAGGAATTGCCTGCGAGCTGGTAAACGCCGTTAATGAAGGTATATTCAACATCGCGGGCGATTTTCTCAATAGCCCTTGCGGTCTGGAAATCCAATTCATTTGGGGCGCAGCTCTGGTCAAGCGAGGAGGTAACGCCGCTGAGTCTGCCGCCGCTGGACTGTTTGGCGTAGGTCACGGAGATTTTCTCATGAAATATCTGAGTAACGTTGGTATTCTGGGAGCGGACGTAGCTGACTGCGGTAGGCGCGGTAAGAGAAGCCGTCTCTGAGATAGCGGGCTGAGAAGCGGCGTCGAGGGTATACTCAACGCCGGTAGGGAACTGAAAGTTGTCGGTTTTCACAGCCCTGGACTGAATAAGGCTGAGGAAAGGTGTGACAGCGGGAGTAGAGGAATAGAGCTGACCTGCGAAATTAGGCAGATTAAAAACAGTGCCGGTAGCGTTAACATTTGCCATAAAAAAATCAAATCCTTTCAAAAATAATGCGGAATTAAAATTTACCTTAGGAGAATGCCGTTAGAAGCAGCTTCAGAGATAATAGCGGCAGCGAGGGAATTGTTGCCGGAATCCCTTGCGTGAGCGAGCTGCGAGGCATAAACGGAGGCGTCGGAGGATTGGCGGGGGAAATTACCCGTGCGACCGGTAGAACCGGAGGGGCGGGAAGCGAGATAGGGCTTGTCTTTAAGAAGTTCGGCGAGGGACTCGCGCACACCGTAAACGGAGCCGTCGTCGCCGACGCCGACAGCGGATTTGTCCATAAGGGCAAAAGCCGCGTCGGAATCGATAAGACCGAGCTGAGAGCCAGCGTTTCTGATTTCAGCGCGAATGAGCCTGTCGTCCGCGTCCCTGAGTTTTTTGTCAATGATCGCCTGCACATCGGCGGGAATGGAGGGTGACTGACGTTGGCTTCGCTGCCGAATAAGGCTTTCAAGCAATTCGGTGCTGAGGTTGTTCTGACGGGCGAAAGAATTGATAACGGAGCGTTCGGCTCGCTGTCTGCGTGAATCGAGCGCGGCAGCGAGCGAATCGGCGATTCTTTCAGCGTCAGCGTCGGAAATAGTCTGAATACCGGTGTTCTGAAGATTATCCATGATAGCATGTACTCCTTCCGTTTCGGCGCGGATAAAAAAAAGTTAGCGCCAGCCCGTCGGCAAAATATAATAGTATAGATGTAGAGTGGGACAATACATCGGGAAAAGTCAATGAAAAAAAAGCAACGGGAATCATTCCACGTCAGAGAGGGAAAATTCGTGAGCGATAGCGCGAAGCTCCGCGTCGGCGTCAGGAGCGACAGTCCATTTTTGGATATAGCTTTTGCGGCTGCGGAGGTGAGCGGCGACTTCCTGTCTGTCATTGGACATTTCGGTAAAATCGTCCTCAAGAATAGGATAAAGGTGTTCGATTTCGGCAAAGATACCGTCGGGAAAAACCCCGCCGAGATAAACGGCGCGCATTTTAAGCAAAGCGATAGCGAGCCATTTGAGAGCGGGTTCCCACGAAGCCCATTTTTCCTCGCATCTGGAGATAAGCTCCCAATAGAGAGCGCGCATACTCTTGCCGGACTGCATAAGACCCTTTAGCTGTTCGAGGGTGACGTTAGGAACGCTCATCAAGTCGAACATATCGTTTTTGGTACGGTTGATAGCGGCTTCAAAACGGTCAGAATAGCCGAAGCCGGATTCAAGCTTCTGGAGCTTTGCCTGTCTTGAAGCGCTGTCGCCCATAACGGCGGGGTCGGTCTGCAAATCGACGAGAGCGCCGGGAGAGAGACGGATATTGTCGAGAGATTCAGCCTTAGCGTCGGTAGCGACGGTCTGAGGGAACATATTGAATTTAAGAGCGTCCGCGTCGTCGGAATTAAGGTGATTGTAGGCGTTCTGGAGGTCGATAAGCTCTTCCACGTCGCTTTCGCCTTTAAGGTCGCCCGAAAGACCCTCGTTGACGATAACGAAGGCTGGAATGAAATCAAGACCGGTGTCAATATCCCCGCCGCCGCTGACAACGCGTCCGAAGCCGTCAAAAATGCCCTCATTGAGGAAGCAGCGACCGTCGCGCATAAAATACTTTTGTTTCCAGATGCGCTGCTTTTCGCGGAGGGACTCAGAATTGGTCTGATAGAAGAAGATGATTTTGTCGAGGGAATCGCAGTCGTCGTCGGCTGTAGAATAGACGAATTCAAAGGAGGGGCGGAATGTGACACGTGGCTCCCTGCCGGGAGCGCCGCTGATTTTAAGAGCGACGCGTCTGCCGATAAAGCAATCGCGTGCCGCCTGAATGAGCTTGTTTTTGAAGCGGGAATTTTCAAGAATACCGTCGAGAAGCGCCTGAGCGCGAGCGATGTCGTCAGGGTCAGCGAAGCGGGATCTGAGATTGATTTCAGGGGAACGCCCGAACATAAAACCGGCTTCACGCTTGATAAGCTTTTTAACGAGATTGACCTTTTTTCTTGTAGGCTTGTAATCCAGACCGGAAGCGACCTGCCAGTTCTGACCCCTGCCGTCGTAGAAGTCGTAAAGGCGGATAGTGCGGGAGATATCCTCAAGGATATCCTGCCCCCAAAGTCCGCCAAGCTCGGCGAGAATAAAATCTGTAGGCTTGACCGTCAAAAGAAATCACTACTTCATCAAATATAATGTAATAAACTATCTTGTACCCCTGCTTTTGACAGAGGGACGGAGAGCGGGGTGTGAGACGAAATCGAAATAAACGCCGTAACGAAGGGCGTCGCAGCAGTGATCGTTTTCCTTGAGCGGACGGTCCTCGCCGCAGGAGGCGGCGTATTTGGAATCCCAGACATAAGAAGGAATTTCGCCGAGGGTATGGACGCATTCGGGCGAAAGGAGGAGCCTTTCCCTGACAAGCTGAGAAGAAACGACGGAAATGCCCTTAGCGACAGAATTTTTAGCGGGGATAACATTGGTGAAGCCGTCGTGTCTGAGGCGAGTGATGAAGGAGCTTGCGGAGGGGTCGATAATGATAGGGACGTCGCGTCTGCCGCCTGTAAAAGCGAGCATATCGGAGGAATACTGACCGTCGTCCTTCTGAGCGGGAACGCCGTTCTGGGAGCATCTGCCGTCGTGGAAATACTCGCGGTCAACGTAATGAGAGATATTGTCGCCTGTACCGGCGGCGAAGAAGTGGAGAAAAACGCATGGGTTGAACGTGCCGTAGTCAACAGCGACGAAATCCCTTTCGGGAGAGAAGGGGATATCCTCAGCGACGTTTTTTGAATCGTCAAACATGGAATAGATAACGCCGTCGGCGGCGGACCATTCGCCGAGAATGAATCGGCGGGCGAAAACGCCGGTGTACATACACCTGTACCTGTCGAGGGTTCTCTGAGAGAGGGTAAGGTTGTCCGTCATAAGGAAGTGGACGTAAAGGAGCCTGCGTTCGGAAGCCCTGTCGATCCAGCCGGTCTTGAACCAGTGATAAGGACCCTCAGGGTTGCAGTTGAACCACCACTTCGCGCCCTCGACGGAGCATCTTGCGGTTGCCTGATTGACGAAGGACTCAGGCATGAGGGCGACCTCGTCAAAAAGCACGCCCGCGAGGGTAATGCCTTGGATAAGGTCGCGTGAAGCCTCGTCCTTGCCGCCGAAGAGGTAGAAATAATTTTCCCTGCCGCGGTAGGAGACAGTGATAAGATTATCGGTGCGCCTGTCGGAGAAGGAATAGGGGAGAGAGGAGAGCATTTGTTCAAGGGGAGAGATAACATTGCGTCTGAGGGAGGTAACGGTTTTGCCGCAGAGAGCGAAATTTGCGCCGGAGAAATTCTGAGTAGCCCACATAACGAAGGAGAGCGACATACTGAGGGTTTTGCCGGAGCGGATAGCGCCGTCGGCGATAACGCCGTCGAAGTCGGCTGAGGAAGAGCCGTCGAGCCACCAGCCGAGGATTTTGAGTTGTTTGGGAGAGAAGGGAGCGAATCTGAATCCGCCCTTAATTTTGCTCAAAAGCGGTCACCCTCCTCCGAAGGAGCTGAATCAGAGAGAGCGGGGGAGCTTCTGAGCGCGTCGAAGAACTGCGACATAAACTGACCGCCGTCGTCGTCGTCAAGGAATTTGCGTCGTATTTCCTCAGTCTGAGCCTTAATTTTATCGAGTTGAGCTACGCCGGTTTTCCTGTCGATATCGGTTTCGTTGTCAGAGACGATCTGTCTTAGCTCCTGAATAAATTTAAGGTCGCCGCCGACAGCCTTTTTAAAGACAGCGAGAGTGACGAGCATATAATTATCCGCGTCGGCATCGTCGATACCGAGAGCGAGAAGCTCATCGCGCGCGGACTGATCAGCGACAGGAAGAGCGAGCAGGCGTTTCATACAAGTTCTGAATTTTCTTGGTCTGCCGCGTTTGCGGTCAGAAGCGGCTGGGAAAGCCGTATTCATCCGAATACACCCCCTGAATAATTAGGAATTGCGCGTTTTTCCGCATAAAGAATTTATTAATCATTTCAAATTCCTTACAATAGCATTTTAACATAAAGGGGACTGCAAATCAATGAAGAGATGCCAAAATAAAAAAAAGATTGAAAAAACGGAAACGAGCTGATATACTATATGTAGTATAAGAAAAAGGAGAGATACGAATGAAATGCCCATATTGCGGATACACAGAGAGCAAGGTAGTGGATTCAAGATCGACGGAGGACGGGAATAAGATACGTCGGCGGAGGGAATGTCTGCAATGCGAGAAGAGGTTCACGACATACGAATATATAGAAGCCGTGCCGATAATAGTAATAAAGAAGAATAAATACTGTGAGCCATTCGACAGGGAGAAGCTGCTGCAGAGCATGCTCAGGGCGTGCAAGAAGAGCGAGACGGATCTGAAAGCGCTTGAGAAGGCGGTAGACGAGATAGAGACAGTGCTGCTGAATTCGACGGAGCGAGAGATAACGTCGGTAGAATTAGGAGAGATGGCGCTGGACAAGCTGATGAAGATAAATCAGGTAGCGTACGTGCGATTTGCGTCAGTATACAGGCAGTTCCGGGACGTAGACACATTCATGCGCGAGCTGAAGAAGCTGTCGAACAAATAGAGATGGAAAGAATCACAGGAATAAGATACATAACGGAGCCGGCTGCGGAGGAAATCAAGAGAAGGTCAGAATACAGCGCGGAGTTTCTGAACGCGCTGATAAAGAGGGGACAGATAACGTACAATCAGATACTCTACCCGTACGCTGACGCGCTATCACTGAGCGGAGGAGAAGGTACGGAGAGCACGCGGATATTCGGGACACACATACTGCTGCGGAATGTAGAAGAGAGCGCGGCGTGTGAAGCGATGGGTGAAGCGATGCGGGAGAGGGGAGCAGAATACGAGCTGACGGAATTCACCATGTACGAGGGAGCTGTAATGGCGGCTGACGTGAGGGAATTTCTGAAAAAAGGGTCGGACAAAGCGCTGAACTGTGCGGGGGATTTCGGAGAGCTGCTGACCGGATATGCGCGGCACTGGCGTATAAGGGAATGCGCGAGGATATACGCGTCGTTCTGCGAGATGGCATACCGCCGGACGAAGGGCGGAATAGCGGGACTGTGCGGAGGGAAGCTGATAATTCTGACAGGGGAGGAAGGACTGCGTGAAGCGGCTGAGATATACGTCCAAAAGACAGGCGAAACAGAGCGGCAGGCACAAAAAACGTAAAAAACTATAAATGAGCATAAAAGAGATAGCTTCGTCAAAATGCACAAAAGAGAGTTAAGCAACAATAGCCAGAAGGGCAGACTTCTCCCCACCACTTTGTGCAAAGTCAAAAATAAATGAAACCCTTTCAAAGAGAATGGTCTGTGAAACTGATTCCAGGCAGCACTCGCACAGGGAACATCACGTTCAAAAATAACGGCGAATTCAACATAGACGTAGCCATGCTTGCGGAAAGCACGCCGTGGGAAACGCCGACAGCATACGACAATCAAGGCAACGTGACAGAAACGGTGAATAAATACGCTGTATATAAGACAAAAAATTCGTCAGTGGAATACACAGCGGAGCAGTTGAAAGCGGCGGCAGGTACTACATGGACGGAGAGAACGGAATAATAAACATGGGCACGCTGTCTCCGAACCAGAGCAAGACGCGGGGAGAAAGGCAAGAAAAGCAAAAAAGACGAAAAGTGATCTAAAAGATTCACAAAGCCAAAAAAACAAAAAAAATATCAGCTCCCGACACGTAACAACGCGGCGGGAGCTGATATTTTAAGAGGGATTATAATGAAAAAAAGAAAAAAGGGGATGTCGTGATTAAAAGCTCAAGGCAAAGCCTCAAGACATGAAATATAAGCGCGTGGAGGACAAGGGAGAATTACTCTTCGATGACCTTGTAGAGCTTATACTTGACAAGGATTTCCTCGTCCTTAATATTGTCGCAGACGAGAGTAGCGTTAGAGATAATGCCGCCCTCGATGAGCTTCTGCAGACCAACGAGCTGACAGAGCTTGCTCTTGAGATTGAGCTTGTCGCCATCATCGGTAACCAGATAGATATTGCCCTGGCACTTGTCAATGATAGCGAGGAATTCATTAACGTCAACATTGCTAAGAGACCATACTGTACTCATAATAAAATCATCCTTTCAGAAAAAGAACTCTTAGAAAAAAAGCTTACAACAAATTGCTTGAGGGAATGCGGGAGGAGGAACGTAATCGAAGCCCCTTCGCAATCACCGAGGTCATTATACCACATTCTCCGTCAATGTCAATAGATTTGAAGTAACTTTTTTGTGAGAAGAACCAAAGAAAAGCGACTCTCGTAAAATAAAATCGCATTTTTTTGTGCAACATGCACGTGATTTTTTCAAAATCCCTCTAAAAACGAATGAAAAAAACCGCATTGCTTGTGACTAATCCCCCAAAAGGGGAATCAAACGCAAATAAATTTGTGCAAGCGGGCATTACGGCGTAAGAAAAATTTTACACCGCCAAAACGCGGGAAAAGTGCAAAATAATTCAAGAATTCATCAAATAGGCTTGAACAGGCGGCAAATTTGTGCTATTCTATAAATAAGCGCGGAGAAAAAATAACCGCCTGTAGTCTAACACGGCATCCCGCTTCCTCCTTTTCACTATATATTATAATACAATCGGAGCGGCATGTACAATACCCTTTGATAAATTTGGCATTACTTCCAAAAAAAGCAGTGGTAAGAAGTGCGTATTGCCGTGATTCGGGGCAATACGACAGGGAGCGCGAATGAAAAACCGTAAAAAAAGACGAGAGAGGAACGATGTAATTTGAACAAGCTGAAGAAACTGTTAAAATTCAACCTTAGCCACATGGCGTGTTTATTCATCAGTATAATAATGCTGATAGGGGTAGGGATATATGTAGGTCTGCCGTGGCTGATAGATTTTTATATAGACAACACAGCGGTAGAGGTTTCGCCCAACACGCATAAGGTAATGATATCAATGCTGTACTCGATAGGCGTGCCGACATTCATTTCGCTTGCGATGGCGTGGCTGCTGACAATGAACATCAGCAAAGGAAAGTCGTTCATCAAGAGGAATGTAACGTGTCTGAGGGTAATAAGCATATGCAGCTTGGTGATAGCAGTAATGGTGCAATTTTTCTCAACCTTTCTGACGTCGTTTTTCCCGTTGATAATCACGGTAATATTCCTGCTTTTAGCGTTGTTGTCGGCGGTATTCGCCAATTTATTCCAGACAGCCATCAAATACAAGGAAGAAAATGACCTGACGGTCTGAGTAAGGAGGAGAAACCTTGCCTATAGTAGTAAATTTAGACGTAATGATGGCAAAGAGGAAGATAGGCGCGTCGGAGCTTGCGTCAAGAGTAGGGATAACGCTGTCAAACCTTTCAATATTAAAGAACAACAGAGCCAAAGCGATAAGGTTTTCGACGCTGCTTGCCATCTGCAAGGAGCTGGACTGCCAGCCCGGGGACATATTGGAGTACCGTCATGGAGATGACGACGAAGAGGACGAGGACGAGGATCTGAGCAAATAAAAAGATCGAGAGCGGAGAGTGGGGGGAAGAAAGTGATAATAACGCCGTATAATATAATAATAGCCGCGGGGTGTTTAGCGGGAGCATTGCTCATGTTCACGCGATTCAGGCGGCAGCGAGCGGTGAGCGTTCCGGCGGGCATACTGATGATTATGGGAGGAATATACATTCTGTGTCGGGAATTCATCAAAGGCTTTGCGGAGAGCGCGGTAAGCGCGTGGGTAGCGAGGGGTGTGCTTGTAGTATTCCTGATATACCTTCTGCTGTGCTGGAATAATCTCAAAGCGGAGGGCAATTCCGAATTTGACGACAAAGGCGACCGCGGCGGAGATTGAGAAAAAACAAAGAAGAAAAAAAAAGAAAAAAAAGCAAGCGCAAGCGCCAATAACTAGCGAGCGAATGCGAGCGTGGGAGTCGAGGGGGTCTGGACCTCCTCGCGGGTCAAGGGCAGGGCCCTTGCGGGGGGTGGGGCAGCGCCCCATATGCACTAACTTAATATAGTGGTCATTTGTAAAGGTCGTTTCTTTTTGCGTTTTTCAACTTGAAGCCCCGAAATCATGTTGCTTATGACAGCAGTGGGATCAGCAATATTGCTCAACAGTATCAGATTCACC
>JAEEGL013582963.1_pt1 | contig 10127 bp, 9 predicted proteins | sample 9134231 | NCBI WGS metagenome assembly JAEEGL01 (sample SAMN16246548, study PRJNA631951) | gut metagenome | biome: gut microbiome; feature: rumen; material: fiber-attached | host: Bos | place: Iran: Karaj | collected 2018-10
AGGTCCTTGGTGCGGTAGCGCAGGAGCGGGATGCCCTCTTTGGTAAGGGTCGTGACGACAAGTTCGCCGCTCTCGCCGCGCTCGCGGGGCTCTCCCGTCTCGGGGTCGATGATCTCGGGGAGGAAGTGGTCCTCGTTGACGTGCAGACCGCAGCGCAGGTGACATTCGCCGGACACGCCGGGACCCATCAGCTCGCTCATACCGTAGTTGTCGGTCGAAAACAGTCCGAAGCCCTGCTCGATCTTGTCGCGCAGCGCGTCGGTGCAGCCCTCCGAGCCGAAGAGCCCGATCCGGAGCTTCAGCTCGTCGCGGGTGATGCCCATCCCCTTCGCCACTTCGCTCATATACATCGCGTAGGACGGCGTACTGATCAGAACGGTGGTGCCGAAGTCTTTTAAGAGCATCGCCTGTTTTTCGGTGTTGCCCGAGGAGACCGGGATGACGGCGCACCCGACCTTTTCAAGCCCGTAGTGCAGACCGAGCGCCCCGGTGAACAGCCCGTAGCCGAACGAGACCTGCGCGATATCGCTCTCGTCCACCCCGACTGCGCGGATCAGACGCGCTACGCAGTCCGACCAGTTGTCGAGGTCGTTGCGGGTGTAGCCGACGACGGTCGGTTTTCCGGTCGTGCCGCTCGACGCGTGGATGCGGACGATATCCTTCATCGGCACGGCGAACAATCCGTACGGATAGTTGTCGCGGATGTCGGCTTTGGTGGTCAGCGGGATGCACTTGACGTCCGAGAGGGTCTTGATCTTCTCGGCGGTCACGCCCGCTTCGGCGAGCCGTTTGGCGTAGAAAGGAACGTTTCTGGCGCAGTAGTCCACCTGGTGGCGGAGCCGCTCCAGCTGAAGCCGCTCGAGTTCCTTCCTCGGCATGGTCTCGATCTCTTTTTGAAAAAACATGTTGATCCTCCTGCCCGAATTGCTCGGGAGTACTTGATTTTTTACGTCGGATAAGATATACTGGATATCGGAATTTTCTTCTCTTCCGGACGGGGGAGAAGATAGCGAGGAACCAAATGAGTCTGATCGATTTTCACACCCACATATTCCCCGATAAGATCGCTCCCGCGACGGTCGCGGCGCTCGCGAAGGCGGGCGGAACGAAGCCGGAGGGCGGAACGGGGACGCTCGACGATCTCGAACGGCTTGCTCTGCGCGAGGACGTTTCCCTCTGCGTGAACCTCCCCATCGCGACCCGCCCCGATCAGGCGGCGTCGATCAACCGGTTCGCCAAAGAGGTAAACGGGCGGGACGGTCGGGTTATCAGTTTCGGCGCGATCCATCCCGACGCCGCCGAGCCCGAACGCGAACTCGAAGAACTCGCCGAAGCGGGGTTCCGGGGCATCAAACTGCATCCCGACTATCAGGGGCATTACGCCGACGATCCGTCGGTGATCCGGGTGGTTCGCGAAGCCAAGCGGCTGGGGCTGCATACCGTGTTCCACGGCGGGGTGGATATCGCGTTCCCGAACGACGTGCACGCCGCGCCGGAGCGGATGGCGAATCTCTTATCCTCGCTCGGCGAGGGAGAAGGCAAGGTGATCGTCGCGCATATCGGCGGCTACGGGCTGTGGGACGAGGTGGAACGGCTGCTCGTCGGGCGGGACGTTTTATTCGATCTCTCTTACGGGATCGATCATCTGCCTCCCGAACAACTCCTGCGGATCGTCACGCGGCACGGGGCGGACAAGATCCTTTTCGGCTCGGATTACCCGTGGCGGGATCCCGCCGATATCGACCGCGTGCTCGCGAAGCTCCCGCTTACGGACGAACAGTTTGCGCTGATCCGTTCGGGGAACGCCGAGCGGCTGCTGGGGCTGGATACGTGCGCCCGCACTGAATAAATAATCATCCCGCGTGAATAACTTTAGACAATATTGTATCATTGTAATAAGGGTTTGTCAAGGATAAAAACACGATTTTTGCGGGCGAAAAACGAATTTTGAAAAGGAAAACCGATCCGGGCGACCGGACGGCGAAAGGGGAAAACGGATGACGGATATACGGGACGGCGCGGAACGGGATCTCGGGATCGGGATCGTCGGAACGGGGAAGATCAGCCGGCAGTTCGCGGAGGCGCTCCGCATAACGCCGGGCGTTTCGGCGCGGTCGGTCTACTCCCGGAAAGCCGAGACCGGAGAACTCTACGCCAAAGAGTGCGGAGTCCCCACTTCGACCGACTCCTGGGAGGGGTTTTTGTCCGATCCCGCGATCGACGCGGTCTACGTAGCCACGCCGAACGTCGCGCACTTCGGACAGGCGCTCGACGCTCTGAAGGCGGGGAAGCACGTCCTCTGCGAGAAACCGCTGACCACCGATACCGCCCGTTTCGATTATCTGGCGCGGGAAGCGAAGGCGCGGGGACTGGTTCTGATGGAGGGGATGCGGATCCTGCACGACCCGGTCTTCTCCCTGATCCGGAAGGCGGTCGCCCGGCTCGGCAAGATCAGGCGCGCCGAGTTCATCTACTGCCAGTATTCCTCGCGTTACGACAAGTTTAAGGACGGGATCATCCTGAACGCCTTCGATCCCGTGCTCTCGAACGCCGCGGTGATGGACATCGGCGTATATCCCGTTGCGCTGAACGTCGCGCTGTTCGGTCTGACCGACGATATTTCGGCTTCGTCGAACTTCCTCTGCAACGGATTCGAGGGCAACGGGACCGCCACGCTCCGCTACGGCTGGTTCGATTCGACCCTGACGTGGTCGAAGATCGCCGACGCGACCTCCCCTTCGGTCGTGATCGGGGAGAACGGGTCGCTGATGATCGACCGCCTTTCGGGAACGACGCGGGTCGCTGTCGCCGACGCGGGCGGGCGAGCCGATACCATCCCCTATTTCCCCTCGGAGAACAATATGATCTACGAGGCGGCGGATCTCCGCGACGCGATCCGGGGAAAGCTCGATCCCGAACCGTTTCTCGAGATCAGCCGAAAAACCGTCGTGACCCTCGACGCGATCCGCCGCGCCGCCGGGATCAAATTCCTCTCGGACGCCCAGCCGATCGAAGGATAAGAGAGCGCTTCACGAAAGAAGACTTCCGGCGCTTGAAATCGGAGGAGTATAAATATTTCTTTACATCCCGCAAATCTTCTCTCAAAGAAAAACGACCGACCCGCGGAATCCTCCGCGGGTCGGTGAATAAAGGGATCGAATTGGAAAGCGGTCGCCGGAGCGGGGCGCGGGAACGCCGAAAAAGGCGAACCGAGGCGGTTTCGGCGCGGGTCAGCCCTTCTGCTCCGCTTCTTCCCGCCGCTTCTTGTCGAGCCAGCTCTGCAGGATCAGTTCCGCCGAGAGCGCGTCGACCTTCTCTTTGCGCTTTTTGCCGAAGGTCTCGGTCGCCGTGAGGAAGCGCGACGCCTCCATCGTGGTCATTCGCTCGTCCTCGAAGTAGATCGGGAGGGCGGTCTCGTTTTTCAGGAGGTCGACGAAGGCGCGCACGATCTCTGCGCGGGGACCCTCGCTGCCGTCCATATTCTTCGGAAGGCCTACCACGATCCCGACGGCGTTCTGCTCCTTCGCGATCTTCGCCACCTCGACGGCGGTATTCTTCATCCCGCCCGGCTTGATCGCGCCGACAGCCGACGCCATCAGCCCGAGCAGGTCGGACGAGGCGATCCCGGTGCGCACGTCGCCGTAATCCACGCCGATCAGTTTTCCGTTCATAGTTTTCTTCTTTCCGCCCGATGGGGCTGATATCGTTCCGGTTTTTCCGGTGAAAGGGGCTGCCGATGAGAGACTATACGCTGTCCGATTGGGTCTATCCCGCGCTTGTTTGCCCGGTCTGCCGCTCTCCGCTCGCGCGAAACGGCGGGGCGGTGCGCTGCGCGGAGGGGCATTCATACGATCTGTCGGCGAAAGGCACGCTCACTCTGTCGCCCGCCGCCGGGAAAAACCACGGGGACGACGCCGAGATGATCGCCGCGCGCCGCCGCTTCCTCGAAACGGGGAGCTACGCATCGCTCGCCGACGCCCTCGCGGACGTGATTGCGGAGCGGATCGGGGAGGGCGCTCCCCTGATCCTTGACGCCGGGTGCGGCGAGGGGTACTATACCGCAGCCGTTTCGCGCAGACTGCCGTCCGCACGCCTGATCGGGTTGGATCTCTCCCCCGAGGCGGTAAGGTCGCTTGCCGGACGGGACGAAGCGCGGGAGGGGCGCATCTTTCCGCTGGTGGCGGGGGTCTACCGTCTGCCGCTCGCGGACGGGTCGGTCGACGGGGTGATCTCGGCGTTCTCGCCCTACGCGGGGGAGGAGTTCCGGCGGGTGCTGTGCCCGAACGGGTATTTGTTCCGCGCGATCCCCGACCGGCGGCATCTGTTCGCCTTAAAGGAAGTTCTGTACGACCTGCCCTACGAGAACGAGGTCGCGGATTTTGAGGAAGAGGGGTTCGATTTCTGCGGCGCGAAGGAGATCAGGACGGCTTTCACCCTGAAAACCCCCTCCGAGATCGCTGATCTCTTCCACATGACCCCCTACGGCTACCGCACCCCGCCCGCGGGAAAGGAACGGCTCGCCGCCCTCTCGGAACTCTCCGTCGGGGCGGAGTTCCTTCTGCTTACCTATCGGCGGGCGTGACCTCGTCGGGGAGGAACACGGTGAACGCCGCGCCCTCTCCGGGGGCGGATGCGACGTCGATCCGTCCGCCGTGCAGGTCGACGATCCGTTTGACCAGCGGCAGTCCCAGCCCGTTGCCCTCCGCTTTATGGGAGGTGTCCCCTTGGAAGAACGCCTCGAAAATATGCTTTTTGGTTTCGTCGTCCATCCCGGCGCCGTTGTCCGAAACGGTCACCGTGACCCCGCCCTCCGTCCGCGCGCAGGAGACGCGGATCACGCCGCCCTCGTCGGGGCAGAACTTGATCGCGTTCGAGAGCAGATTCTCCCAGACGTGGAAGAGCATTTCGGAGTTGGAGGAATAGGTGACGGTCTCGTCCAGATCGAGCGAAAGCTCGATTTTTTTCTTCGTCCAGTCGCGCTCCAGCATTAAGATCGCGTCGCGGAGCTGTTCGGTCAGGTCGAAGGATTCGCGCTCCGAGATGATGCGCTGATTCTCGAGCTTGGAGAGCAGGAGGATGGCGGTGGTCATCCCGGTCAGGCGGTCGCACGCCTCGGTGATGATGCGGATGTATTCCTCCCGTTCCTCGTTTGAGAGGACGGGATCGGAGAGCTCGCGGACGTAGCCCCGGATGGCGTTCAGGGGGGTCTTGAACTCGTGCGAGACGTTCCCGATGAAGTCCTTGCGGAAGATCTCGATGCCCGACAGCTCGCGCTCCATATCGTTGAAGGACTCGATCAGCCGGCTGAACTGGTTTTTGCGGAAGCGGACCGGGACCGGCGTCGAGAAATCGCCGCGCGCGATGCGTTCTGTCGCGCGGATCAGGTCGTCGACCGGGCGCAGGATCTGTTTGGAAACGATGATCGAGAAGAAGGTGCCGAGCAGGATGCTGGAGGGCAGGGCGATCAGGACCAGCACGATCGGCGTATAGCGCGTGAACCCGTCCGGATTGGCGTGGTAGACCGCCGAGGTGATGCCGCCCGCGATGACGGCGGACGCCAGCATAATGAGGAAGACCGAGCCGATCATGGTGAAGCGGAAGGAGTGCAGGATCGCCCCGATCCGCCGCTTCAGCCCGCGAAAGAAACCGCCGACCGTCATTTCTTGTCCTCCCCGTTCAGGTTGGCGCGGTAGCCCAGCCCCCGGATGGTCACGATCTCAAAGTCGCGGCAGTCGGGGAAACGGTCGCGCAGACGTTTGATATGCACGTCGACGGTGCGCTCGTCGGTGTCCGATTCCATCCCCCAGAGCTCGTCCATCAGCTGTCGGCGGGTGAAGATCTTGCCGGGGTAGGAGAGCAGTTTGAAAAGAAGCAGGAATTCTTTTTGGGGCAGGATCTGCTCGCCCCCTCCGGACTCGGTGACCGAAAGCGCGTCGTAGTTCAGGGTATAGCGCCCGACCGCGAGCCGTCTCTCGGTCGCGATCTTCGCCCGCCGCAGCAGCGCGGAGACCCGGAGCAAAAGTTCTTCCTCGTCGATGGGTTTTACCATATAGTCGTCCGCCCCGGCGGAGAACGCCTCGCGTTTGTCGGAGAGCGAACCCTTCGCCGTGGTCATCAGGATCGGGGTCTCGTAGCGGCTGCCCCGGACGGTGCGGATGAACTCGAACCCGTCCATCCCCGGCATCATCACGTCCAGAAGAAACAGATCGACGTGATAGCGGTCCATCAGCTCGAGCGCCTCCGCCGCGTCGGACGCGGGGATGGGATCGTAGCCGCCGCGGCGCAGCACCTGACACGTCAGGCGTCTCGTCACCGCGTCGTCCTCAACGACCATAACGGCAAACATCGGTCTTCCTCCTTTTTCGGTCGGATTTATTGGCAAGTTTGGCGACGTTCGCATAGAATACGAACGGAAAATCAAACGACTTCCACAAATCGTTAATAAAGAATTCTTGATGCGTTCACACTCAAGTCATATATTACTGCTACAATTCGTCCTATCCCGTGCGGGGCGCAACGCTCCGAGGGACGGAAGGAGAATCTCTCGCTATGGAAATGATCGGTCAGACCGTAAAGCATAAAACGCTCGGTGAAGGCACGGTCGAAGCGGCGAACGGCAAGTATCTGTCGATCCGCTTCGGATGCGGGCTCAAAACCTTCGTGTACCCCGACACCTTCGGAAAGTTTCTTACCGCCGTCGATCCGGCGTTCGCCGAACAGGTCGAAAACGACCTTGCCGCGGGCAGGAGCGAAAAGGAGAAGACCGAGGCGCTCCGCCGTGAAGAAGCCAAGTGCTTTCGGAGCGGCATCGTGATCCCCGGCCGCGCCGCGCAACCCGAGGACGACGGGCAGAGCGCGTACGTAAAAGACGACGGCGAAGATTTATGATCCCGTATCGCCTCACCGCAGGGTGGGGCGATATTATTTTCGGCGCCCCGTTTTGACGGTTTTATTTTACCACGGCAAGCGAAAAAAATCAAGTTCCGGTGGACAATTCGGGAAATCTGTGCTACAATAGACAAAAACGGAAAGGGGAGACGGTATGGGCATTCTCGGACGTTACGATACGCTGGTCTGGGACTTCAACGGCACGCTGCTCGACGACGTGGATCTCGGGATCGAATGCGCGAACGAGATGCTCTCCCGACGGGGTCTTCCCGTCATCCCCGACCGCAAACGGTACTTCGAGCTTTTCGGCTTTCCGATCGAGGATTATTACCGCCGATTGGGCTTCGATTTTTCGCGCGAGCCCTACGAGGTTCTGGCGCACGAATGGATCGCCGAATACCGCTCCCGCGAACGGAACGTGCCGCTGCGCGAGGGGGCTGCCGAGCTGCTCGCAGAGGTGAAAGCGGCGGGGGTCAAACAGGCGGTGCTGTCCGCGACCGAATCGAAGATGCTGAAGGAGCAGCTCGCCGATCTCGGGATCCTCGGCTTCTTCGACGAGGTAGTGGGTCGGGGGGATATCTACGCGCCCGACAAGACCGGGCTCGCCCGCCGCTGGGCGGAGGAGAAAAAACCGGGGCGCTGTCTTCTCGTCGGCGACACCGAACACGATCTCGCCTGCGCCGTCGCGGCGGGATTCGACTGCCTGCTCGTGCGGGGCGGGCATACCTCGGACGCCGATCTCGACAAACTCGGCTGTCCGGTCTGCGCCGACCTTTTTGCGGTGAAGGAGGTGCTGTTCGGTGCTGAATCTTGACCGCGAGGGCGAGGAATTCGTCTTTGAAAACGAGTGGGATATCCTGATCCCCGTCGAACTGTGCGAAACCCCCGAAGCGGGGCTGGTCGTGACCGTGATCCCGCGGCTGAAAAAGCCGGGGCAACGGTTCTTGAAAGAATTCGCCGACCGCCCGTTCTCGCGTGAGGCGCTGGAATGGCTCCGTTCGGAGATCGCCGCGGTGAGCGCGGATTGGGGCTATCCCGTCGACCGTCATTCGGTGCGGCACTGTCGGATCTTCCGCTTCCCCGAAGGGGAAAAGGTAAGGGAAACCCTCCCCGGAGGGCGGGTGCTGACCGAAGCCGACGAAGAGATCAACGAAACCACTTTTGATATCTCGGAGAGCGCGTCCGACGGGCGGCTCTGCTTCGGGCAGGAGGACGGCGGGAAGATCGTGTCGGTCGCCGTGACCCACGCCTCGCCCGACGAGAGAGAACCCGGCGGGACGCTCGAGATCGGGGTCGAGACCATCCCTCGGGCGCGGCGGCGCGGATACGCGACGTCGTGCCTTGCGGGGCTGACCAAAATGATCCTCGACAGCGGATTGATCCCCGAATATCGCTGCACGTATTCCAATTCTGCCTCCGCAAAGGCGGCAAAATCGGCGGGGTACCGGCAGATCGGGGAGGCGTGCTCGTTCGTTCTGCGGAGAGCGGGACGGTAAGCAAACAAAACTTTACAAAATCGAAAGGAGGGGAACGGTATGGCGTACGACGCGGGGATGCTGCGCGCGGTGCTCGGCGAGATCAACCGGGAGACCGGCGAGGGCGCGAAACTCGAAAAGATCTATCAGCCGGCGCGCGACGAAGTGACGCTGACCCTCCGGATGGGAAAGAATATCCGGCGGCTGGTCATCAACGCCGGGACGTCCTCTCCCAGAGTGTGCCTCTCGGATCTCTCGCGCGAGAATCCGACGGTCGCGCCCATGTTCTGTATGCTGCTCCGCAAGCATCTTGCCGGGGCGCGGCTGCTCCGCTGCGAGCAGATCGGCTTCGAGCGGGCGGCGCGGTTCGTGTTCGCGGGCTACGACGAGATGGGCTACGCGACCGAAAAGTCGCTTATCGCCGAGGTGATGGGGAAGTACAGCAACCTGATGCTCCTCGACGCAAACGATAAGATCGCGGCGGTACTGCGTCCGGTCGATTTCACCACAAGCCGGCTCCGTCAGGTGCTGCCGGGGATGACCTACGAGCTGCCCCCTCCGCAGGACAAGGCGTCTCCGATCGGCGAGACGAGGGAGGGGTTTTTCGCTAAATACGGGGCGTATCCCCCGGAACTGCCGCTTGATAAGTTCATCCTGTCCACCTATCTCGGTACGTCGAGACAGGTCGCGCAGGAGATCGCGTACCTTGCCGGGGGCCCCGACGCGCTCTGCCGGGACGTGCCCGCGGAGACTGTCTGGGCGGTCTTCTCCAAGTGGTTTGCCGACCTTGACGCGGGGCGGGTGACCCCGACGCTGGTGCTTTCCCCCGACGGGACGCCCGCGGACTATTCCTACGCTCCCGAGACCTATCGCGGGGCGGGGTATCAAAACAAGATCTATCCCGATTTCGCGGGGTTGTTCGACGCGTTCTTTGCCGAGCGCGACCGGATCGAGCGCACGCGCCAGCGGGCGCAGGACCTGATCCGTCTGCTCTCGGCGGCGAAGGGAAGGCTTTCGCGGAAACTCGACGCGCAGACGGCGGAACTTGCCGATACGGCGAAGGGCGAGGAGTACCGCCGGACGGGAGATCTGATCATTGCGAATCTCTACCGTTTGCGCCGCGGGGATCGGATCGTGTCGCTGATCGATTACGCGCTCGATCCTCCGGCGGAGGTGACGGTCGAACTCGACCCGCGGCTCTCGCCCTCGGACAACGCGGAGCGGTTCTACAAGCATTACCGCAAGGCGAAGACGGCGAAGGCGGTACTTTCCGAGCAGATCGCGCGCTGCCGCGAAGAGATCGAATATCTCGAATCGGTGGAGAGTTTCCTCGACCGCGCGGAGACCGAACAGGATCTGGCGGATATCCGCGACGAGCTCTACCGCGCCGGGTACGCTTCAAGGATGAAGAACTACGCGCCCCAAAAGCAGAACAAGCCCTCCCGCCCGAGCGAGACGGTGACTCCGGGCGGGTATCGGGTGCTGATCGGGCGCAACAATCTGCAGAACGACCGGCTGACATTTAAGGTCGCCGCCCGCAACGATCTCTGGTTCCACGCGAAGGGGGTGCCGGGGTCGCACGTGATCCTGCTCTGCGACGGGGCGGAGCCGTCCGCCGAGGATTATACCTTTGCGGCGTCGCTCGCGGCGGGCTACTCGAAGGCAAACGCCGCCGGAGGCGCGACGGTGCCGGTCGACTATACCCGCGTATGCAACGTGAAGAAGCCCGCGGGCGCGCGGCCGGGGTTCGTGATCTATCAAACA
>JAEEGL013836497.1_pt1 | contig 10127 bp, 4 predicted proteins | sample 9134231 | NCBI WGS metagenome assembly JAEEGL01 (sample SAMN16246548, study PRJNA631951) | gut metagenome | biome: gut microbiome; feature: rumen; material: fiber-attached | host: Bos | place: Iran: Karaj | collected 2018-10
AATAATAATAATTTAAGTTTAGATTCAATTATTAAGTTACAAAAAATAGAAACTCAAAAAAAAAAAGAAATTGAATTAATTCAACAAAAGCAAAAAGAAAAAGAAGAAGAAATAAAAAAATTAAAAGAAATTCAAATAAATCAAGAAATTGAATTTTTAATAGTAAAAAAATTTAATGAAGAAAAAGAAAAAGAAATTAAAAAATTAAAAGACTCAGAAAGAGAAAAAGAAATTGAAATAGAAAAGCAAAAAGAAAAAATAAATGAACAAAAAAGAAGAAAACAAATATTATTAATAGATCAAATTTCAAATGAAAATAAAGAAAAAGTTTTAAGTTCTAATGATAATCAATTATATAAATCTTCTAATTTAGAAGAAAAAATAAAAAAGAAAAAGAATAAATTTTTAACGAGAGCAAATTCTCAAATTTTTGAATCTGAAAATAAAAATTTAAAATTAATAAATAATAAAAAAAAAGAATATTCATTTAATTCAAACTTAAATTCTTCTTTTAATTCTTTAAGACAAAAAGATAGAGAATTCAATGAAAATAGAATAATATATGTTCCTTCAAAAGAAAAATTATTTAATATAATAAAAAATAAAGAAATAAATTCTTTAAATAAATCATTTTATTATCAAATTGAAAATGAAAATGATATGATATTAAAATTAAAAGATAATAAATTTGAAATAATAAAATTAAATAATAATGATTTAAACAATAATTTTAAAAAAGGAAAAACAGAAAGAATTATTAATAAAGTAAATTCAACTTCTAATTTTTCTTTTAATAAAAAAAATAATCCTGTTAAATTATCTAATTCAATGACATTAAATAAATCAAAAAAGAAAAAATATTTAAAAATAAATAATACAAATGTTTTAAAAACTAATTTTAGAAAATCTTTAAAAAGAAGTATTAGTACAAAAAGGTTTTTAAATAATAAATTTCATGATTCTGAACAAAAATTAAGCTTTCAAAGTAATAATAATATAAAAAATTTTGAAAGAAAAATAACACCTCTTAAATTAATTTCTCAAAAAAATTCTTCTTATCATCCAGTTAAAAATAAAAGTATAAATGATAATAATATTAATATCGATAAATTAACTGATAAATATATTAATTATTTAAAAAATAAATATGGAAATGAAATAATAGAAAATTTAAAAAATAAAAATGAAATAGAAAAAGAATTAATTAAAGATTTTATAAATAAAGAAATAATATATAATAATGAAAATCAAAGTTTTATTTTTAAAGATAATTTTTCTTCAATAAATGAAATGGAACAATTTATGAATGAACATTTGAAATTTGAAAATATTAAAAATAAATTAAAGAAAATAGATAATAATTTAATAGTAGAAAATTATATTCCAAATAATTTAATCTTTTATGAAGAAGAAGAAAAAAATTTCATTCCTTTTGAGCCAATGGAACTTGATTATAGTATACTATCAAAAAAATAAAAAAAATAAATTAAATATAAACGCATAAATCAATAATCTAAAAATTTTTTATAATTTTTATTTTTTAATGAAGAAATCTTATAATATAAATAATAAAAATTATACACTCAAATTTCCAAACTATTGTAATGATGAAGAATTAGTTCTTTTAATTAATACTTTAATTGATGTAATAACAGAAAATTATAAAAATATAAAAAAACAAATTAAAGAAGGAAAATCACTTTTTGAAAAAGAAAATAAAGTTATAAATATTTTATCAAATATTGAATTAGAATTAAATTCTTTTATTTCAAAAGCAAAAGAAATAATTCAAGGAATAAAACTTTTTAGAAAAAATGAACAAGAAAAAAAAAGAAATTTATTATCACCTACCACAAAAATAAATGATAATAATAAAATAATTAAAATAAATAAAAAGCATGAAATAAAAAATGAAGTAGTTCCTTTAGAAAAAATAAAAAATTCAAGTTTGACTATTAATGTAAGTTCAGAAAGAAACAATAATAAAGAAGAAAATAAAGAAATTAAAAAATATAATTTAAAAATCAAAAAAAGAAATTTTAATAATATTATTAATGCAAAAAGTAGTTATTTAAGTAGAAGTAATAATAAATTAGAATTATTTGAAAATAAAAGCAATGATAAAGTTAAAAAATTAACTGATGAAAATAAAATAGAAAAAAAATTAGAAAAAGAAAAATTATTTGAAAAAAGAAGAATGAATAATAAAAAAATAAATCATAATAAAAATATTGAAAAAAAAATTCCAAATCAAGATTCAACTATGAAAAATTTAGAAGTTAAAATTGATCAATTAACTTCAGATCTAAGAATTTCAAATGATATTTATAATCAAAAAATATCAAAAGTAAAAAAAGAAATAAAAGAAAATCTTGAAAACATTGAAAAATTAAAAAATGAAATAGATAAAAATAATAAAATCATTTCAAAAGCAGAAAAAGATAAAAATAATGTATTAAACTATAATGAAGTTAATAACAATAATAGTGAAAAAGACAAAATTTCTGAATTATCTGAATTAAATTCTGTACTTACTTCAAGAAATAATGAATTATATATTAAAATATTAGAATTAACAAATTCAAATGATCAATTTTTAGAAAAAAATACTAGATTAAGTGAAGAAAAAGAAAATTTAGAAAATATTATTTCAAATTTAAAAAATGAAATTAAAGAAATAAAAACAAATGAAAATATAAACACTGAAAAAAGAATAAATAATAATGAAATAAATTTAAATAATAACTCTTTGAATAGTATAAATAGTAATGACCTTAATAAAAATAATAATGTTGAAAATATAAATAATAAAATAAATGAATTAAATAATGAATATGAAAAAAAAGAAATATCTAAACAATTAATTGATTTAAAAAGATCATTAAAAATAAAAGATTTAGCAATAGATTGTTTAACAGGAGAATTAAATTTAAAAGATAGTCAAATATCTCAATTAATACTTGAAAAAATAAATTTATCAAAAAATAAAGAAAATAATAATTTAAATGATTCAAATGATATTTGTATTAAAAGATCAAAGTCAGAAAAAAGTGATTATTCACATTTAAAAAAAGAAAATAAAAAATTAATCAATCGAATTAATGATTTTTCAAGTATTTTTAATAATTTATTATCTGAGAACCGATTAAATAAAAAAACTATTTTTAAATTAAATAGAAAAATTGATTCAATTAATTCTCAAAAATATTCTTCTGTTGATAAAGAAATTAATGAAAAATATGAAAAAAAATTAAAAGAAATAAATAGTCAATATAAAAATAATGAAAAACTTTTACAAAAATCAAATTAAAGAATTAAAAGAATTAAATTTAGAAAAAGATGATAATATAAAAAGACTTCAAAACGAATTTTTAAAATTAGAATTGGAAAATAAAAATAAAAAAAGTTAAAAAAAATACTAATTTTTAGTTTTATTTTTTATTTATTTAATATGAGTTAAAAAGATTTTAATAATAATTACTTTTTTTATAAAAATAAAATAAAAATATTATTTTTAGATAATTATAATTTAAATGGAAAAAATACAAACTGAATATTCAATATCCGAACTCGATAAAACAAATTGTTTTCAATCAGAAAAATTTTTTGAAATATTAAAAATAATAAATAATTTAATAAATAAAAACTATAATGATATTAATGAACAAAAAGAATATTTAAAACAATATATCAATGACCTTCCAAAAGAAAATTTTAATAATTATCTTTTAGAAAAAAGAATGATATTTAATTACTTTGAAAAATTAACTTCAAATAATAATGAAGAAGAAAGAATATATATTCTTCTTTTAAAATTATATTTAGAAAATGAAGATTTAGAAAAAGAAATAATTTTATTACTTGAATGCTTTTTAAAATGTATTAATATTTCAAGACAAGATATTCATGATATTTATGGTTTATTATCAAAATTTCAAAGAAATTTAAATTTAAATGGAAATAAATTAGATAAATTCATTAATTTCATTTCTAAAATTTATGATTATAAAATTTATGAAAATTATATTAATTTAAGCCCAATTGTAAATTATTTTTCTATTATTCCTGGAAATGGTTTTTTAATTAAATTTCCTCAAATAGATTTATCAAAATATTTAACAATAGTTTTTTCTTTTAAAGCATTACATTTTAAACAAATAAGTACAATTTTTTCTGCGAAAAAATCAAATGAAGATAAATTATTTATAATATCATTAGAACAAAAACATTTAAATTTTACATTAAAAGAAAAATCAAAAATTTTATTAGGAGAATTAGAAGAAGGATGGAATAATTTATGTATATATATTGATACAGAAAATAAAACAATTCATTTAAATTTAAATAAAACTAATATAAAAGAAGAAAGAATTCCAGAAACGAATGATTTATCTGAAATAAATTTATTTGGAAATTTCACAGGAGAAGTTTCTTCTATTTATGGTTATTTTAAAAAAGGAAGTATGAATATAATGAAAAACAATAAAAATATAATTTTAGGAAAAGAATATAAAGAACAAATGAAATTTTATTATTCTTTTCATCAAGGAACTTATGAATTTAAACAAGGTATTTTTTATATTGAAGAAGAAAATAATAAAATTAATTTATTGCCTTATAATTTTTTTGTTGATAATAATGAAAATAATATTGATTTTAAAGATAAAATTTTTTATAATGATTATCAAAATAGATTTTTATTTTCTCCTTTTCTTTATTTAAATTCAAATTATGAATATAAAAATATTATTTGTGATTATTATTCTTTTTTCAATTGTAAAATTTCAAAAATAATTATTCATAATTATGAATATAATAATGGTAACATTGATAATTTAGGAGGAATAAACGTATTATATCCTATATTTATAATATTAAATAATAAAGAAATTAGAAATGAAGAACGAGTTGATAAATTATTATCAATTATTATTAATTTACTTGAAAAAGAAGATAATTTAAAATCTTGTATTTCAAATCATTTTTTAGATTTAATTTGTCAAATTTTTGAAAATTGGCCTTTAGACTTTTTTACTGATAAATTATTTGATAAAATCAGTAAAATTTTTGATATGATTGATTCAAAAGATGAAATGAATTATTTATTTAGTTTTTATCTTCCTCATAATAAAAAAAAAATATTATATATGTTAAATTTTAAATTAGCTCTTTTTATTGTTGATCCTGATTGGAATAATAATTATGAAAAAATTAAGGAACTTTTATTAATAATATTAAGATTTAAAAAAATTGAAATTTCAAATTTTGAAAATAATGATAATGTAATTAATCAAATTTATCTTTTATTTAATAAACTTTTTGAAGATGATAAAAGTGAAAATGAAAATTTCATTGATGAAATATCTTTACAATTTATATATAGTTTTCTATTATTTCATAAAAAAATAAATGATGATACAATAGAAATAAATATTAAAGAAAATTATTTGTATAAATTAATTAAAGACTTTTATATAATGTTTAAAAACAATGATTTTCAAAATTATAAATTAGAAGAAGAAAATAATTCAGAAAAATTATTATTCTTTTATATTCCAATTTTATTTGTGATTAATTTAATATTCAAAAATAATGAAAAAATAATAAATCAAATAAGAGAAAAAGTAACATTTTTATTAACAAAATCTTTACAAAATATTTATTTTAAAAACCCACTTTTATTTAAGTTAATGAAAGGAGATTTTCATGAAAATGAAATATATTTCTCTTTAACACCAAAATCATTAATAAAAAATTTATGTATAAAATTTCCTTATGAAGAAAAAAAATTATTTGATTATTTATTTGATATAATAAAAGAAGTAAATGAATGTAAAAAAATAAATGAAGATGATCCAATAGTAACTTGTCAAGGAGATTATTTTTTATTTATAATAATAATGTCAATATTTACTTTAAATAAAAATGAGCCTTTTTTTATTATATTTTCTAAAATAAGTTTTGAATATGTTAAAAAATTATATAAATATCTTAATGAAATTAAAGGAAAAACTAGAGAAGAAGTATCATTAATTTATTCTCATAATCAGTTTATAAAAAATCATTTATTATTAGCTGACAGTTTAATTAAATTTAAAAATGATCAATCTTTAACTGAAAATTTATTTAATGGAATTTTTAAGGATTTTTCTTTTGATGGACAAATTATTCAAAATTTAGTTGAAAATGAATATGTAATTGAACAAGATATTCTTTTTGGAGAAAAGTATTTTTTAAATATTATTAAAAGTAAAAAAATGAGAAAAAAATTAATTAAAAATTTATTTACTTTTAATGGTTATTGGGCAGATAAAAATTTATTTTTTCCAAATGAAGAAGAAGAAAATGATTTAAAACATAATCAATTTAAATTCAAATTAAAAAATTTAATTACTAATGATTTAAAGAAACCTATTTTAAATCTTATTATAGATTATAATGAATATTTATTTGAATTTAATGAAAAAAATGAAGAAGTAAATGAATTTTATAAAAAATTTTCTTGGTTTAATCAATATCAAATTAATGAAGACAATAATGATTTATATAAAAAAAATATAGATGAAATTATAAAAATTTTATTTGACAATAAAAAAAATATTATTTTTACAATTTTGATTAAAGAAATGTGTAAAGAAATTTATTCTTTATATTCTGCTACTTTAGTTAAACAAGGTTTTGAAATTGAATGTATGTTTTTTATTAAAAAAGAAAAAAATAATGAATATAAAATTGTATTTTATACTATTGAAGATGATATGAAACAACCAAATAATGGAAATAATTTTCATTTTGAAATTGTACCTTGCCCAAAAAAATCAAAAGGAAATTTAATAGAAATCAAAATTGAACATATTCTCATGTTTTATCCTAGAGTTTATAATTATAAAAAGTCAGGTTTAGAAATTTTTTTATCAAATGGAAAAAATTATTATTTTGTTTTCACGGAAGAAAATCATTTAAATGATATAATCAATTTTTTAACAACAAAAAAAATGTATGATTCCTTGAATAAAGAAATAATATTTTATAAATTAATAAATAACTTATATGATAGTAATATGACTTATGATACAAATACAGGAAAAATAAACGAAATAAATATAATAGGTTATTTTTCAGAAAAATATATAATTCAAAATCATTATGATAAATGTATAAATATAATTCAATTTAAGAAATTATATAAAGAAAAAGTAATTGTATTATCAAAAATAGTAGAAAGATGGAAAGAAAATGATTTATCTAATTATTTAATGTTAATGTATTTAAATATTTTTGCAAATAGATCTTTCTGTGATATTTCTCAATATCCTATTTTTCCATGGATAATAAAATCTAATTATGAAGATGATGAAGAAGAAAATATTAATAATAACAATAGTTTATTTAGAGATTTAACTAAACCAATGGGTCAAATAATTAATAATAAAAGAAATAATACTTTTGCAGAAAATTATACAAAAAATATTAACAATAAAAAAGCACAATTACAGAATGAAAAAAAAAAAATGAGTGAAAATGATTATATTAAAATTCCTGTTTATTTAACTAATTATTCAAATCCAACTTATGTTTCAAATTTTTTATATAGAATATTTCCTTTTAATTTTATTTTTAATAAATGTCAAGAAAAAAAATTAGTTGAAAATGAAATAATTTTTTCTTCAATTCCTTTTGCTTTTTATAATTCATCAACAAAAAATATTAATGATATTAGAGAAATAATTCCAGAATTTTTTTATTTTTGTGAAATGTTTCAAAATATAAATAAAATAAAAAATATAGAAGATGTTAAATTAGATAATCAATTAATTGAAGGATTTGATGATCAATTAAATCCATATTTTCTTTATTGTAAATTTTTAAAAGAAAATTTAGAAGGACAAGAAATTTCTAAAAATTTAAATGATTGGATTGATTTAATTTTCGGTATCTGTCAAAAAGGAGAAAAAAGCAGAAAATGTTTTAATACTTTTCGAATTGAAAGTTATATTGATATGCTACATAAAAATGATATTTATTATAATAATATTGATGTTATGAATAATATTTATAAAATTGGATTAATTCCTTTACAATTGTTTATAAAAAATAAATTTTCTCAAAAAAACTTTAAAGTAATTAAATATTCTGTTTTTCATGCAATTATTCAACAAAATTTAATTAAGATTGATATGAATAATATTATAGAAAATAAGAGTTTAAATTATAATTTTTATATGGAAAGTTTTGGAACTTCAAATTATGTTTTTTATAATAACTACTTGTGTTTCAATCATAATATAAAAAGAAAAGCAATTAATATAATAAATAAAGAAAAATTAGAGTTTCAAGGAGGAAAAATTTTAATTGATTTTTCTTTTTCTGAAGATAGCAAATGTAAAAATAATTATAGTAATCATGCGATATATATTAAAGATAATATTTATTATTCTTTTAATGGAGGATTTTTTAATGGAAGAATAAGTTGTTTTTCATATTCTAATAATAAAATAGAATCAATTACAATAAAGATAAGAAACATTAATATAAATGATAATAAAATAATTCCTTATATAACTTCATTAGAAATAATAAATAATGAAAATCTATTAATTTCAGGAAATGCAAAAGGAGATATTAATATATATAATATATTACCAAAAAAAGAAAATAAGGAAATTACCTTAAAATATATTAAATCATTATATAATCATACCCAAGAAATTTTATATATAAATTATAACAAAGATTTAAACTTATTAATTTCAGCATCAAAAGATGGATATATAAATTTATATAAAATAAATCCAATAGAATGTATTCGTACATATAAATCACCATATAATGATATTAAATTTGCTTTTTTAATATCGAATCCAATTCCATGTATAATAATTTATGCATCACAATATTTATTTACTTTCTTATTAAATAATAATAATATAAATGAAAAAATCAAATCTAGAAAAATAATAAATCCTAATATTATTAAAAGTCCTAATCATGAAGATTTATTAATGGTTTCTATTGATAATACTATAACTTTTTTTAATCCTTCTTCTTTAAATAATCAAAATAAAACTATTACTTTTCCTTACAATATTTTAACTTATTGCTTTAATGATGATTTAAATGAAATTTATGGTTATTGTCAAAATCCTATTTCTAAAGATTATTATATTTGTTATATGAAAGGTAAAAAAATCAATTCATAATGTTAAATATTTTTAATTTATTTAATAATTTAATTAATAAATTTTAGGATTTTTTTTCTTATAATAAAAAAAAGAATGGAAACTAATATTAATAAATGTATTAAAAAGGAGAAAATATTCCTTTGTAAAAAAGTTAAAAGAAGTAAAAGTAATAAATATTTTATATTTGATATTTGTAAAAGTAAAAAAATAAAAAAAGAAATTAGTGAAAATAATTTAAGTTTTATTTCCACTAATGAAACTTTAATTAATGATAATTTTTTATTAATTAATGAAATATTAGTTCCTTCTTTTTTAAATGATTTTATTCAATCTAATGTTCAAATTCAAGAAAAATTAAAAAAATATGATGAAAATTCTTTTCAATTCGAAAATAAAGAAGAAGTTGAAATTTATATGATCACTAAAAGTAGTTTAATAAAAGATGAATTAATTCATGAAAAAATCATTTAATATATTTTTACATAGGAGTTTTTTAATATAGGTTTTTATTAATGTAAATATTTATAGAAATATTAAGGTTTATTTTTATTCGATATGAATATACTTTAACATATCATTTTTTATAAATAAATATATATATATTAATTGTATAAAAAAAAATTAAAGTGTGAGTTAAATATTGAAGAAAAATTTTTTTATCAAAATTAATTTAATTAAAGTAAACAATACATAAATTTAAAAACATAAAATAAAATTCTAAATTTTTCTTTTTTTTAAAATTTTTAATTGTTTTTTATATATTTTTTTGGTATATATTTGAAAAAAAATTTCAAACAAATTTTAATCTAAAAATTTTTTTTTTCTTTATTTCAAAAGATTTTATCATAACACATATTAAACTTTTGAAAAATGAAATCATACTTAAAATATTTTTAAATATTAAAAAGGAGAATTAATTTATTCCGTCAATAAAAAGGCAAAAAT
>JAEEGL014145507.1_pt1 | contig 10127 bp, 9 predicted proteins | sample 9134231 | NCBI WGS metagenome assembly JAEEGL01 (sample SAMN16246548, study PRJNA631951) | gut metagenome | biome: gut microbiome; feature: rumen; material: fiber-attached | host: Bos | place: Iran: Karaj | collected 2018-10
CATATGGTGATACCAGGTTACTGGAACTCGAATAGCATTGAAACCAGCCTTGCGCACCATCTTCATTAGTTCGGGTTTAGTAACAGGATTGCCCCATGCCGTTTCCCAACTTTGCCATTGTTCAGGATCAGACCAGAATTCATCTAAAGGGACCACAGACTCCAGCGTGTTCCACAGGTTCCAACCTATCTTCATGTTCTTCACGGCTTCAGCAGCGGTTTCAAACTCTGCGTTCTGAGCTTGAAGTCCAAGCGCCATCAATAGAGCACCAAGCGTAGATATGATTTTTGCTTTCATCTTTATTACTTTGTTGATTTGGGTACAAAGTTACAAAAAAAAAGTTGTAGTTACGAAGCGATTTTGGGAGATTAACGTTTACACATGGGGTCAGTTTACACATGGGGTCAGGAACGTTGTGAATTCAAAAAGTGATCAGTAGAACCGACCCCATGATCAGATGCCCATCTATGCAGGCAAGCCAATTTGTAAGATTGTGGGGTACTTTACCATCGAGTGTATAATTCGTGATGCACCTAGCGATGTATGGAGAGTGACACATAAAGATGGCGGCATTAGCAAGAAACAGTTTGATGAGTACTTCAAGGGAAGAGATATAGCTTATGCCATTGCAATTGATGAAGCGTTTAAATTTGATGAACCGATTGACCCCAAGCAAGTGATTAAGGACTTCAAAGCACCTCAGAATTTCATCTACTTGGATAAAGACCTATAAAACTATCACTTAGGTTTATGCGTATGCGATAATGATACATAGGAGAAGACCCTATATACCAAAAATCTTCTGAATTGCCTTTATATATGGGCATCCCAGAAGATTTTGCTTGTTTCACTTCTGCACTTAGTGAACATTTCCCAGGATTAACTCACACTCATCTTTATTAGTGTGAGATGCGAAATAATAGTGGGAAAGAAAAAAGTAAACATATTATTGCCATTATGACGTATGCAAAAATATTGAATATGATAGTGTCACTACTAAAAAAATCTTTGAATTCTATCTTGCTCTTACAATTCATCTCATTGTTGATAAAGGTTAGGAAAATCCATGATGACACAATGGAAAATACAATTTCCCCTACAACACCAAGCATGTATGCACCAATAGCGGCGGAAACTATCAACAACACAATTAACACATATTCAAATACCTCCCCAATTAGACCAATTAGATACCACATTGTATCTCTTAGTTTTCTATGTTTCTCTTCCTTTTGTTCTTTTTTTCTTTTTGGTTTTAAGTAATCACTATTATCAGATTGATGGAAGACATTTGGAGTTTTAAGATTGATGCAATCAATAAAACAGCTTTTCTCCAATATATAATCTTGTGATGGTAGTTTTATTGTTTCCAGTGAAGTACAGTGATAGAAGGAATTATAGCCTATGTTAAGATTTGGATTCTTTATCTCTATACTTTTTAGAGCCGTACAATGAGCAAATGCTTCAACACCGATACAAGTAATATTCTCATGAAAGCATAGATTAGTTAACTCGCTACATCCTTCAAAGCTCTTATAATTAATACTAGTAAGAAGTGGTGGTAGTTCTATATATGTCAAACTTCTGCAATGAGCAAACATAGAATCGGAAATGCAAGTAATATTCAAAGGCAAATTAAGTTTTTTAAGAGATGAACAATAAGAGAAACATCTACATCCAATTCTACCGACATTATTTGGCAAAACTACGGACTCTAATCTAGTACAAAACGAAAAGCAACTGTCTCCAATGCACTCTATATCACCGCAAAATATAACATCAATCAAATTGGCGCATCCTTCAAATGCACCTGGGTATAAACGCTTAACCGATTTGGGAATAACAATACTCTCAATATTTGAATACGAGAATGCAGAGTCAATTGTCTCGACATTTAGAATTTCCCCATTAGGTAAGGTGATTGTTTCTGGTAATTCAACACGAAGATTATTTTGTTCTACTCTAAATACTACTGCGGAACTATCATTCTCCCTATAATAATAGACACCGTTGATTAAATGGTATCCTTCACTCATTAAATCGCCTACAGTCATAATACGTATCAGTTGTTACAGGACTTAGAATCATCAGCTATTTCTTTTCCACAATGCTTGCAATACATAACCTTATTTAATATCTTGTTCGTTAAATGCGTATATCTTTAAGTCACCACCTTTTTCGTGATACCAGATTTCATATTCATATCCTTTTAACGAGGATATTTTAACCTGGCACGCTAGTTCTACATTATTACTTGAATAACTTGGTTTTGGCTTCAAATACCTTTTTCCATCAGAGCATACAGAAATTGTAATATCTTCCTTGCGATTTGCGTCTTTATAATAGCCATTCACAGCCCTAAAGACTTCTGCCTTTACTTTCTTTTCTTCTACTATGTCTTTTTCTATTTCAACATTGAGAAGGAAATCAGACTTGTCTTTTGGTGATTCTTCTGTTTGAGAATTGAACGAATATGCTACCAAAGAATCTGGTGATTCATCTCTAGCTACATTTGTATTATTAGTAAACGCTAAGGGTGCTAACAAACAACTAATAATTGTGATAACAACCAATATAATTAATAAGTATTTTAAACCATTATCCTTCATATATCATTCTTTTTTAATACTTACTTTTTTATTCTTAGTGAACATTCCCAGGATTAACTCACATTTCCTTTATTAGTGAAAGTTATGGAAAATAGTAGTCTAATGCAGATGGTAATTGTTTTATTTGACGTTTCTGTAATTTCATCTGCCTATCAATATCATTCATTTGAGAATCAACTTCTGAGAAAAACTTTAATTCTTTAATAATATATTGTTCTTTGGGTACAGATTGATTAGGTTCTTGTGTAGAAACATCTTGTGTAGATGCATTTTGCTGTGCTTGGATGGTTTGAGGTTGATAGTAATCCCTTACATAATAGTCATCTTCATTTGAACAGTGTGAAATAAAAAGGATGATTGTAGTAACAATCATAATAAGAACAAAAAGTAATATGCCATAAGACTTTATGAACTTGATTAGTGGTGAGTCCTTCCCTTTATATTTCTTTCTATACATTAGAAATCCCCATATTGCTAGAGGAGTCCCTATAACATATACGATAAACTCAGATATATCATAGTAACTCATAGATGAACCTAATTCCCCTGAAAACGGTTGAAAATAATTAGCTGCATAACTAGATTTATCTCCAGCAAACAACCAATACAAATTGAGCACAAGCCATATTCCGTAGCCAAAGATTAGCCACTTGGTCTTATCAGAGAAATTGGTTTTGATGGTAGGTATCTCTATAACCTTACCTTTTGATGACTCCTTATCAGTAGCCGTTTCAACACTTTGATTAGAATCAGATATAGTATCTTGCTTTTCACCACAATGCTGACAAAACTTAGAATCATCAGCTATTTCTTTTCCACAATGCTTGCAATACATAATATATCCTATTAATACAATCCTACTTCAACACTTTTATATCGTAATAGTTCTCTAACTCCTTTTTTGTGAATTTCTTACCATCAATGAAGGTCGTGACAAATCCTTTATAATACGCTGTGATAGATAAAGTGTACTTCTTCTTGTGTTCATCAATGCTTGATGTATTGGTTATTGCTATCATCAGACTCGGCATGATAGAGTAGAATGTGGATGAACCAATTTCCTTTTCAAACTCGGACGGATTGGATAATACCCATCCATTTTGGTTTTTGTCCCACTCAATTTTCACTTGTTTATCTGAGAAAGCAAGCTGCCTCTCTTCTACAATGCGCATAGTATTCTTTGATGGGATGAAAAGTTTCTTATTCAAGTTAGTAAAATCATAACTTGATGCAGAATAGAGTGTAAACATACCTTTCTCAATGAGTTTATCATTGGGGGTGATAGTCATTTTTCCATTTTTATCTGTTTCAATGGTATATTCATTATCGATAAAAGGCTGTCTAAATCCCAATTCAAAGTCTATGTATTTTGCCAACTCAGAAGATTTCATTCTGAACTCCGAGGGCTTATATCCAACAATCTCAGTTATATTGCTTGGTATACCCTCTTGTGCCCATTTGTCATAAAGGGCTTGCTCCCTCTCAATTTCCTTTTTCTTTGTCTCTGCTGCGATTCTTTCACCTTCCTTGCGTTTGTTTTCATATATCTGCTCTGCAATCTTGAACTCTTGTAAAGTAAAACCACAATCCTTAAAAGCCAGATAACCACTATCTCCAGTACCATACATCTGTATGAGGGCAATGCAGAAATTCTCCACACAGTCTAGGTGTTTGTCTATTTCTGCCACAATCTCGTCTGTCATTCTGATGCTGTTTATTTTGTTCGCATCTTGGAAGATTCCACGTACCATACCCATATTATTGCCAACAATATTGGCTGTTTTCTTTGCCATTTGTGGAGTTACTAATGACTTGTTACCTTGGGCAAACGACACACTACAGATACAAAGGAGTAAAACTGCTATCACACACCTTCTCATAATCAAACCACTTTTTAATACCGTCATTTCATTATCACCTTTACACTTCTACTGCCAATCTTCACAATCGCTATAGAATCACGAATGATATTTGTATTCACATGCGCAATACCATTCCTACTTGTTGTAGAGCCTACTTGAACACCATCTATAGTATAGACCGATATATTTGTGTTATCTTCGGCTCCTTCAATTGTTAACAGTCCTCCGTCTGCCTTAATCATCACGGCATTTGCTTTCACTTGGGCAATACTATTTAGTCCTTCTGTCTTTGGCTCAACATCAATCCAACATAGAGTTGCCGTTGCTGTCTCTGAGTCCTCATAACCAACCTTTGTAGCATAGACGCTTATTTCATAAGTAACCCCCAATAGTACTTCATTGGTGCTATACGAATTGATGTCTGTGTCTGTGATAGACGATAGGAATGTGACCCCTTCGGTTGCACTATTGAATATCAGTTTACCATTGCTATAACTTATAGTTGGTTTCTCACATTTCTGCGTTTCATTAGTACCATTGCTAGAAGATTCCTCAATATAATTAAAATACTTCCATCCCTCTGTTGATTTATACTTGTCAATACAACCTTTAGGCACATACAAGGTAGCATTAATGAATGTATTATTACTGAATGTGTTGTTTACAATTTCAAACGGATTTTCAATTAGAGAAATAACAATTGGTATATCTGCACTGGCAAAAGCCCCTTGTCCTATATTTGATACGCCACTACCAATTGTTAAAGAACTAACACCTATACATGCTTGGAAAGCTGATTCTCCTATGCTCGTCACACTATTACCAATAGATATTGAACTAAGCCCTATGCAATAATAGAAAGAATATGCCCCAATATTAGTTATGCTGGAAGGAATAACCAAATCATGTATTTCTGAGCCATTATAAAAGAGATGATGTGCTAAACAAAGTGGATTTGAGTAAATATCACAAAAATTGATATTACACCATGCTTCCAAGTCTGTAATATAAACAGATTTTAAAACTCTACATTCTTCAAAAGCCCTCTCTCCTATACTTGTTATACCGCTACCAATCGTAATAGAACTGAGGATATTGCAATGATAGTATTTGTATGTGTCTGTGTATCAAAGCCTTCCAGACTAAACGGTAGAAAAGTGACGAGGAAATATATAAGGATTGTGGAAAAGATCAAGATTTAACGTTTTTAACTTTTTAAAACCACAAAAAGTGTGACAGAGTGTAGATTATAATCTGTCATGATAACTTACATGGATACTTTAAATGACATGTGTATTGAAGTCTTTGGTTTCAAGAACAAATAATAATCGCTAAATTTTGCATTCCTTCGATATAATCATCTTTATATGTTTTTCAAAATGGCAATTCCCCATTGCCTTCCGTTTCGTCAGGTTCGGTACCCGAATCTTCCTCTGGGGTTTCTATTGCCGTGGTCTCTATCTCTTTCAACACATCATTTATCTGTGCCTGTTCTTCCTTAGAGATGCTTTCATCATAATCGCTGTCAAGTGCTTCGCCGGCCAAGAGTGCCTTGATCATCTCTATATACGAGAATTGCGTCTCTGCGGTGCCCTTGAACATGGTCACCGACACATCGCCGTTTTCGTTCTTCTTGAATACCAGTTTCATATCGCTTAATTGAACTTTTTTAGGTTATACTTCTTTACTCTTTTCTTGATCGATGCCTTGCCACCGTCGGTCTGGTCTGCTATAAGGTCTAGCACCTTCTCTTTCCCAATTTGACCTTCTAGCGAGGCTGAACGGATTGTGATTTTCTTCCCGTCGTTCTTGCAGAGCACAATGGTCTGTGCATCAGCCATCATCGGAATGGTAGCGTTGTGGCTTACCAATATCACTTGCTTCCTGTACTTTACCTTTTTGATGGTCTGCACTAGCGCCTCATTGATATACTTCACAGCCAGGTTGTCTTCTGGCTGATCAATGATGATAGGTGAATTGCCGCCATCATAGCCAAGTATCAAATCCAGCAGGATAGCCGACTTCCAGCCGGGACTCATCTCGTAGAAATTCCGACCGTCCGAAGACACAATCTTATATGAGGTATGGTCGTTTTTCCGCAGGTATTCATAGATATAGTCGCCTAATTCCCTATATGAACTCACCCTCGGACGCTGTTTGAACTTTGTCTGGTACATATTCTCCGGCATTACATCGTCCATATTCCTGAAGTGGTGGTTCAGATACTTGTTCAGCACCTCCATCAGTACTTCTTCGTTAAACTTGAACGTGTTTTCTATGTACAGCGTGTGCCCAGTGGCCTTCACCTCCTTGGTGGTAAACGACCTATTCATCTCCGTCAGTTTCACTTTCTGGTCAGCAAAACTGCGGCTGTATTTCACGTAGTCACGGAGATAACGTATCAGTTTCCTGCGGTTTTGCAAGTTACTCTGGTTCTGTCCCTGCCTTCTTTGCAGTTCTTCGTCCTTCTCATCCTTGCGCGTCGCTATAAGTGCGGCCACATTCTCAAATAGCTCAGCACCCTTTCTAGCCTTGGCGAGTTCCTTCAGTATAGTCTCTACTTCCTTGCTAATATTGCCTGTAAACGGATTCTCGTTTACAAACTTTTCTAGTCCCACCAGTTCTTCAACATCGGTATTATACTCTTCCTCCGGATAGGCGCATTTCTCCTCTTCATCATCCTTGGGCATCAATGGCTGGAAGATGTTTCCCTCCACTTTACCTTTCATAATCAGTTTGCCGGGATGTGGAATGTCCTTCAGCCAACGCTCTATCTTCTCTATGTTTTCCACGCAGAGTAGCATCTCGTCCACTATGCGTTTCAGGTCTGCCAGCGTTTTGCTGATTTGTCGCTTCACGTTGTCATCGCTCGGAAATGCTTTCTTCAGGATGGGAATCTCGTCTATCGAGGCCTCATCATTCCTGTTCACTAAATCTGCTATAAAGTTCTGGTGAATGTAGTAGGGGTGAATTTCCGATGGGTTCTTTACGTCTATGTTCTCCACTTTGAACTTCGCATATTCCGAATGTTGCAAATCCTGTTCAAAGAACTTGTTCACCGAATCCACAAACAGCGTTTTGCCCGACGACGAGCCACCTATCACCACATTGAGTCCTTCTGTCAGCTCTACGTCAATGTCTATCAGCTCGTTTGACAACTTCACCTTACCTATGTGGTCGCATTGTATCTGTGGCTTCTCCTTCTGGTAAAACAGTCTCGAACTTTCTGAGAGTGACAGCCTCACACCGTCGTATGTCGGTTCAGCCATCATCCACGTAGGCACAAAAGGCGAAGCCTCACATGATTTCGGTTCCGGGTAGCGGCTGGGAACATAGTTGTCCGAGCAGGTCAGCAGGTTCACAAACTCCGCTATGCCCAGTTTGGCAAAATACTCTCGTGTAGCTTCCAGTCCCTTGTCTTCACGCGCAGTAAAGCCGTCAAACTGGTTGTAGTAGATACTGCGGCTGATGGCGTTATCCACCTGTTCACCCTCATGCAGCGAGTAGTTGAACTGTCCGTGCCTTTGCCCTGCGTGTGGCAGCAGCATAAACTCAAATGGATCGAAGGCATTGATTACCTTCTGTATGTCGGGTATCGACTGGTCAGTTTTACATGGCAGTTTGTTTGTGTACAGTTTGTCCAAGATGTCGTTCAGCGCTTTAATATTCTCCTCTGTCACATCCAGGTTGAAATAAATGTGGCAGTGGAATGCCTCTACGTCATCATGGTTCTTGATATGCAGCTCTGCACCCAACAGCAGATTCACCTCGATTGCCTTAGCAGCCAGGTATGCATCCTTGTTGATGGTGTTGTGGTCGGTGAAGCTTATCAGGAACGGTTCGTCACCGTTGTATTCCTTAATCTTCCTCACCAGCGTCGCAACATCATAGTCCGTCGAACGGTTGTTCGCATCGGGATAGGTGTGGATATGTAAATCTATATACACTGGCTGCATGGTTTTCGCCTCCTTTCTCTATTCGTTACAACTCTTAAACTCATCCTCAAAGTATGGAATTGCCCCATACTTGCCTTCCAAATAGTTCTTTTCGTAGTTGCTATCTGTCCTAGGCTTTGCCCCATTGTCCAGCGTTATACTCATCATCGGTGTGAGTTTCGTAGAATAGTTAGTTTTTACCGTCTTTTCTACAAAGACCACTTGATCTCGTCTCAGCAGTTTCTTCGAAAGCATGTTGGTATCGTGAGTCGTAAAAATCAGTTGGGCTCCGTGAGGGTTCGTTTCAGCACAGTTAAACAGTTTTACAATACGTCGCGACAGCAGCGGGTGCAATTGTGCATCCAGTTCATCCACAAACAGCGATTTCCCTTGCCGTAAGGTGTCAACAATAGGCCCGGCAAGATTAAACAGTTTCCTCGTGCCGTCCGACTCTCTTTCATCTATGTCAAAGTCCACCACCCCCACTACTTCACCATCTACATTTATTTTACTGTGCTTTGCATAGGCAACAATGGGCGGGTGTTCTTTCAGCGAGGCCACTATTTCCGCTGGCAGTCCTTTGGGCAACATTTTTTCGTCAATGAACTCTTGTTCGGTGGTCACTTCGCGGAAGCCCACATCCATACCACTGATAAAGTCCAGAATCTCATCCTTGTAGTCTGTCCTGGTATGCAGCATCTCCTTTGTGTAGCGTGAGAAGTCGCTGTCGCGCAAACCGGAAATCACATTGGGCTTGGTTCTGAACCACTCTATCACCCTTTTCGATATTTCCCCACCCAGCTGTGCCGCAAGCGAGATGAAAAGTCTATTGTTATTCAGGGGGATGGTTCCTTCTTTTATGGCCAGCCCTTCTGGATAGTTCTGTTCGTCTATCTCTATCATATCGGGAGTCCGCCTCATCAGCGTTTTCAGTGATCGCTTGGGAAATTTCGCTATCAGCCATTCCTCTTCTATCCGTTGCGCGGTATAGCTGAATCCGTAAGTAAACTTGTCGGTGCCGTCCACAAATGACATTTCAAATCTCGTTGGCCTCGCATCCTTGTCCGAAAGCAGAAAGGCATCATACGGTAGTGTTTCGTTATCGTTCAGCCTCACTGAATGAATAATGATACCCCGCATCCTGCCAACGGCCTTGAATACGTTCGACTTACCGCTGGAGTTGGCTCCATAAAAAGCCTTGGCGTTAAGCACACGAGTGCTTGCAACAACGGTGAAGCCTTTGTTGTCCATATCTTTGATGCCCGTATCAGCCTCAAATGACAGTTTGATCTCTTCGTCTATCGAGCGGTAATTCTCCGCGGTAAAGCTCGTTATCATAACTCAATTTTGTGATTTTTGCTCATTTTTGGCTGCAAATATACGAATTTAATTTATAATAATAGTCTATTTTGAGAAAAACTTTCAGTTTGCGTCATTTTGTCAGAAAACAAGATGTCAGCCTGACAGTGTCAGTCACAACCAAGAAAAAATGCGCAAATTTTGAATTATGCGAAATGTCAGCTAATTATAGGTTTAAAAACAAAAAAGACTGCTAAATATTTGAGGTTTTTGCTCAAAAATATAAGATTTGGCACATTTGTTGTATTTGATAACGGTGGCGGTCCACGTTCCTGAGCATCGAAACCACCCGCTGGAGTAAAGCTCTGCTGTACTGTTCAGACAACAGGAACTAAATCCAATTACACAATGGCAGATTTCAG
>JAEEGL014425233.1_pt1 | contig 10127 bp, 8 predicted proteins | sample 9134231 | NCBI WGS metagenome assembly JAEEGL01 (sample SAMN16246548, study PRJNA631951) | gut metagenome | biome: gut microbiome; feature: rumen; material: fiber-attached | host: Bos | place: Iran: Karaj | collected 2018-10
ATAATATATATTCTTTCAAAATTATAATTTAATAATTTTTATTTGATAATTAATTTTTATTTTTTATTGTCCTAAAAATCAACATCATTTTTTAAATCTATTTTCATTATTTTATTTTACATTTTTAATAATTTACTTATTCAACTAATAATTGCAGAAATATCTTGTATTTTTTAATATTTTCTATCATAAATTCCTATTTCATTTCCCATCCAAAAATAAAATGAAATATAAATTCTTGTATTTGATTTATCAGTTAATAAATTTTACATTTTCATAAAAATTAATAGAATTTAATTCATTATTAGAATTTATTATTATTCTTATTCAAAAAAAAATCCAATAAAATATATAAAAAAAAAATAATTAAAAAATAAAAAAGACAAAAATTTAAATTTTAAAAAAAACGAAAATAACGGTTAAAAATAAAAAGACTTAACAATCATTCATCATATTTAAAAATTCATTATAATCAATCATTCCATCACCATTTAAATCAAATTTTTTTATAAGTTCATTTAAAGTATCTTCATCAACATTATCTTATTTTAAACTATTTTTAATTTCATCTTTAGTAATTTTTCAACTTTTATCTTTATCAAGTATTTGAAAAGCTTCATTTAATCTTTCTTCTTTTAAAAAGTTTTTTTGATTAATTCAAGCAGCTCAAAATTCAGTAAAATCAATTTTTTCTATATCATCAGAATCAAGACTTTTAAATATATTATTTAAATCATCAACTTTTTTTTCTTATTTTTTAATTTCTTTTTTTATTTCATTTAAATTTAAAGTACCATTATTCTCATCTAAATTTTCAAAAATTTCTTTTAAATTTTTAACATAAGAATCATTTAATCTAGAATCAATAAAAGTTAAAACAGCTTTTTTTAATTTATGTTCATTACAATATTTTTTGAAAGATTTAATATAAAAATCACTTAAAATTTCTTTACTATTTGGTTCTTGTTTAACAATCCAAGAATGATTTAAAACTTCCATAGCATTAAATCTTTTATCAATATCATATAACATATGAGAAATTAAATCTTTTGATTCTTTTGATATATTTTTCCATTCTTTATCAGGAAAATTATATTTTTTTTTAGAAATTGTTCTATAAATATCATTATCATCTTCACTATTAAATGATGGTTCACCAATTAATAAAATATATAATATTACATCACAACTCCAAATATCACATTTTTCATCATAATTACCTTTTAATACTTCTGCACATACATAATATGCTGTTCCTACTTTTGTTTTCATATTTTTCTTCTTTTTCTTCTTTTTATCATCTTTTTTTATTTGACCAAATATTTTACTTAAACCAAAATCTATTATTTTAATTGGTGAATTATCATCATTTGTTAAAAATAATATATTTTCTGGTTTTAAATCTCTATGACAAATTCCTTTTGAATGACAATATGATATTCCATTCATTAATTGTTTAAATATTATTGCTGCTTCTTTTTCTGAATACATTTTACCTTCTTCTACTTTCTTTATTATTCTATCAAATAATTCTCCTCCTGTACATTTTTCCATTATTAAATATATTTTTCTTTCATCTTCATATATTTCATATAATTTTATTATACTTGGATAATCACATTTTGACATTATTGTAATTTCTAAATTAAATTGTTCTAAATCATCTATTTTTTGCTTTGATAATTCTTTACAAGCTCTTATTTCTTTTGTTATTTTATTTTCTACCTCATATACTTTTCCATATGAACCACTTCCTAAATCTTTTGTTTTTGTCCATTTATCTTTTATTGAACCTGGAGTTCTAGTTATAAATGTTTCTTTATTAAATTTTATTTTTTCTTCACTTTTCATACTTTCTATTTTTATTTTATATTTTTTTTTTATTTTTATATTTTTTGGATTTTCTGTTTTTTAATTTATTTTAAAATATTGTTATTTTTTTTTATTAAAAATTGTATATAAATAAAGTTATGTAAATTTAATATTTTCATTTAATATTTTAATTGTAATTATTATTTAAAATTATGTAATAAAACAAAAATAAATGAAATATAATTTTCTAAAGGAAAAAAAGACAAAAAAATAACGCAAAAAATACATATAAAGAAGTTATTATCATTATATTTAAATAAAATTATAAATGATAATATTTCATAATGAAAAAATAAAAAAAAATACTACATAAATATAAATCTATAAATACTTTTTTTATTTATAGAACTTTCTTAAAATCTCATATGTTGAATTTTCTTTTTTTGACAAATTGAAAACCCAAAAAAATTTGAAAATAAATTTTGAATTATAAAGTTTTAAACATCAATAAAAAATAATTCTTTATTAATTTCAAAATATATTTCTTAATTTGAAAAATAAAATTCTTTTTTGGAAATAAAACAAAACTCATTTCATATTCAAATTGAAGATAGTTTAAAACTTTTCTTCTATTATAAAATACTTTCATAATATTCTCTTCTTATTATTATATTATTTTCTTTAGTCAATTCATTTTTTTTATATTATTGAGAATTATTAAATCTTAGGAAAAGACTTAGATTTTTCTTATTAAAAAAAAAAATTCAACTGTTCTTAAAAAACTTTAAATTGATTTATTAAATTAATTATTAGTATTTCAAATATATTTTTATTTAATAATTAATAAGTTTATTTTTAAAAAGTATATTGTTTTCATTTTATAATTTTATATTTAATTTTTAAAAAGAATTAAATATGATTAGTAATGATGATATAAATGATAATTTAAGTGAAAATAATACTATAATTATTAATGATAATTGCATTCCAGATGAAAATGAAATTAATTATCAATTAACTTTATATAAAATAAATAAAGAGTTTCAAGAAAAGAAAAAAAAAGAGGAAGAAGAAAAAAATTTAATAAAAAATCAAACAATAGATTTTGAAATAAATTTTGATGAAATATGTCAGAATAATCCTGCAATATATGCATTAATTTCATCACAAAAAAATGATAATTCAATAAATTTAATTTCTGATATAATAATATTAATAAAAACAAATGAAAAATATAAAAATTTTCCAAATGACAAATTATCTCAAAAATTAGTTTTATATATTAATAGTTTAAAAAAAAAGAAACCATTAGAAATAACAGATATAAAAATAAATGATATAGAAAATAATATAACAAAAGAAAATGAAGTAAATCAAATATTATCTTTAATTCCTGAAAGTCAACCTTCAATTAATGTATATGATAGATTATATAATCAAAGAAAAAAATTTCAATTAGAAATTAATGAAACAAAATCAGAAAAAAATGATTCATTTTTAAAAACTCATATACCAAAAAAAACTTTAGAATATCTTAATAAATTATCATCTAATGAAACTTATATTAGAAATAAAACTCCAAATAATATGAAAATAAAAAAAATAGAAATTAAATCAAATACTAAATCAAATTATATAATTTATAATAAATATAAAACTCAATTTGAAAATACAATTGAAGAATTAAATAAAAATCTTCAAATTAAATATTTAGATAGATTAAGTTATGATGAATTTATATTATTAATGAGAAAATTAGGATTTATTAGAGAAAAACATTATGAAAATGAAATAATTTTAGCAAATAAAATTTTTAATATCTTATCAAATAATTATAAAACAAATATTATATCAACAAATAATTTATTTATTTTTACTCTTTCAATTTTAAATTTACATTCTTGTTATAAAGATGATAAAACAATTTTTAATCAAAATAATAAAAGAAATATAAGTATATCAAGTACTTCATCTTCATCAACTTCAGTTTTATCAAGAAATAAAGGTCAACTTTTATTTAAATTTACTACATTAAAAATAAATTCTTTACAATCAAAAAAAATATTTCAAGAATTTATGCCATTTAATTATAATTGGAAAAATAATTTATTAGAAAATAATAATGAAAATTATGAAAAAAAAATTTTAAAAAATTCATTATCTGGAAAAAGTATAAAAATAAATAAAAATAAAAGTAATAAAACTTATTTAAATTTAGATATTCCAACATATCATCCAATAACAAATATAAAATATAATCAAAATATAAAAGGAAATTTATTTACACATATTGCTCAAAATAAAAATAGAAAAATATTAAATAATGAAGCATATTATAAAGAAAAAGAAAGAATAGAAAAAAGTGAATGTACATTTAAACCAAAAATAACAAAATATAATCCTTATAATAATCAAATTAAAAGTAAATATAATAAAACCTTTATTTCAAATAATCAATCTATTAAAACAAATGATGACATTGAATTTGAAAATAATTTTAAAGAATATACATTTAAACCAGATATTTCTTTAAGTAAAAAATCATCTAAAAAATATTATTCTTTTAAAAGAAGAAAATCAAGTAATTCATCTATTTTAAATAGTTCTAATTCTTTTCAAACAGATGAAAATGAAAATAAATATATTGAAAGATTAGAAAATGGAAGAAAAGAAAGAGAAATGATTAGAAATAAAAAAATGTTAAGAAATTATAGTTATGATTGTTTTAAAAAAATTCCAATTTCTCATGAATTAAATTATTCTAAAAATAAAATCAAATTTGATGATTCAATGAGAAATGAAAAAGGAATTAAACCTTTATTTGTTTTAGATATTAATTTAAATGATAATCAAAAAAAAAGAATTTGTATTTATAAAGGAGAAAATGTTGAAGAAATTATCAAAAAATTTGTTGATGAAAATAATGTTGATGGAAAATATATTAAATTTATTAAAAATTTAATAATGAAAGAAATGAAAAAATTTGAATGAATTTTTTTTATTTGATAATTTATAAATAAATTTTATTTTTTTTATTTTTTTTTATTTTTTATTTTTTTATTTTTTTAAAGAAATAAAAAACATTTTTTTTTGTTTTTCATTTTTTTAAAAAAAAAATAAAAGAAAATAATATTCAAATAAAATAAAATATTTTATTTTATAATAAAAATAAACAATGATAATCAAATAAAATCAATAAAGCAGAAATATTAATAAAAAGATAAAAAAATATCAAACAATTAAATACATAAATTTACCCTAATAAATCTTTTAAAGATTTAGCATCATTTCCAAAATTAACTGTAACTTTTTCATGAAGATCTTCAACTTTTTTTTCTGCTTTATCTTCACTTTTCTTTTTAATAATTTTCATAACTTTTTTTTCTTCAACTTTTTCATTTTTATTTTCAAATTGATTATTATTTGTTATTTCATTAATAATTGCATCATCATTATATTCATTATAATTATTATATTCATTATAGTAACTTTTTTTCTTTTTATAATTATTTTTTCTATAAGAATGATAATATTCATTATCATCTTTAATATAATCATCTTTATCTAATTGATCATCATTATTATTTGAACTTCCTTTTTGATAATAATTATTATATTTTTTTTTTGGTTCTTTTCTTTCTGAATTAATATAATTTGATTGTTCTGATATTTTTTTAAATTTTTCTAAAAATAAATCACCTTTTGTATCTAAATCTTTTAAATTTTCATTACTTTCATTATTTATTTCTTTTTTTGAATTTGTAAATATAATTTTCTCTGGTTCATTTTCTTTTTCTTCTTCATTTTTATCTTTTTTATCATAATATTTATTATTAATATTATATTCATTATAATTTCTTTTAGGCGCTTTTATATCATCTGAATTAGGATTTTTAAATTTACCTACAAATTTTAATTTAGTTTCTTCATTATTATTTTCATTTTTTTTAATTCTTGAAGTATCATATTTATTATCATTATAATTTCCTCTTTTATCATTATCAAAAGTTTTTCCTGATGAATTAATAAAATTTGGTTTTTGTTCAAATTGTTTTTTATGATGATTATAATTATGATTATTATAATAATTATTATTATTATTATTATAATTATTATAATTTTGTCTTCTATTATTATTTCCACTATATTTTGTATTATAAAAATGAGGTTTATTATCTTTATTACTATAATAATTATTTTGATTTTTAAAATTTTTATTATTTTCTTTATTAAGATTATCTTTTTTATTATTATTATTATCATTACCTAAAAGTCCTTTTAATCCTTGAGTATGTTGTACTTTTTTTTCTTTTTTTGATTCAATTTGATAATGTCTTTTTACATCTTCATTTCCTTCTTCAAATTCATCTTCTTCATCATAATCATTCCAATTATCTTCATCTTCTTCTTTCTATTATAAATTTAAATTAAATTTAAATTTATTTTTTTTACCTTTTGTTCTTCAAATTTAGGATTGTTTTTTTGAATTGATGATATTAAATCAGACATATTGGATATTAAATATGTAAAAAAAAAATTAATTTTTATATAAAAAAAAAAAAAATTAATTTTTTTTAATCCTTCTTAAAATTATAAAAAAAAAAAAATATTATCAAAAATAAAAAAAAATAAGAAACAATTAAATAAAATAAAGTAATAAAAATCATCAAATTAATTTATTTTAATGATTTATAATAATGGTAAAGCAGGAGACATTGGTTATGAATCATCACATAATAGTACTAATAAACCAAAATTATTTACTCCAATGGAAATTTCTCCACTTCCTTATTCTCATCAAGTAAAAAAAAGACCACAAAAGCCAAATTCAAATTTTGCATCATCATATAAATTAAATTATGAAATAAAATCAGATGATTCTGAAATAAATTATAATAAAATTAAAAAAAATGAAAATTATAAACAAAAAGATACTTTTACTATTAAATTACCTAATCGAAAAATTTCTTCTCCAGTTATTTCAAGAAAAAAAATTGAGAAAGATTGTTTTTTTGATAAAAAAATTTTTAGAGGTAAAAGTACAGATAAAAAGAATCGTAAAAGAAAAGTAAGACATCAAAAAAGTTTAGAAATATTTAATGAAAAATTTGATAGTTTAGTAAATGCGATTACAACACATCAAATAGAAAATCATAGTACATTTTCAACAAAAAATAAAAAAAGTCATTATCTTGAAGATGATAATAATATAAATAATAATGATAATGAATTAAATAAATATAATAATAATAATAAAAATAAAGAAATATCAAGAAAAAAAAAAAAAAAAAAAACAAAAAATTTTACAACAAGAACAACAAATTCATTTAAAGTTCCAAAAAAAGAATTAGATTCACTTGAAGAAGAAGCAAAAAGTATGACAAATACAATAGAAATAGCAAATTTTTATGAATATACAAAAAAATGTATGAAAATAATAATAGATGTCCTTGAAGAAAAAGAAAAAGCAAAAATACCAAATAAAGTAAAAATATTAAATCCAAATAATAGAAAAAAATTAGCAGTATTTGATTTAGATGAGACATTAATTCATGGTGTAGTGAATACACAAAATTATGAAAATAAGAATAATTTATTAAATATAACATTACCTTCAAAAAAAATAGCAAAAATAGGAGTAAATATAAGACCTCATTGGGAAGAAGCAATACAGAGAATAAGTAAATTATATAATATTGTAATTTATACTGCATCACATGCATCTTATGCAGATTCTGTACTTGATTTTATTGATCCTGAAAAAAAATATTTTTATAATAGATTATATAGAAGTAATTGTATTGATATTAAAATTGATGGTACTGATATTTATATTAAAGATTTAAATATTTTTGAAGATTATAATTTAAAAGATATTTTAATTGTTGATAATTCAGTTTTAGCATTTGCTTTTCATTTAGATAATGGAATACCAATTTTACCTTATTATGATGCTAAAAATGATTATGAATTAATCTTTTGTGCTTATTATTTTGAAAGTATTTTTGAATTTGATGATTTAAGAGATGTTAATAGAAAATTTATGAAATTAGATTATTATTTAAAACAAGCTAAAAATGAAAAAGATAAAGAAGAAGAAGATGAAGAAGATGAAGATGAAGAAGAATCTGATACAACTTCTCAAACAAAATTAAATAATAATTTTAAATTAGATAAATTAGAAAAAAGAAAGAGTGAAGATAATATTATTTTTGTAAATTCTAAAGAAGAAAAAAAAAAAGATTCTAAATTTTGTGAAGAATTAAAATTTGATTTTAGTACTCTTAGAAATAAATTTAGTCAAGATCATGAAAAAAATGAATGAATTTTATAAATAAATGGTAAAAAAAATCAAAGGTAAGATTTAGTTTTTGTATTATAAAAAATATAATAATATTTGATATATCAAAAAAAAATAAAAATAAATTTACTTTTACTTTTTAGACAAAAGTTAAAATTATATAAAATAATTTTAGATTATATATCTAATTTATATAAATATATAATTCAAAAAAAAAAAAATTAAAAAAAAAAAAAATATAAATTATTTTTTTTAATAATGGAACAAGAAAGACAAAATTATATAAATGAAAATATTATTGAAAAAGGGTATAATCCAGAAGAATTATCAAATTTTATAATAAGAACAAAAGGAATGGAAATAAATTTAATTCCATTTGAAGAATTAAAAAATTTAATTGAAGAATTTAAAAATGAACAATTATCAAAAACAATATCTTCAGTTCAATCAAAAAAAGATTATTCATTTGATATTTATTCTCCTTTTGAATATATAATTAATACAAGAAAACAACAAGAATCAGAAATGATAAAATTTGAAAATGAAAAAAAAAAAATCAATGTAATTATTTCAGAAGGTAAAATTGAAAATGTTGGTTTTTTTAGTTCAAAAATTTATTCTTTTATTATATCATCAAATGAATTAAATACAAAAGTTAAAAGAACTTATAATGATTTTGAATGGTTTAAAAATCAATTAAATCAAAGATATCCTTTTATTTTAGTTCCTCCAATAATGAAAGAAAGTATTTTTGAAAAAATAAATATTAATCCTTTAAATACTTTAAATAATTTAAATGTTTTTAAAAAAAAAGATAATAATAATGAAAGTAATAAAAGTGAAAATGATTTATTAGAATTGAAAAAAAGATATTTAACAAGATTTATTAATGCAGTATTAAGAAAAAAAATTTTAAGAACTTCTCCTTTAACTTTTGAATTTTTAAAATTAGAACAAAAAGATTTTGAAAATTATAAAAAAGCTTTAAATGAAAAACCATTTACATTAAAAGTATCATTAAGTAATTTAAAAACTATTAAAGGACAAATAAATGTTGTATTAAATGAAAATAAAATAAAAGAAGCAAATAATATTCCAAAAATATTATCAATTACTCAAGATTTATATTATAAATTAAAAAGTAATTTTGATAATATAATAAATGATTTTAATTTAATATCAAATCATATGAAAGAATTAGCAGATAATTTTTATAAATTAAAAATTCAATCTAAAGAAATAAATCATAGTAAAGAAATAATTAATTTATATAAAAATTTAGAATTAGTTTTTAATTCTTGGTCATCTTCTTATTTAAATCAAAGTAAATTTTTTAAAGAAGATTTTTGGGAATTTTTTGATTATAATTTATTAGAATATAATGAATATGATGTAATAAATAAACAATATTTAAATTATAAAAATGAATATGAAAATCTTGCAAATAAATTATTAAATAAAAAAGAAAATTTATTTCAAAATAAAAATTATTCAAAATGGGAAGTTGAACCAGGATTAGAAAATGATATTCAATTTTTTAAAAATGATAAAAAAGCTTCTTTTAATTTAATGTGTTATAAAGAAACTAAATATGTTGAAGCAGAAAAAAAAGTTGTTGTTACTGGAATGAATATGATAATTCAACAATTTAATAAATTAAAAAAATATCAAGGAGAAAGGGCAAAAATTTATTTTGATGGATTAAAAGAAAGAAATCAAACTATTACTGCAGATGCTTTTAATTTAATTAAATTATTTTCAGTTAAAACTCAATAAAAAAAAATAAATTTTTAAAAATTAAACATATTTATTTTTAAAAAATAAAAAAATTTTAAATAAAAATTTATTTTAATCTTTTTTTTCTTTTTTATCATTTGATTCATTATTATTATTATTATTATTATTATTATTATTATTATTATTATTATTATTATTATTATTATTATTATTATTATTATTATTATTATTATTATTATTATTATTATTATTATTTTGATTAATTTGATTTCGATTA
>JAEEGL014687748.1_pt1 | contig 10127 bp, 1 predicted proteins | sample 9134231 | NCBI WGS metagenome assembly JAEEGL01 (sample SAMN16246548, study PRJNA631951) | gut metagenome | biome: gut microbiome; feature: rumen; material: fiber-attached | host: Bos | place: Iran: Karaj | collected 2018-10
AATAAAATATCAAGTAATACTTTATCAATAATAAACTCAGATCCAAATTTAACATTTGAAGAAAATAATTTAAAATCTGATGATGAAGATAGTTTAATAGAAGATTTTAAATTATCATCAAATAGAACATTAGAAAATATATTAACATCATCATCTCGTTTAACTTATAGTCATAGTAGTCAAAAAAATAATTTTAATTTTATAAACAGAATTCAATTTACTAAATTACAAAAAAAAATTCATGAAGAATCACAAGAAGATTCTATTTTTTCTAATAAAAATATTAATAGTAGTAGAAATTTAGGTAAATTAAGAGATATGAGTGTTTCAGAAGAGTCAAGTAATTCTTTTATTAATATTAAAAAAGGAAATTTAAAAAATTATATTAATAATAATATTAATGATGAAGATGAAAAAAATGAAAAAAGTAAAACTAATTTTATTAATATTCAATTAAATGAAGATGAAAATAATGAAAATGAAAATTTTGATTTTAAAATAAGTAATAGTCAAAATGATAATTTTATTGAAGAAAAAGATTCTGAAGGAAAAAATGATGAAGAAAAAAAATCAAATGAAGAAGAAAAGAATAGTAATGAAAATAATTTAAATAATAATATTAGTAATAATAATTCAATGAAAAATTTAAATGAAGATAATTTAAATATATATAATAATGAAGATAATAATAATGAAGAACAAAAAGAAAAAAATAATGATAATATAAATAATATAAATAATTCATATGAAAATGAAACTAGAATTTTACCAATTTCTGATTTTAATGAATTAAAAAAATCAAAAATTAAAAATTCAGACATTATATATCAAAAAAATAAAAATAAAAAAAGTTATTATATAACAAAAAAAAATAATAAAATTGAAAATATTAACTTTACTGACGAATTAAGTGGAGAAGAAATTGAAATAGAAGAAAATAGTTTAGAAATATTGGAAAATAACAAACCAAAAATTCAATTACCAAAATTATTAAAGATGAAAAAATATATTAAAAAGATTAAACAAAATTTATTAAATCAAAATGAAGAAGAGGAAAGAATTATAAATGAAAGTTATAATTATTTAAATGAAAACAATAACTATATTAAATATCATAAATCAAAATTTATTCTTTATACATATAATGAAAATACTAAATATAAAATAGATGGTTTAAATATAAATAAAATGGAAAAAAAAAATGAGGGAACACAAACAATTGAAGTTCAAATTATTGATATTAATAATATAAAAGAAAAAGAAGAAAATAATTGTAAAATAAATAGAACTTCATTTTCTAATGATGATTATTTTGTAAATACAGAAAAAGAAAAAAAAATTGATAATAAAAGATATAATGATAAAAATATAATTAATAATGTAAATAATATTGAAAATAATTCTATAAATAAAATTCAAAACTTAAAAATATATAATAAAAAAAATATTATTTTAACAAAAAAAAATAATGAAGTTAAAAATGAAAAAAATATAAATGAATATAATATAAATAATTGTAAAATAATTAATAATATGGAAAAAGAAAAAATTCAAGAATCAATTGAAAATGAGGATAATAGTACAAATACAAAGAAAATAATATTAGATTTAAATAAATTTAAAAAATACTCAAATGAAAAAGATGATATAAATAATAAAAATCAAACTAAAAATAATAATTTAATTAATCATGAAACAATTGAATATAATTATAAAAAAGAAGAAATAAAAAAGCAGGAAAAAGGAAATTCAAATCCATCAAATAATGATACAAATTTTCTAATTCATTCAAATGATGATAAAAAAAATGAGAATATAATATTTAATGAATATAAAAAAAATTTAACGGAAAAAATACCTATTGAAAAAAAAAATCAAATTAATTCTAATATAAATAATGATAAAATTATTCATAGAATCAAAACTATTTTTAATAAGCAATTAATAAAACCTATTCCAAAATTGAAATCAGAAGAAAATATAAATCATAACAATAATTTTTCAGTTCAAATTGATGAAGTAATTTATGAAATTGAAAATGATAAAAAAGATGAAAATATTAATAAAAATAATATTAATAAAGATAATAATAAAAATATTATAGAAGATAATAAATTAAATAAAAATATGAATATTGAATATAATTTAGAAAATAATAAAAATAATTTAAAAGATGAAAATATAAAATTTTCAATAGAAGAATCAAAAATAAAAAAAATATTAGAAGAAAGACCACGTAAAATAATATTCGATAATTATAAAGAAAATGATAATTTTAATAAATTAATTAATTCTATAAAAATTGTTAAATCTTTAAAAGAAAGAGATAGAAAAGTAATTTTTGATGATATAGAAGAAGAAAAAAATGATCAATCAAAAAAAAATAAAATAAAAATATCAAAATCTATAGAACAAAGGGAAAGAAAAGTAATTTTTGATGAAGATGAAAAAGAAATTAAATCAGATAAAGAAAAAGAAAAAAAAATAATGATAAATAAAGAAATAAAAATAAATCCATTAGTATGTAAAATTCAAGGTATTAAAAAATTAGAAGATAGAACAAGAAAAGTCATATTTGATGATGAAGATGAAAAAGAAAAAGAAAATGATAATAAAAAAGAAAAATTTAAACCATTAATAAAAAATATAATAAATATTAAAAAATTAGAAGAAAGAACAAGAGAAATAATATTTGATGATGAAGATGAAAAAGAAAAAGAAGAAGATAATAAAAAAGAAATATTAAAACCAATAATAAATGAAATAAAAATTAAAAAAAATATAAATGAAGAAAATACTAAAAAATTTATTAAAGAAGAAAAAATTAAATCATTAATAAATAAAGAAAAAATAAAACCAATATTTAATACAATAAATATTATAAGAAATTTAGAAGAAAGAAATAGAAAAATAAAATTTGATGATGAAGAAGAAGATGAAGATGAAAAAGAAAATAAAAGTAAAAATAAAAATATTAGAATAAAACCATTAATAAATTCAATAAAAGTTATTAAATCTTTAGAAGATAGACCAAGAGAAGTAATATTTGAAGATAAAGAAGAAAATAAAATTAAACCAATAAAAAAAATAAAAAATGTTATTCATAACATTAAAAGAATAAATGAACTTTTGAAAATAAAAATTAATCCTTTAAAACCAAGATATCATAAAAATATTTATAAAATACAAGAAGAAAAATTTGAACCTGAAAATATAATAGAGAAAGTAATCTTTATTGAAGAAAAAAAACCCTTTGAAATTCCAATTTCAAATATAGGTAATGATTATTTAAATAATTTAAATAATTCATCTTCAAATAATAAATCATATAATAATATACATTTGGATAATAAATCATATAAAAATAATATGTCTATAAATAAAGAATCATTCATATATAATAAATCTATAAATAAAGAATCATTCATAGATAATAAATCTATAAATAAAGAATCATTCATAGATAATAAATCTATAAATAAAAAATCATTCATAGATAATAAATCTATTAATAAAAAATTATTCATAGATAATTCACTTTCAAATAATAAATTAATTAATGATATTAATACACCTTCAAATAATAAATCATTTAATGATAATAATACACCTTCAAATAATAAATCATTTAATGATAATAATACACCATCCAATAATAAACCATATAATTATAATAATACTCCTTCAAAAAATAACTCATATAATTATAATAATACTCCTTCAAAAAATAACTCATATAATTATAATAATACTCCTTCAAAAAATAACTCATCATATTTTGAAAATAATAATATACCTTTAAATAATAAATCATCTATTATAAATTCAACTTCAAATCATAAATCACCAATTGATAATAATTCTTCAAATCATAAATTATATAATAATCAAAATAATTCTTTCATTGAGAATTCAAATGAAAAAAATATTTCAAAAGAAATTAATTATTTAAATTCAACTGAAGATAATTTTAATTCAAAATTTGATTTAATGAGAAATTCAATTAATAAAAACTCACAAGACAAAATTTTTAATTATTCAAGAGAAAAATTTTTCAATAATAATAATAATGAAAATAATATAATGAAAAATAATATTAATAAAAATGAAATAAATAATAATAAAAATATTATCAATACTCCTTTTGAAGAAAAATCTGACAAATATTTTAATATAGGAAATTATACAAATAATATTTTAGATAATAATGAAAATAAAAAAGAAAAAAATTTGGATTTTTTATCTAATAATTTAAATAATAAAAATAAAGAAATTAGTAATAATTCTATTTTTGAAAGTAATAAAGGAACTCAATCAAATAAAAATTTAATATCGTCTACAACTTTAGATAATTTTACAAGGACTAATATTAGAAATATTTTTAACAGAAAAATAAATAACATAAATCAACCTGATAAAAATTCTCCTTCTAATTCACTTACTTATAGTTTTAGTAGAGGAAATATTTCTAATTCAATAAATAAAATTAATAATAATAATAATTTTAATCAAAATAAAAATTCTAATTATAATTTGAAAAATGATTTTAATAAAAATAATTTTGGGAAAAAAAATTATGAAGAAGATAATATAAATGATAAATATAATTTGAATGAGAAAAGAGATTTTTATACAAATAACTCTAATCAAAATAATATTGATTATTTTAATAATAATATTTCAAATAAAAATAATAATATGATATTTAATCCAATTGATAGTAAAAATAAAACTAATCAAAATAAAAATAGTAATGATTTTTCTATTAATTATATTTATATAAATAATGATGAAAATTTTAATAATAAAAAAACAAAAAATGAACTTATAAATAATAATTTTAAATTTGAAAATATAATTTCTCAAAAAAATAATTTTTTCAATAATAATGATTTTAATTATAAAAAAAATAATGTTCCACAAAAAGAAGATGATATTTCTTTTGAAATAAATGATAAAAATTTGATTAAACAGAAATTAACAAATTCTAATTATTTAAACAATATTTCAAATTCAATTAAAATAGATAATAGTTATTCAAGGTTTCAAAATCCAGAATTCAATAAATCAACAAATATTTTGAATAAAAATAATTCTTCTCCAAATTATTTGATCAACAATCAAAAATTAGTAAATATAAATCAAAATAATTCATTAAATTCATTTTATAATAATAATAATTCATTATATAATAATACCCCTAAAGGAATAAATATAAATAATTCAAATATTCTAAACAATAAAAATTTAAATGAACAAAAATATATTAATAATAAATATTATTATGAACAAGAAAAAAAAATAAATAATTATTTTGATAATAATTTTCTTATTAATAATTGTTATACAGATGAAGAAGATTTAAATAATATGAATTATCCTGATATTCCTAAAACTTTAAATAGTACAATTTCAAATGATAATTTAATTCATCATTCCAATAATAATAAATTATCAAGTGATCAAATTAAATCATTATTTATTAAAAATAAAGCAAGAGAAGATTATTTTAATAATAAAAAATCAGATAATAACTTTTATATGAATAAAAATAATTCTTTATCATTTCAAAAATTGCAAAGAAAAATTGATTCTACTTCACAAAATAATATAAATCCATTAGATTTAAATAAAACTAATAATAAAACATTAACAATAAATAAAGACACATATAAAAGTCATTTTAATTCAATTTCAAATAATTTATCAAAAAATATAAATATAAATACTATATATTCAAGAAATATAAATCCTGAATTAACAAAAATATCAACAACATCAAAATTAATAAAAGAAATAAGTAAATCAAATGATAAATTAAAAAAAGAAATTCAAAAAATATCTCCATTAAAAAAAGAAGATATTGAGATTGGACGTGATAATAAAAAAAATATACAATCTACATATAAATATAATAATAAAGAAGATTCATATTATAATACTTTTAAATTAAATAATAATCAAAATCAAACTAAACAAATATTAAATAATAATTCTGATTATAATCATTCATTAAAATTACCAAAAAATATGACAGAAAAAATAGATAAAACAATAAATAGAAATCAAAGTGATAAATATATTAATTATAACAATAAGCCAAATAAATATTTATATAATTCAAAAAGTTCTTTACATTATAAAACACCATCAAATGGAAATTCTTCAATAAATTTTTCAACAAATAAAAAAATAATGAAAAATTCCTTAAGTGAAATTTATTTTAATACACCAAATAATATTTCAAAAAATGACTTATTAAATAAATATAAGAAAACTTATGAATTAAAAAATAGGAGAAATAATTCGTATAGTGATATAAAAGTCAATAATTATTTATTAAATAATAATTATAATAATAATGTTCCAAAAGTATCTTTTCAAAATAATATTAATACTAATACATATTTATTTAATAATAATAATAATACATATTTATTTAATAATAATAATTTAAATAATAATTTTTATCTAAAAAAAAACCTAATTGATCTTTCATACTGTAATTTATGCCGAGAATATCATCATTGTTGTAATTTTTGTAATGGTTGTTTTAAATGTTGTTGTAAATGTGGAATATCATATAATAATTATATGAATAATTATCAAAATTATTCTCAATTATGTCAAAAATGTTATTGCAGAAATAAATTTATTAATTATAATTAAATATTATTTTTTTTGATTTTTTCATAAAAATAATAATAAATATAAATCTTATTTAAACTATTATAAAACATTTATTTATCAAATTTAATAAAATAATTATTATCATTAAATTTTTATTTATTTATTTTTTCAACAGAAAGAATAATTGTTCCAACATCTTTATTAATTTTATTTTCAGAATCACAAATTATTTTTGCATTTAATCTTTTTTCTCCAGGAATAATATCTTTATAATTTTTAAATTTAATATCAATCTTAAAATCATATTGTATAGAATCATTTAATTTAGTTTTTTTAACTTTTAATTCATCATTAATTTTAACATGATGAAAATAAATATCAGCATCATCAGGAACACAATATAATAAAGTATCTTTTTCAGGCCATCTTTCTTTTAAATTTTGTTTTAATATTTTAACTGTATATATTATTGGATTTTCTTTTTTAATTTCAGATATATTTATTGTTATAATATTTCCTTTATTTTCTTTGTTTAAAAATTTTATATCTTCTATATTTTCATTCATTTTATTTACAATTGTTATTTTTCTCTTTGCTTTAATTTCATAAGGAATTTTTTGAGATGGTTCATCAATATGATAATCATAATTTTTTTTTACTTCTTCAATTTCATTTATTTGATCTAATCCTATATTTTGTTTTTCTTGATTTTTATATTGTTCATTTATTACTTTTTCTTCTTTATAAATATCTTTTAATTTATTAATTTCTTTTTTAAGCTGTTCAATTTTCTTTTTTTTTTCATTATATGATGAATTATTAATTTTATTAAAATTAATATTCTTATACACATTATTATTTTGATTATTATTATAATTTTCATTATTATTATTATTAAGCATTATTTTTTGATTTTTATAAGGTTTAACATTTAAAATTCTATCGGCTTGAATAGTAGGATCTGATTTTTTTGTCTTATTTTCTTTTGTTGAATCTTTGAAAATTGCTTTTCCAGTAACTTCAGAAAATTGCATTTTCATATTATTTTCAGAAGTAAAAGCAATTTGATAATTTTCTTCATTATCTAATTCAAATGTTACATATCTTACTCCAATATTTGGAACATTTTTATAAAAATATAAATCAAATTTTAACTCTCCAATATCATAATCAATCTCAAATGTTTTTTTAAATACTTCTACAAATTTTTTATAATTATATTCAATAGGAATATTTTTTGCATATCCAAAACAAGAAATTCTAACAACAGTTGGTCCAAATTCTATCATTTTTTTATATTCTTTTATTAAAGGATTTAATAAAACTATTTTAACAATAAATTATAAAAAATAATAAATAAAATATAAATAAAAAAATTAATTTTAAATCTAATAAAATATTTAATATATAAATTATTGATTTTCATTATTTAATTTTTGGCATTTTATTTCAAAATCATTTTCACTAATATTTTTCAATTTAGTATGATCTAAAGACATAATAAATTGAATTGCACTTTCAAAAAAAGTAACAGATTGTTCTTTACTTGAATCAAAAAAAACTTTAATAAAATTTAAATTAGAATATGCTTTTTTTGGTTGTGCTTTAATTAAAGCAAAAGCAAAAGAAGGTAAAAATTCATCTACTTCAAGAATTGGTTTTCCAGTATTAAAAACATAAGTATCAGAAATAACTCTTTTAATACTTGTAATTAAATCTAATTTTTTTTTTGGTGTCCTTGCAATTTCTATTTCTTTAATATATGATATTGAAATTGGTAAAAAATTATCTAAAATTAAATTATTTTCTCCTATTAAATCTTTTAATTCAATCCATGAACATGAAACACATTTTTTATAAAAATTATGATCATTTTCTTGAATTTCATTATTAAATAAATTTTCATATATGTTACTCATAAAAAAATCCATTATTTTTTCATTTATTGTTTCTAAATCTTGTTTAGAATTAAAATATTTTTGAATATGATTTTTTATTTTATTTTTTAATATTATGAAATTATCTGAAAAAGTTTTATCAAATTCAGTTTCATTTACTCTTGTACTTATATAAGATGTGAATGAAGGAAATTTTTCAATTAATTCTTTTATTGTTTTACATAATATATAATCATTATATTTTAATTTATCCTTTTTTTTTGGTTCTTCTGAATTATCTAAAGTAGAATAAAAATCAATTTGTTTTTTTTCTTCATTTATAATTTTAAATGATATATTTATTGGATATTCTTCAACAAATGTTAATATTTTATTATTTATAATTGCAGTTTTTAATAATTTTTCATTTTCTTTTAAAATTTCTTGTAATTGGTTAATTGATTTTAATTTCTCAGAAATTTCTCCTAATTGACTAAAGTCAAAATTATTCATTGAGTTTAATAAATTTTTTTCAAATTCTTCATATACTTTATTATAATCATTTTCTTTATATTCATCTGGTAATTGTTCTAATAAATTTATTATTGAATTACCATACCATTCAATTGGAATTGAATTTTTTAAATTATTGATTTTTTGAGTTTTTTTTAATTTTATTAATTCTGTTATTTCTTTAATTATATTTAATGAATCTGTACAATTATCAGAAAAATCTTCTTTATCTAAATTTTTATATTCATTTAATAATATATATAAATATTTTTGAACATTTAATAAATTTTTTTGTAATATATCTTTTGATTTCAAATCATTTGGATTGAATATTAAATTATCATCATTCTCATTTCTATTATATGAATTAGAAATTGTTGGTGATAAAATAAGTTTTGTTATTAAAATTTGATAATTCTTTTTTTTTGCATTTTCTTTTTGTATAAATATTTTTATATGTTCATGAAATCTATATAAGTTAGTAATAATATTATTTAATTCTTGTTTTTCATTTTCATTAACCATATTTATAATATCATCTATATTATTATAAATAAAAAGGAAAATATTTTCAAAATTTTTTAAAGAAAAACAAATAGATTGAAATTGTATAATTTCCCCTTTGTTTTCAGAAAAATAATCATAATTAAAATCAATATCATTAATTACTCCATTACATAATTTTTCTACATAAGAAGGTAATTCAATATTTTTTAATTTATCAATAAATTCTAAAAGTAAAGGCATAGTATATAAAAAATACCAATTAAAAGGTGTATATTCAGGATTTTTTGTTGCTTTAAAAAAATTACCTTTTGCTAATCTTCCAATAATTATAATAACTGTTTCAATATTTGATTTCGTTTGTGGTGATATAATAAAATTTGCAATTAATCCTTTATAATCTGGAGATTTAAATATTTCAAAAAATAATAATTGAAAAAAGAAATTTCCAATATAAGAATTTTCTTCTATTTCACTTATATCATTAAATCTATTTTTAATTAATATTGAAATCATTTTACAAATACATTTAATTGAATAAGGTATTAAATGCATATTTTCAATTAAATAATTTAATATTGAATCAATTACATTTTTAATATA
>JAEEGL015971183.1_pt1 | contig 10127 bp, 10 predicted proteins | sample 9134231 | NCBI WGS metagenome assembly JAEEGL01 (sample SAMN16246548, study PRJNA631951) | gut metagenome | biome: gut microbiome; feature: rumen; material: fiber-attached | host: Bos | place: Iran: Karaj | collected 2018-10
AGTTCCGTCACTTCATGCAGAAAGAGATTTATGAGCAGCCTCAGTCTTTAAGAAACACTCTTTTAGGCAGATTAAACGGCGATGATATCTCTCTGGAAACTGTTGTCGGCGCAGATGAGAATACCTTCCGCAACATCAGCAATATTCAGATTGTAGCCTGCGGTACCTCATATCATGCAGGTCTTGTCGGCAGATACTGGCTTGAAGAGTTAACCGGAATTGCAACAAATGTTGAGATTGCCTCAGAGTACCGCTACAGAAAAGCTGTTGTAAGAGACAACAGTCTGTTCATTACAATCTCTCAGTCAGGTGAAACCGCTGATACTCTGGCATCATTAAGACTCGCAAAAGAACAGAACTACAGCAAAACTCTATCAATCTGCAATGTTAACGGTTCATCTCTGGTTCGCGAATCGGACTTTACTCTGTTTACAAAGGCAGGCGCAGAAATCGGTGTAGCTTCAACCAAGGCTTTCACAACACAGCTGCTGTCACTTCTGATCCTTGCCCTGATTATCGGCAAGCAGAACGGTTCTATCAGTGCCGAGAAAAATCACGAAATTATTGAAGCAATCCGCAAGCTGCCTTCACTTGCAGAGGAGTTCCTCTCATGTGACAAGCTGATTGCTACTCTGTCAGAGCAGTTCTCAGGCAAACGTCACTGTCTGTTCCTAGGCCGTGGTGTTATGTTCCCAATTGCTCTCGAAGGTGCATTAAAGCTAAAGGAAATCAGTTATATCCATGCTGAAGGCTATGCTGCCGGTGAATTAAAGCATGGACCAATTGCTCTGATTGATAAGGAAATGCCTGTTGTCGTTGTTGCTCCAGACAACTCACTGATGGATAAGTTAATCTCCAACGTTGAGGAAGTAAGAGCACGTGGTGCACAGCTTTATATCTTCAAGTCAGGCAATACAGTTATCAAGTCAGACGGACAGACCAATATGCTGTCACTTCCTGACTGTCCAGAGATCCTGCAGCCAATTTTATTTACTATTCCTCTGCAGTTACTGTCATACCACTGTGCCGTTATTAACGGTACCGATGTTGATCAGCCTCGTAACCTGGCTAAATCAGTAACTGTAGAATAATTAATATAAATATACTTTTATCGGCCTTCCCTCATTATTGATCGAAGGCCAATGTTTTAATAAAAAACACAGCATCAAAAGCACTTTATGAACAATCAGGTCACCTTAAAATGGGCGCTTCCATATGCGGTCGTCGGCATTGCCCGAGATGCGATCTATATGTTTGTGCTGTCCTTTTACTATCTGTATCTGACAACAGTACTGGATATTTCACCTGTATATATTGTTCCAATCTTCCTGATTGTTAAGTTCTTTGATCTGGTCAAAGAGCCTTTTATCGGAATGCTTATCGATTTAGCCGCCGATATCTTTAAGTACAACAAGTTCAGAATGACCATTCTTGCAGGAGGCATCATCAATGCTGCCGTCCTGATTCAGATGTTTGATATTCCAAGCATGAATTCATCTGTGCAGGTCATTTATGCAATCTTCATGTATATCGCATGGGCTCTTTCATTTTCAATGATTGATATCCCTTCATGGGCATTAACCTCAATGTTCGGATCAGACCACAGAACCCGTGAGATTATCTGTGGTATCGGACAAGGTTCAGCTGTAATCGGATTCTGTGTAACTCTTATTCTGACCTATGTGTTCCTGTATCAGGATCCTTCACTTCCTACACATATCTTTTCTTCACTTGAGGCAGACTGCTACAGAAGTGCCTCATGGTGCATTGCAGGAATTACTTTTGTAAGCGCCCTTATATTCGCTGTGTTCTTTACCATGGAAGAGCCAGAAAGAAAGGTGGTTAAAGCCAGAAATGCTCCTTCAACCTTCTTTGGTAATGATCAGCTGATGATTATTTTCTTCCTGACACTGCTGCAGCAGATGTGTCTGTGTGTATTTGTCGGATACCAGAACTTCTTTGCCATTACCATACAGGAAGTTCCATCAGATAACGATATTCTGTTCTATATCCAGATACCTTGGCTTGTAGTAAGCCTGCTAACATATGCTTTTTTCCACCTGATAATTAAGTACACATCTCGCAAGCAGATTTTTATATTCTCTACCTTATTGATTCTGCTGGCATTTTTGACTCTGTATGCAATGTATACAACAGCAAGACTAAACATGCTGTCTCTGAGTTTCCTGATTTGTCTGCTATAAATTGGATTCTGTCTGACTCAGGCTTCGACTACTGTTATGACAGCAGACTGTATTGATTATGGAGAATTCAAATTCGGATGTCGTTCTGAGTGTATGAATTTCTCAGTTCAGATCATGTCTGCAAAATTCGGTTCTCTGTTTGCAATGGTATTTGCAGCACAGGGTTCAGCTTATGCTTCACTGTTTACTTCAAAGGGACTTGATGAGAATCTATTTTTCAACTCAGTAAACATCTGTACCCTTATAGTATGTTTCTGCAGTGTAATCATGATCGTGATATACGCGAACTACTATAAACTACATGGAAGCTTCTTTGAGAACATCCTGAATGCTATCAATCATTTTGGTAATAACAGAGATAATTCCGCAAAATCAAACATTAACACCATCAGATATGCTCTTGATGAGAATAGTGTAATCTATAATCTGAAAGCACAGTCTGTTGATGAAATCATTCATGTGCTTACAGACAGACTGTCTCTTGTAAGAGCAATCAATTCAAAACATGATTTCCTGAAAGCAATTAAAGAGAAAATGGAGCAGAATCCTGCAGGTATTGCCCACGGAATTGCAATTCCACATGCAAGAGGAAGCTTTGTTAACCGATCAGCTATTGCGGTAGCATCTCTATCAAGACCAATCAATTGTGGAGCACTTGATAACAAGCCTTGTGATCTGTTCTTCCTGATTGCAGTTCCTGATGATGGAAAATCTCACATCAGTATTCTTGCCAACCTATCACTTATGCTGAGTGAACCGGGATTTGCAGACAAGTTAAGACGAGCAGGATCAAGTGAGGAGATTACCAAGAGACTGATCCTTTGCGAAAAGAAACTATTTAAATAACCTTTTGAAAAATAAATATAATTTATAATTATATTTAACTTTACAATAGACAACAGCTATTTATGCAAAACAGAATTATTAAACTAATCGGCCTACTAATTCTTTCTACCTCATTCACTTCAGTACAAGCCGCTGATGATATCCCTGAAGTATGTGGTGTGCCACAGGTTTATTCAGCTCTTGAGGGAATCAGAGAAGAGTCCGAGATTTCATTCAACAGCTATTACGGCACTATGCAGGATATTGAGTCACGAGCCATTTATTACCGCGGCAAGTGCAACGTTATTATAACCAACGAGGAAAGATTACCTGCAAACCTGATCAAGGAAGGCAAGATCACACAGAACAGTGTTGCAAGACTTGTAAAGGCACCTCTGATCCTCTGGTCCAACAACAGATTCCTGCTGAAGGATAACGTAAATGTTATCGTGAACAAGAAACTTAAGTCACTAGCTCTTCCAAAGGACAGTCTGACTACAGTAGGATTCGCTGCAAGTGAAGTTGTAAAAAGAAAGGATTTCCCTTCAGAGTATCTTAAAAAGAAGAATTCAATCTATCGTGCAGAGCATGAATACCAGATCTTCTCACTGCTGAAGAACAACAACATTCAGACAGGTTTCATCACCAAGCCTCTGATTATGAAGAACGGTGAAACTACCGGCTCATACTGGTATATTCCTCATGAGTACTATTCACCAATCTACTACTACATTATCAGCACAGATAAATCTGATAAGACACAGGAACTGTATAACTATATCAGGGGAAATAAAAAGAACCTGGCTGAGTTCTACAGCGCAGGATTCGAAGCTCTTAACAACTAGTTGCCACAGAAGTAGCAGTCAAAACGACAGGCTTTGCCGTCAACAAAGCTGCTTCTTCTGAGATTAAGCTCCAGTGGTGGTTCATTTGAAGGTCGTTTAACCACCAGATGGTGTTTTGCCACTGTAAGAAGGAAATTAGCATACTCAGTGGTATCCTGATCAAATCCCACAATCTCGTGAAATACTCTCATATCCTTTTTTACAAGAGCACTCTTGGTTCTCTGAGGGAACATAGGATCATAGTAAATAACATCAGGCTCTGGCAGCTTCTCGCCATTCTTCAGCTGTTCAGCTACTGAACCTAGTGATGTCAGATGAGGAAGTCCGTTTTTCAGAGAGGATAGAATCTCAGTATTGTTCTGCGCATGAGTCATGGCTGATTTTAGAAGCAGCCAGATAACAGGATTACGCTCGAACATATAAACCTGACAGCCCGCTGACTGAAGAATGATACTCTCGCGACCAAGTCCTGCGGTAGCGTCAAACACTAAAGGCTTTACAGTTTTTCCGATTACAGCACGGCAGACAGCCTCTGAGTTTTTACCGCTATGAGCAAGTCTCCATAAAAGCTTGTCTCTAAACAGATCAATCTCAAAATCTAGGGGAGTAATCGAGTCATCGGAAAGCTCAAGCACAATCTTCTGCCCGACCTTCAAAAGAAGTTCATTCTCAAACTTAAGAGAATGCCTGTCTATGTAGGACATTACATCCAAAGCGGCATCTTTAAACGGAGAATTATCTTCAATCTGGATCTTTAGCATGGGCGAAACTTTTTAATTGCGGTATCAAAATCAGGCTTTACACCTCTCCATAGCTCAAAACTCAGGATAGCCTGCCCTATCAGCATACCAAATCCGTCGTTAACATTCTGAACATTCAGAGATAAAGCCTTCTCTGTAAAAGCGGTCTTAGCTGTTTTAGAATACATTAAATCATAAACAGCACTGGCCTTTGCAATTATCTCATCTTTTACTGGAGGTAAATCACCGCTTAATGAAGATGATGATGCATTGATAATAAGATCAAAGGTACCTTCAATCTCATCAAATCCACAACCTTTAACCTTCTGAGGATAAACTGAAGCTAGAGCCTGAGCCTTGGCAACTGTTCTGTTGGCAATCACAATCTCTTTAGGATCTTCATTGATAATTGGAAGCAGAATACCCTTGGCAGCTCCACCGGCACCGATAATCAGAATGCGGGCACCAGTAAGAGGACAGGAAAGTCTTTTTAAATCATAGACTAATCCGCGGCCATCAGTGTTATCTCCATAAATGGAGCCGTTTTCCATTACCTTGAGAGTATTAACTGCACCTGCAGCCTTTGCATAATCGCTTAAGCTATCGGCCAGCTTATATGCATCAACCTTACATGGAACAGTCACATTACAGCCACGACCGCCACTTTTGAAAAAATCCCTTACAGTTTTCTCAAAAGTACCGGTTTCAACCAGGATTCTGCCGTAGGTTAAATCCTGAGAGGTCTTTTCAGCGAAAAACTCGTGCAGAAGAGGAGACATCGAATGTTCAATCGGATTTCCCAGGACAGCATATTTATCGGTATTACTCATCTTTGCACCTTATTGATTTGTAAGATTATTTTATCTTTGCAAGTTTTTCTTCCCACATAGGGCCCGGTCTAATAAGGGTGTGGGTCAGTGTATTGTAGATTGAGGTTGAAGCTGACAGACCACCGCATGGCAGGGTTAGTACCAGATCAACATTGTCTGTTATACGAGGATCAAGCGAATCAATCTTTGTTGTAGGATCTTCACCTGAGATATTGGCACTGGTTGAGACAATAGGAGTCTTTGCCTGCAGACAGATCTCAGCAAACGGTCTGAAGGCTGAAATTCTTACACCTGCAGTGTGATCGTCCCTTACAGCTGCATTTCTAAATTCGTCGATCACAGGCACAACAAAAGTATGAGGACCAGGCCACATTCCATCCATAAGAGCCATGGCCTTATCGTCGACTCTTGAAGTATCAAGGTATTCCTTGAGGTATTCAAGAGAACTGTCCACAATGATCAGTCCCTTTGTAGAACTTCTGTGTTTTATGGCAATAATTCTTTTTACTGCCTCTTCATTTAAAACAGAGCAGCTTATTCCGTATACACCTTCGGATGGACATACAATTACTCCACCCTCAGCAATAACTGAAGCTGCCTGTTCAATACTGTCAGTAAATATAGTAGACATTACAGATTAACTAGTTTTTCCTGAAGCTTCTGATCTTTCTTCATAACTTCTTCACTGGCAGCCTTTCTGTCAGCCTTAACCTTGGCATCAATCTCAGGATCAGTTAAAGCAATGATCTGAGCTGCAAGGTAAGCTGCGTTCTTGGCACCAGCCTTTCCTACTGCTACAGTTGCTACAGGAATTCCGCCTGGCATCTGAACAGTTGAGTATAGAGCATCGATTCCACTTAATGGACCGCCATCACAAGGAATACCGATTACAGGTCTGGTAGTTCTGGCTGCAATTGCACCTGCAAGATGAGCAGCAAGACCGGCAGCACCGATAAATACAGCACAGCCTCTCTTTTCAGCATCTGCAACGTATGAAGATACAACATCCGGGGTACGGTGAGCTGATGCAACTCTGGCCTCATAACGGATACCAAAGCCCTTTAGAATAGCCATGGTATTCTCAAGTAAAGGTAAATCAGAGTCAGAGCCCATAATAATTGATACAAAAGCGTTAGACATCAGTGAAATCTCCTAAAAAAACTCTGTGAATTGTATCACGCTTAAGAGTTAGGACGAACGATTATATGCTTACGTTTCTTTCTGCTCTCACATAGAGCATTTGCACAGACGAGACCTATACCTCTTTTAAACTTCTTTTCAAACATCAGAGGAAAGGAGCAGAACTCACAGACTCTCTCAACAGGCTTGCCAGGTGTTGAAAACTTGCAGTCAGGGAAATTACCGCAGGCATAGAAAACACGGCCGGAACGCAGTGTTCTCTGATGCAGTTCACTCTTCTTACAAACCGGACACTGAATCTTTATGCTTTCCTGAGGATTATGTACATAGGTACATTCAGGATAATTTGAGCAGCCAATGAAAATTCCGAAACGGCCTTTCTTGACTAAAAGCGGTTCACCGCAGGATGGGCATGGAGCTCCAACCTCCCCCAGAGTAACAACAGAGTGTGATACTGCTACAGGCTTTAAGAATGAACAGGACGGATAATCTGAGCATCCCAGAAAATCACCGTGATTTGAATGTCTTAAAACCAGAGTCTGACCGCATAAAGGGCAGGCATCTCCCTCCTTTAAATGCTCGTACTGTGAATAATCTTTCATGGCGGACATTTTACTACTTAAATTACAGTAGGGTTATTTTTCGCTGCAAATAGTTGTATTTATCAGCAAAAGAGCCAGGATAACTCTCACATATATCAGCATTTTTTCAGGATAGCGATTTCTTTTTTCAGGAGAATCTCTGAAAACGCGCAAAATATACGATTCAATGGTAAAATTAGCGCGATTATTTTCTCTAAATATATTGTTTTGTTTACAAAAAGAGATTTTTAAGTTTGGATTACTCCTTTTGTTATACGGAGTATTTGTCTATTTAAAGGAACGACAATGGCTATTCGCGAAGTAATTACATATCCAGATGATACATTAAGAAAACCTTGCACAGAGGTTACAGAATTCAACGAGGAGCTGAAGACTCTTACCGATGACATGTTTGATACCATGTACGAGTTTGAGGGTATAGGTCTAGCAGGTCCTCAGATCGGTGTAAACAAACGAATTGTAGTTATTGATATTCCTGAGGAGGACGGCTCTCAGGGAAACAACAAGCTGGTAATCATCAACCCAGTAATCAAGAAGCTTGAGGGTGAAAAGGTAGAATCTCAGGAAGGCTGTCTGAGTGTTCCTGGCTATCAGGATACAGTTGAAAGATTTGAAAGAGCTACCGTTGAGTACCAGGATCTTCAGGGCAACCACTGCGTTTTTGACAACGTAGACGGTCTGTTCGCAATCTGTCTGCAGCACGAGATTGATCATCTTGAAGGAAAGCTTTTCATTGATAAGCTATCAAGACTGAAAAGAGATCGTCTGAAAAAGAAGTTTGAAAAAATCAAGAAAGAACAAAGAGCTGCTGCAGAGTAAATAAAGAATATGGATAAAAGAATTATTTTTGCAGGTACTCCTGACTTCGCAGCAATCCATCTTCAGGAACTGCTAAAGGCAGGAATCAGACCGGTAGCTGTCTACACACAGCCAGACCGTCCTGCAGGTCGCGGTCACAAACTATGTCCATCCGATGTAAAGAAGGTTGCACTTGAGGCAGGCCTTGATGTCTATACTCCTGTTAACTTCAAAAATGAGGAAGACATCAAGCAGTTTGAATCATTAAATGCAGATCTGTGCATCGTTGTAGCCTATGGAATTATTCTTCCACAGAGAATTCTTGATGCGCCAAAGCTTGGCTGTATCAATGTTCATGGCTCAATTCTTCCTAAATACAGAGGCGCAGCTCCAATTCAGAGAGCACTTCTCGATGGTGAGGAAGAGACCGGAGTATCTATCATGAAGATCGGTCTTAAGCTTGATGCAGGTGACGTATTTAAGATTGCCACCACCAAAATCACTGATGAGGATACCTCAGGTACCCTGTTCGATCGTCTTGCAGCTTTGGGAGCCTCAACTCTGATTGATGTACTGCCATCAGTTCTTGACGGAACAGCTGTTGCAACACCTCAGGATGAGTCAAAGGTTACCTATGCAGCAAAGATTTCAAAAGAGGAATCTGCTGTTAACTTCAATCAGGATGCAAAGGCTGTAAGCCGTCTAATCAGAGGCTTAAACCCATGGCCAGTTGCAACCTCAACCTTAAATGACGTCAAATACAAACTCTTTGATACAGCTGTTATCAATGAAGACAGCAGCCTTGAGCCTGGCAGTATTGTCAGCGTGGATAAAGAGGGTATCAATGTTGCCTGTGCCCATGGCCAGATTAAGCTTATTACTATTCAGGCACCAGGAAAGGGCCCTGTTAAGGCAGCTGATATTGCAAGATCAAAGAAAGATGTTTTTAGTGTAGGAAATAGATTTGTCTGATATTCAAAGAAAAGGACCATACAAGTCACGTCCTTCAAATACAAAACGTAAGCCTTCTTTTTCAAAGCCGGTAATTGCATCAGGATCTCAGTCAAGAGCCGCTGCAGCACTATGCGTGAATGCCGTTGAGGAAGGTAACTCTTTAAGTACAGCTTTACCTATGTATACAAAGGATCTTGATGACAGAGACAGAGCCTTTGTACAGGAAATCGTATACGGAACACTGCGTCACAAGAGACTTCTGTCCACTACTGCTTCAGAGCTGTTAGACAGAGGCATCAACCAGAGATTCAATCAGGTAAGAACACTTATAATCTGTGCCTTATACCAGATTATCTTTACCCGTTCACCTGCTCATGCAGTTGTTGCTGCAACTGTCGGCGCCTGTGATTTAATCAAATGCAGAAAGTTCACTGGTGTTGTTAACGCTGTTTTAAGAAGATTCCTGCGTGAGGGGGCTCATCTGATTCACAGCGCTGATCCATGTGTCGAGCATTCATTCCCTAAATGGCTGTTTGATGAACTGTCTAATACATACACTGCAGATGAGGTATTAGAGATCATGAAGAACTCTAATATTCATCCTCCAATGTATCTGCGTGTAGAGAATTCAAAAATCTCAACCGAGGACTACCTAAAGTGCCTCGAGAAAAAGGAGATTGGAGCCTCTGCAGTTGAACAGTGTCCATCAGCAGTGCTTTTAGATGAACCGGAGCACGTTTCAAGACTGCCTTATTTTGAGCAGGGCTATGTTGCTGTTCAGGACGTATCTGCCCAGATGGCAGCTCCTCTTTTAGATTTAAAAGACGGCATGAGAGTTCTTGATACCTGTGCAGCTCCTGGCGGCAAATCAGCACATATCCTTGATTTAGCTAAGGATATTGAACTTATTTCCTGCGATATTGATGAGAAGAGACTTGAGGAAACCAAGCGCGGCTTATCAAGACTTAACCGCAGTCCAGAGCTAAGACAGATTGACGCCTCAGAGTCTCTGTCTTCTCTTGAAGGTGAATTTTACCGTATTCTTGTAGATGCACCATGCTCAGGCACCGGTGTTATCAGAAGACATCCTGACATTAAATGGCTACGCAGACAGAAAGATATTGAGAAGCTTGTAGAAACACAGGCAAAAATTCTGGACAATGCCTTTGCCAAACTGAAAAAAGGTGGC
>JAEEGL016319024.1_pt1 | contig 10127 bp, 10 predicted proteins | sample 9134231 | NCBI WGS metagenome assembly JAEEGL01 (sample SAMN16246548, study PRJNA631951) | gut metagenome | biome: gut microbiome; feature: rumen; material: fiber-attached | host: Bos | place: Iran: Karaj | collected 2018-10
GGTAGAAAATGGTTTAACTCCTGAAGCTTGGGGTGGAAACATTCCGTTTATTAATATTTCAGCAAAAACTGGAGAAGGAGTAGATCTTTTACTAGAAACAATTGAAACAATTGCGGAAGTTAATGAATATAAAGCTAATCCAAATAGATACGCTATGGGAACAGTAGTTGAATCAAGACTTGATAAGCATTTAGGACCAGTTGTAACTGTACTTGTTCAAAATGGTACATTAAGACTAGGTGATCCTATTGTTGTAGGTACATCTTATGGTAAAATTAGGACTTTAAAAAATGATTTAGGTGTTGAAGTTACACAAGCTTTACCTTCTACACCAGTTGAAATTACAGGACTAAATGATGTTCCTTCTGCTGGTGACAAATTTATTGCTTTTGAATCTGAAAAAGAAGCAAGAAGTATTGCTGAAACAAGAAAGACTTTAGCAAAACAAAGAGAATTAAAATCTTCTAAAAGTGTTTCTTTAGATGAATTATTTAACCAAATTAATGAAGGTTTAAAAGAAATCAATGTTATTATTAAAACTGACGTTAATGGTTCTGCTGAAGCTGTTAAAAATTCATTAGAAAAACTTGAAGTTGAAGGGGTTAAAGTAAAAGTTATTAGAAGTAGTGTAGGAGCTATTAAAGAGTCTGATATTGTCTTGGCTAAAGCTTCTAATGCCATTATTATTGGTTTTAATGTAAGACCAAATAATGAAATGAGAGAATACGCTAAAGAACAAGGTGTTGAATTAAGACTTTATGATATTATTTATAAAGTTGTTGAAGATATGGAAGCTGCTATGAAGGGTATGTTAGATCCTGAATATGTAGAACAAGTATTAGGTTCTGCTGAAGTTAGACAATTATTTAAATTTTCTAAAGTTGGTACAATTGCTGGTTCATATGTATTAGATGGTGTTGTTAAATCTAATGCTAAGGCTAGAATAATTCGTGATGGTATTGTTATATATGATGGTAACATAGGATCATTACAAAGAGAAAAAGATGCCGCTAAAGAGGTTAAAAAAGGTTTAGAGTGCGGTATTACAATTGAGAACTTTAATGATCTTAAAGAAAAAGATATTATCGAAGCTTATGAAATGGTTATTAAAAAATAACCATTTTATTTTGTATTTAAAAATGTTATAATAACGTTAGGTGATATTATGTACGATAAAGTAATTAATTTAGTTAAAAGCAAAGATTATATAATTCCTAATATGTTATTTGCAAATTATAAAAAGCTTAATTTAACTGAATTAGAATTATTAGTAATTGTTTACTTAATTAATAATGATACTTTGCTATATAATCCAAAGGATATAGCTACATATTTTAATATTGAACTTGTCGATGTATTAAACCTTATGAATAGTTTAATGGAAAAAGGCGTTTTAACGATTAAAGTAGAAGCAAGAAATGGTAAAAAAGCTGAAGTTTTAGATATGTCATCATTATATGATAAATTAACGTTTTTAATAATTGATAAAGAAGAAACTATAGATACAACGATATATTCAGTTATTGAAAAGGAATTTGCAAGGGCTTTATCGCCTTTAGAATATGATTTAGTTAATGCTTGGTTAGATAATGGGTATACAGAAGAACTTATAAAAGAAGCTTTAAAAGAGGCTATATATAATAACGTAACTAGTCTTAAATATATCGATAAGATATTAGATAATTGGAGTAAAAAAGGCATTAAAACTAAACAAGATGTTATAAATAACCAAAAGAAATTTAAAGAAAGAAAAAACGATATTAAAGATTCGTTTGATTATGATTGGTTAAATGAAGAATGAGATTATAAATTATTTAGATGAAATTATTAAAGAGCCTAAATGTGAATTGATATATCATAGAGATTATGAACTTTTAATATCTACTATGCTAAGTGCTCAAACAACTGATAAAAGAGTTAATGAAGTAACGGCTATTCTTTATCAAAAGTATCCAACAATTGATGCATTAGCTAAGGCTAAAGTAGAAGATATTGAAAGTATTATAAGACCTTTAGGTAATCAACATAAAAAAGCTATATGTGTTCTAGATATAGCAAACAAATTAAAACTAAATAGCAATTTATATGATAGAGATAATTTAGAAAGTATGAAAGGTGTAGGTAGAAAGACTGCTAATGTCGTATTATCTACTTTATACGGTGATGATGTTATTGCTGTAGATACACATGTGGCAAGAGTTTCGAAAAGACTTGGTATTGCAAATGATAATGATTCAGTAAGAATTATTGAGGATAAATTAGTTAGTTATTTTAAAGATTATGATAAATCATTATTGCATCATAAATTGCTTTTATTTGGAAGATACTATTGTAAAGCAATCAATCCTAAATGTGATACGTGCAAATTAAAAAATATATGCAAAAAAAGTTAGATTTAATATCTAACTTTTTACTTTTACATCAATTGTAAGTGTATCAACTAATTCACCATCATATTTTACTTTAACAGTTACTTTATAAGTTGTGCCGACTTCCTTCGTATTATCAAGAGTGTATTCATAAGTTACTTTAGATGCATCAGCAGGAAGACCGTTAATAGTAACGTTAGCAATTTTGTTTTCGTTTTCAATCTTTGTATCTTCTTTAGCTACTTCAAAAGATTTAACGTTTGCTGTAGCTATAATAAGATTTACAGCAACATCTGTAACTTTAATTGTTACACCATCACTTGCGTTATTTGTAAATACTGTATAACTTGTTTTTACTACATATGTCGGATTAGCTTTTTTAGCTTGAACTGTTATTTTAGTGTCATCAGTTGTACCTATAAGATTTAATTTATCACCATCTTGTTCATAGACCTTATAAACAATTGTACCTAAATTAGTTATATTATCAGTATATCTTGCTTGCGCTGCATTTAATCCCCAATCATCATGTTCATATGCTGCAGTAAAGTAAGCGTTTAAATAATCTAAATCAATTGCATTTGGAGTAGCAATTGCATCCCAAGAAAGTTCTATTTTATTACCGTTTGTGTTTGCTTTTAAATTAGTTACATTGGCAAGCTTAGCATATCTAGTTGATACAGTAGTAGGTTCATAACCTTTTTTGAAGTATTCAGTAAATCTCATGCCTGCTGGTGTAAATTCACTAGGTAGACTTGCTTCATAGCAATCGGCTTCTAGTTCTACTGCAACAACGCCATCAGGTTTTACGAAATTAGATTTTTCTGTAAATACACCTTTAGCAACTGCTGCAAATATTCTATAGTTTTCACCACTTGCAAATTTATTATGGCCATCTTTTAAAGATTCATAACCATACCAAGTTGCAATTGTATATTTATCTGTATATCCAACTGCCCATAAATCAGCAACATCGTTACTCTTTAATCCCCAATATTCTTGATCGGCTTTAGAAAGGTTAGTTGTACCTGATTTACCAGCGTATGTAACACCATTAACGTAATGATTAACAAATCCTGTTCCTTTAGCAACAGATACAAGTACATTAGTAATCATCCAAGCTGTTTCTTCACTCATTACTTTGTTCATTTCATATTTGTACTCATAAGGCTCGGAATCATCATTAAATTCAATCTTTGTTATTGAATATGGTGCGATATAGTATCCACCTGAAGCAAAAGCATTATAAGCTGCTGCTAGTGATAATGGAGATTCTCCGTTATAACCTCCAGTAGCATGTGCTTCATGGATTATACCGCCTTCAAGTTCAGGATGTAGTCCTAAACTATTAGTCCACTCTAATCTTGTTTTACTATCTATTTGTTGGAAAGCTTTTAATGCTGGTACGTTTCTTGAATCAACTAATGCTTTTCTCATTGTAACAAATCCAGCATATTCATCAGGTTTTCCCTTTTGCCAGTTAAATATTTGATCACCATTAGTATAATTCCATGGTTCATCAACGAATATTTTTCCAGTACTCCAGTTCATTTTTTCAATACCTAGTGCATAATCATATAAAGGTTTTGCTGTAGATCCAATTTGTCTTTGTGTATCAATAGCCATATTGTATCCACGTGCTGTTCTATTCCTTCCGGCACCAATTGCAACAATTGAACCATCTTTGGCAGATACAACAGCAATACCAGCTTGAACTTTATCGTTTTCCCATTTGTATCCAGCGTAAGTACCATCTAGGATATTATCTATGTGTTTTTGTTTAGCAGCATCCATAGTTGTATAAATCTTCATTGGAACTTCATAAGGGTTTTTACCAGTTTTTTGAATTGCTTCTTCTACAACTGTAAGTATAAAAGATGCATATTCATCAGATTTATTTTCTTCTTTTGGTTTTAATATTTTTTCTACAGTCATTTCTAGAGCAAGTTTATATTCTTCTTCATTAATATAACCATGTCTTTTTAGTAAATATAAAACTGTTTGTCTTCTTTGTTCACATCTATCAGGATGAAGATATGGATCATAATAACCAGGGGCGTTAAATATACCAGTTAGCATAGCTGCTTCAGATATATTTAAATCAGTAACGGATTTACCAAAATATACTTGTGAAGCATCTTCAACGCCGTTTGTATCAGCTCCCATATAGTTAGAGTTAACATAGAATTCAATTATCTCTTCTTTTGTGTATGTTTTTTCAATCTTAAATACTGCCATATAGATATCTGTGAATTTTCTTATGATACCTTCTAATTTACCTTCGTGGTCATTACCTTTTTGCGTTAATTTATTTTTAGAAATTTGCATTGTAAGAGTGGATGCACCACCGGCATCACTTTTACCGATAGCTTGTTGTAATGAAGCTTTTATAAATCTAGGAATATCGAAACCGTTATGTTGAAAGAACCTTGAATCTTCTGTTGCAACAATGGCATCAATTAGTGTTTGAGGTAATTGCTCATATGTAACAATACTTCTTATTTTGTCACCTAGTCTTGCATATTCGTTGCCGTCTTTATCGTATAGGATAGTAGGTTCGGCATCATATAACGCTGCTGGATCAAAATCAGGAGCATGTTTAACGATATAACCTAGGAATAAACCTATTGTTGTAAGACCTATAATACACATTACTAAGAAGACAAGTAAAACAATTTTCCATGTTTTAATCTTCTTTGCTTTTTTATTTTTAGGTTCTTTTACTTTTTTTATTTTAGGCTGTTTCGTTTCTGATGTTTTCTTTTTAAATAAATTTTTAAGTTTTTTAAGATTTAGTTTTCTCATAAATACCTCCATATTTATCTATAACTTCTAGATAATTCAATCTAGGTGCATATTTTATGTTTATTAAATATCCTTTTTCTTTAAAATAATCATAAGGTATAGATTTTCTATCATTATTAGTTAAGAAATCTTTTAAATCTTTTTGAAATAACACATAAGTTTCATTTAAAGATGAAAATCTTACGATAATAAATCCAATACCACCATGACTAACAATTCTATCTAAATGTTTAATTTGATGTGCGTGAATATTTGATATTGGAAAACTTGTATGACTTTTTGTCTCTTTTGCTTCAAAGTCAATATATTTTCCTTTATAAATACCGTTGTAATCAGTTGTTGAAGGTGTTTTAAAATACCCTTCTTTTATAATAGCGTTGTTATTCGGATATTCTGCTTTTGCTATTGTAATAGCGGTTGGTTTCTTATAAATGACAGCAATATCATTATCTAGATAATACTTATTAGTCGCGTTTATATCATCTTCTAAACCCATACCACGATTACTATAACTAGATAGATTAAATCTGTGCATATAATCACCTATATAATTATACTATAAATTTAAGAATTTATCTACTTCGTATGTTCTAAAATTAACTAGTTTTGTCGAATTTCTTTAAAAGGTGTATAAAAGTGTTATATTTAACGTAAAGAGGTGATTTAATGCATCATATAGATAACATTTTTGATTCAATGATTGATGATGTTAGATATATTAAAATTGCAAGTTTTATTAAAAGAAGAGGTTTATGATTAAATATTGATAAGATTTATAAGTTATGCTATAATTATTGTGGGTAAAGAGGTGTGTTTTTATGTACGAAGAAGTAACATTAACTAGTAAAGATATATTAGAAAAAGAGTTTAGTATTGATACTAGGGGATATCGTCCTCAAGAAGTTGATAGTTTTTTAGATCAAGTAATTAAAAATTATAAGCTAAAAGATGCTTTAATTGATCAACTTGAAGAAGATAAGAAAAACCTATCTTCTGAAAACTTAGCTTTGAGACAAGAAATACGCAACTTAAATATGAAATTAGATGCTTTAAAAATAGCAGATGCCGATAATTCTTCAAGTGCTGATGTATTAAGAAGATTATCTAATTTAGAAAAAATAATATATGGAAAAGAAGAATAAAATATCTTAGACAAACGCTGCAGTAATGTAGAGGAAAGTCCATGCTTGCACTACCTGAGATGGTAGTAGTGATTGTGCTAAGGGAAAAAATAACCTTAGGTAGTTTATACTAACGGCGAATAACTGATCTAAGTCTTTGATATGATTGGTTAAATAAAGTGCCACAGAAACGATGCTATAGGAAACTATAGAATGAAACGAGGTAAACCCCACAAGCAAGAAACCCAAATTTTGGTAGGGGAACTTAGATAGGGAATTGAACCGATTCTAGGACACAATGTGTAGATAAATGTTTGTCGCTTCTTTTAGAAGTACAGAACATGGCTTATTAGATATTTTATTTTTTTGTTTTATTTTGGAGGTGTCTATTTTGAAAGAAATAGGTGACAAGTTAAGAGAAGCTCGTGAAGCGATTGGTATACCTTTAGAAGAAGCTAGTACCGATTTAAAAATTTCAAAAGAGCAATTAGAAAATTTAGAAAAAGGAAATATGGATACATTTAAAGACATCATTAATGTTAAGTATTTAATAAGAGATTATGCTAAATATTTAGGTCTTAATAAAGAAGATTTAGTTGATGATTTTAATGAGTATTTATTTGATTATACTTCAAAAATATCTTTAGAAGATATTAAAGAAGCTAAAGAACATAAAAATAAAGAAGAAAACAAAATCAAATCTCCATATACAACTATTAATGAAAAGAAAAAAATTAATATTCCGTTAATTATGATTGTATCAATATTAATTTTAAGTATAGCATGTATAGTTTATTATGAAGTTACAAAACCAAAACATGAAAATGTTATTTCGTATGTAGGAGGTCAATAATGAATTTAGCTAATAAAATTACAATATCAAGAATGATATTAACGATCCTTATCGTAGGACTTTTACTTTTTCCTTTAGAATCTGCTGGTATCAAATTTGATAATTTATTTATTAATGAACTTATTGTTATTAATGTTAAATACTTTGTAGCAGGTGCATTATTTGTTATTGCTTTAGCTACTGATTATATTGATGGTTATGTTGCTAAAAAATATAATATGGAAACAGAACTTGGTAAAATGCTTGATAATTTAGCTGATAAAATTCTAATCGATTCATTATTAATTGTTTTAGCATCACAAGGATTTTTACATCCTGTAATACCAGTTGTTGTTGTAGCAAGAGATGCCATTGTTAATACTATTAGAATGGTAGCTTTGAAAAATGAAAAAACACTTAAATATGTTAAAACTGGTAAAGCTAAGAACTTAACATTAAAATTTGGTGTATTATTAACTTTGTTTTATAATTTACCATTTGAACTTTATAATATAAATTTATCTGATATGTTATTAATAGTTGGTACGGTTTTATCAATAATATCTTGTATTCAATACTATAATGATAATAAAAGAAGAATAGTTGTAAAAGAAAAGTAGTCATTGACTACTTTTTAATATATCCTAATACTAATTTACCTTTTCCTTTTTTTGCTTTACTAAATTTAATAGCATCTAAATACATTGATTCATATCTACCATCATCTTCTTTAGATGTATATAGTGTTGCAATGGCTTCTCCTGCTTTAACGTAATCACCAATTTTTGCACGCATTATAATACCGGCACCATAATCGATTTCATCTTCCATCGTATTTCTTCCAGCGCCTAATAAATTAGCTAAAGTACCTAATTTTTCAGCATCTATTTCACTTATATATCCTGTTTTTAAAGATTCGACATGATATTTATATTTACTTTTTGGAAGTAAATCATAATTATCTACGATAGCAGGATCACCGTGTTGGTATTCGATGAATTTTTTGAATTTTTCTAAAGCCTTACCATTTTGTAATACTTCGATAACTTCTTTTTTTGCTTGATTGATATTTTTATTTGTTGACATAGCAACCATTAAAGAAGCTAAAGTTATTACAAGTTCTTTTAGACGGCTGTTACCACCATTTTTAAGTATTTCAATAGCTTCAACAACTTCTAAAGCATTACCAATATTGTTACCTAAAGGTTCATCCATATTAGTTAAGACAGCTTCAATATTTTTATCTAATGCTTTTCCAATATTGACCATTGTTTTTGCTAGCTTAGTCGCATCTTTTTTGTTCTTCATAAATGCACCAGAACCAACTTTTACATCTAATAAAATATTTTTATCTCCGGCAGCTATTTTTTTACTCATGATTGAAGATGCGATTAAAGGAATACTTTCTACTGTTGCAGTAGTATCTCTTAAAGCATATATTTTTTTGTCAGCAGGTGCAATATTACCTGTTTGACTGATAATAGATATACCAATATCTTCTACTTGTTTTTTAAATTCTTCGTTTGAAATATTTGTTTTAAAACCTGGTATTGACTCTAATTTATCTATAGTACCACCCGTAAAACCTAATGCTCTACCACTCATTTTAGCAACTTTGATACCTAAAGCAGCTACTATTGGGCAGATAATTAAACTTGTTTTATCGCCAACACCGCCAGTTGAATGTTTATCACATGTATTACCAAACATTTCTTCTAAGTTCATGGTATCACCAGAATTTGCCATGGCATCAGTAAGATACGTTATTTCCTTATCATTCATGCCGTTTAAATACATTGCCATAATTAATGCGGATGTTTGATAATCAGGGATATTGCCATTTACCATATTTTCAATAAAAAAAGAAATTTCTTCTTTTGTTAATGAAAGTCCATTCTTTTTCTTTTCAATAATATCATATATACGCATACTAATCCTCCAAATCAAAACTAAGAGGTAATAATTCAGCTAAAGTATATTTTTTAAATTCTAAATTTTTATTACCCAAAATGATCATAAAGTCTTTATCACAGAATTCATTTATTACTTGTCTGCATACTCCACAAGGTGAACAAAAATCATCAAAATTGCCATCTTTTCCTCCAACAATGGCGATAGCTTTAAATTCTTTATTACCTTCAGATATGGCTTTGGTAAATGCGACTCTTTCAGCACATATTGAAGGTGAGTATGCTGCATTTTCAATGTTGCATCCTAAAAATACTTTATTTTCTTTAGTAAGTAGGGCAGCGCCTACTTTGAAATTTGAATAAGGACTATATGATTTTTTAGCAGCTTCAATTGCATATTTAATTAATTCTTTTTCCATTATTTGATTTCCTTTAAAAAGCTTTTACCAGGTAAGTCTGTAGCAATATTAAAGTTATGTGTAATAGTTTTACCAATGTCGGCAAAAGTATCTCTAATACCTAAATTAACAGGTTTAATTTTTTTACTATATGCAATTAAAGGAGTATATTCTATTGAGTGATCAGTAGATTCTGTTATAGGATCACATCCATGGTCTGCTGTAATAATTACTAAATCATCATCTTTTATTTTCTCTATAAATTTACTTAACCATTTATCAAAGTCTGCAAATGCTTTGGCATAACCATCGACATCATTTCTATGGCCATATACCATATCGAAATCTACTAGGTTAATGAAACATAAGCCTTCAAAATCTTGCTTCAAAACTTTAGCAGAAGCTTTCATACATTCTAAATTACCATGCGCAGTTACTTTAGCTGTAATACCAGAATTAGCAAATATATCGGCGATTTTTCCAACTGAAATAACTGTTTTGCCATTTTCCTCTAAATAATTTAAAACGTTTTTAGGTGGAACTAATGAGAAATCTTTTCTGTCTGGTGTTCTTGTGTAACTATCTTCTTCACCTTCAAATGGTCTTGCAATAACTCTACCAACAGCCAAATCTTCTGTTAGCATTTCTCTTGCAATTTCACATACTTTATAAAGTTTGGAAAGTGGAATTAC
>JAEEGL016594935.1_pt1 | contig 10127 bp, 9 predicted proteins | sample 9134231 | NCBI WGS metagenome assembly JAEEGL01 (sample SAMN16246548, study PRJNA631951) | gut metagenome | biome: gut microbiome; feature: rumen; material: fiber-attached | host: Bos | place: Iran: Karaj | collected 2018-10
GGATGATCTGCTGCGGGTGCGCGATCGCCGCCAGCGCCTCCAGGCGCGGATCGGCCACCTCGACGATGGCCGAGTTCGGCTCGATCGTGCAGAACGGGTAGTTTTCCGCCGCCGCCTGCTGGCGCTTCGTGAGCGCGTTGAACAATGTGGACTTGCCGACGTTCGGCAGCCCGACGATTCCGACTGAAAGAGACATCTTGATTCCTTCCGTTTGAAACGGGGGAAATTATACCAAAAATCCGTCCTGCGGTGTTCACCTTCTCGCAAGCCGGACAAGGAGCCGCGAACCTACACGATCAGCATGCAGTCGCCGTAGGAGAAGAAACGGTATTCGGCGCGGACGGCGAGCGCGTAGGCGCAAAGGATGCGCTCGCGCCCCGCGAGCGCGCTCACCATCATGAGGAGCGTGGACTGCGGCAGGTGGAAGTTCGTGAGCATCGCGTCCGTCACCGCGAACTTGTACGGCGGGTAGATGAAGATGTTCGACGCCCCGTGCGCCGCCACGACCTTCCCGCCGTTCGCCGCCGCCACCGTCTCAAGCGTCCGCACGGACGTGGACCCCACGCAGATGACGCGCCCTCCGCGCGCCTTGCAGGCGTTGATCGCCTCGGCCGCCTCCGCCGTCACCGTGTATGCCTCGTAGTCCATGTGGTGGTCCTCGATCTCCGTGGTCTTCACCGGACGGAACGTGCCCGGCCCCACGTGGAGCGTGACGGCGACGCGCTGCACGCCCTTCGCCTCCAGCGCGGCGAATATCTCGGGCGTGAAGTGGAGCCCGGCCGTCGGCGCGGCGACGGATCCCGTCACGCGCGCGTAGATCGTCTGGTAACGCGCGCGGTCGAACGCCTCCTCCTCCGGCGTGCCCTCGCGATGGACGTACGGCGGCACGGGCGTGTGCCCGAACTCGTCCAGCAGCTCCATCAGCGGGCGCGCCGAGCGGAACGTGCAGCGCCACATGCCGCCTTCAAGCTTCTGGACAAGCTCCACCGACAGTTCGCGCGCCGGCCCGAACACGGCCACCTGCCCTTCCCGGCTCGGCCGCCCCGAACCGATCAGGCACGACCACGTCACCTGGTAGGGCGCGGCGTCCTCGACGCGCCGCCCGCCCTCCGCGTCCAACGCGTCGGCGTCCGTGGCGGGCGAGACCATCAGCACCTCCACCGCGCCGGACGAGTCGCTCCACGTGCCGAGCAGGCGGGCGGGGAACACCTTCGTGTCGTTGACGACGAGCAGGTCGTTCGCGTCCAGGTACTCCACGATGTCCGCGATGTGCCGGTGCTCGATCACGCCCGTGTCGCGGTGCAGCACCATCATGCGATCCGTGCCGCGCGTCTCGACAGGACGCTGCGCGATCAGCCGCACGGGAAGCGGATACCAGAATTGACGTGTCTTCATCCAGGGTTCCTCATTGGAGCACGCGCGCAAGGACATCCGCGCAACGGCCGCAATGGCGGCAGTCGTTCGCGTGCGGACAGGCCCCCACCGTCTCCGCGAAGTCGGGCGGGAACGACTTGTTGTCGACGATGCGCGGCGCGAAAAGGTCGGAATGCACGGGGTCCATCAGGTCGAGCAGGTTGCCGTCGTAGGAGTAGGCGGCGTAGGCGTCCAGCACCTTGCGCGGGAAGCGGTGGCGGCGCGTGGCGAGCTTCACCACGTCCACGTACGGCTCCACGAGCGGCACGTCCTCCGGACGGATCCACGTGCCGCGGATGAACGCCTCCCACTCGCGCCGCGCGTAGGTGGTGCGACAGCGGAACACGCTGAAGTCGAACTTCGCGCCCACCCCGCTCTGGCGGATGCGGTCGTGGCCGTGCAGGTTGTCATGGAACTGCTGGAACGGGCATTGGCGCAGGCAGCCGCTGTTCGCCTGGATGCCAAGAATCTTCCCGTGCGCCTGCGCCCAGGCGTACAGTTCTTTCATGTAGGCGAAGTCACGATGGCGCTCGCGGCTCGCGTAGAACGAGTCGAAGAGCTCGTCCACGTACTCGAAGCCCGTCGTGCCGTGGACGCGCAGGTTGACGCTCCCGCGGATCTTCACCTGCGGGAACCGCTGGCGCAGGACGGTGGCGATGAACGGCGAGGTGGTCGTCACGATGTCGGGGAAGAGCCCGCGCCCGTTCATGTCGCGGAGCGTCGCCTCGACGAAGTCCGCCAACTCGGAACTGACGGCGATGTCGCCGTAGCAGTTGCAGTTGAAGAGCGTATCGAGCAGGATGCCGTTCTCGCGGCACCAGCGGAGGTCCGCGTACAGGCGTTCCCGAAGCTCGTCCGTGAACGCCGGCGCCGGGCGGCAGCTCAGCACGCCCGGCCACGCGAAGAACACCTCGCGGATGCGCGCGAGATGGGGCGCGCACGCGTCCACGAACGGTTCGTTGTAGAAATGCCCGACGGCCAGGTTCTTGAGCGGATGAGCCATGCGCCCCATTATACCACAAACGGCCCGCCGGAATGTGCTACAATAGTGGCCGCATGACAATTCGCATCGGACACACCCTTCCCGGCATCCTCGCCGCCTGCAGCCTCGCCGCATGCGTCTGGGTGCTCGCCTCCGAGCTCGGCGCCTTCCGCACCGCGGTCGGCGACTGGGCGGAGCGCGACATGCGCGCGCGCACCCTGCTCGCCGCCGACGCCCTCCGCGAGGCCATCGAGACGAGCGACTTCCGCCGCATTCGCGAGTTCGGAGACAGCTGCCGCGAAGATGGCGCGCGCCTCACCATCCTCACCGCCCCGGGCGGCGTCATGTACGACACCAACCCCGCCACCTTCGGCCGGCATCGGAGCCGCCCGGAGGTTGAAGCAGCCCGTGCCCACAACATCGGCACCGCGATCCGCCGCTCGCAGACGACAGGCGAAGAGATGTTCTTCTGCGCCCAGCGCGCGGGCGAGCACATCGTGCGCCTCGCCGTCCCGCTTTCGCGCTTCTACGCCCCCTTCGACCGCGCCCGCCTCGGGCTCGTCCTCGCCGGGCTCGTCGGCGCCGCCAGCTTCCTCTTCATCTTCCTCTTCACCCACCAGCTCCGCGCGCGCATCCGCGAACGCGAGCGGCAGCTCGCCGAGCTCCGGCGGGCCGAGCGCTTCAGGAGCGAGTTCATCGCCAACCTCACCCACGAGATCAAGACGCCGCTCACCGGCATCCTCGGCGCGGTCGACCTCCTCGACGGCGGCGACGACCTGCCGCCCGACAGCCGCAAGACGCTCTTCGGCCTGCTGCGCGGCGAGAGCGTCCGCCTCAACGCCCTCGCGCAGGACATCCTCGAGCTGTCACACCTCGAGGAGCAGCAGCGCGACGAGACCGCCTCCTTCGTCCCCGCCGACCTGGCGGACATCGCCCGCAGCGTCGAGATGCGCCTCCGTCCGAAGGCCGACGCCGCGCACGTCCGTCTCGTCCTCGGCGACCTGCCCTCCGTCACCGTCCCTTGCGACGCGCGGCTCGTGGAGCACGCCCTCGCCAACCTCGTGGAAAACGCCCTGCGCTACAGCGGCTCGCCCGACGTCGTCCTCTCGCTCGCGGCGCGCGGCGGAAAGGCGATCCTCGCCGTCGAGGACCACGGCGTCGGCATCCCGCCGGAGCATCGCGACCGCATCTTCGAGCGGTTCTACCGCGTGGACAAGGACCGTAGCCGCGAGCAGGGCGGCACGGGGCTGGGCCTCGCCATCGTCAAGCACATCGCCCAGCTCCACCACGGCACGGCCACGCTCGCGCCCGTCGCCGGGGGCGGCTGCCGCTTCGAGCTCGCGTTCCCCCTCGCGTAGCGCGGTGGTGCCGATATTCGTCGCGCGACTCGTTCCGATCGAGCGGACGCGCAAAATGCGCCCCGCCCGCTTGTCAGAAGCCGATGCTCTCGATCCAATCCACGACGCGCCGCTGCCAACCCACCACGTTCACCTTGTCGCCGAGGCCGTGCGTGACGTTCGCGTAGACGAGCAGCTGCGCGGGAATCTTCCGCTTGTGCAGCTCCGTGTAGAGTTGCACGGACGCCATCGGCGAGTAGAAGTCCTTGTCGCCGTGGACCATGCACATCGGCGGCGTCTTGGCGTCGAACTTGAACTCCGGCAGGATCGCCGCGCCGTCGCCGCCCCGCTCGTTCCGGCCCGTCGGGCCGTCATCGAGCACGTAGGCGGGATAGACGGGAATCGAGAAGTTCAGGTGGGCCGGAAGGTCGTCGACCGCGTCAACGCGGTCGTACAGTGCATCCTGCGAGGAGGTCGCGGAGATCGCGGCGAGATGTCCGCCAGCGGAGAAGCCGATCGCGCCGATCTTCTCGGGCGACCAGCCGTACTGCGCGGCTTTGGAGCGCAGGATGCGGATCGCCCGCGCGGCGTCCTCGCGCGGCGCGTCGTAGATGTTCCGTCCCTTCCGGCGCGGGATGCGGTAGTAGAGGATCGCCAGCCAGCGTCCGGAATCGAGGATCGGCTTCGTATTCGCGCAGCAGCCCATGCTCTGCACGGAATACCCGCCGCCCGGCATCACCAGAACGAGCGTGTCGCGCGGCGTTCCCTCGGGGCGCAAGATCACAAGCTCCGGGCACGACACGTCATGACGCCGCCAGTGATCCTTTTTCTTCGCATCCCTAACGAAACGCCCCGGTTCGGCTTTCGTCTCGTGCGGCGCCAGCCCCGGCCACAGGCGGATGCGCTCGGCGATCCGGCCGTAGACCACGCCATACGCCTGCTCCTCGTTCTCGATCGCGGGCGCAACAGCCTGCGCCAGCGCCGACGCGACGGCCGCCACGACGGCAAAACCAAAGATAATCTTTCTCACGATCACTTCTCCTTCTTCGTTCCAAACACCTGCTCGGCGATCCATTTCCCGCCCTTTCCACGTACTTCCGCATGGTTGGCAGGCACAAACGCCCGCGACACGCACGGCACTCCGACCTCTTTGAGTCGCCTCTCAAGGAGCGTGAACTGCGAAGCGGGGACGAGTCCGTCCGTCGAGAACCATTTGTGCAGCTTGCCATACGCAAGGATGGTCGGGACCGACTTGTCGCAGACGAGGTCCATAGGTGACCACTTCGCCATCAATGGCAGCAGTTCGTCGTCGGATGCGTTGTCAGGCAGTCCCACAAGCCGTCGCATCAGCAACGAGAACATATGGTTCTTGACCTTGAAGAACAGAAAATTCCACGTCATCGAATTGGCGATTTCCTTTTCGGAAAATGCGGTCGGCCCCACGATGTTGACGGCCTGCGCGACGCGTGGCACGTGTTTGAGACCGAGGCCGAGCTTCGACGGATTGTCCTGGTCGTAGGCGTAGAGCAGCGCAAGGTGTCCGCCGGCGGACTCGCCCAAGACCACGAGCCGGGGCGCCGTCACGCCGAGCGCGCGGACGAACGCGCCCAAGCGCTCCGTGGCCGCGTCGATGTCGCGCAGCATCTCGGCGAACGTCGCCTCCTTGCGCGCCCGCTTGGAAGTGTTGAAGGTGATGTCCGTCTGCAGGATGTAGTTGGCCGTGCCGACGACCGCCCCTTTCTCAAGGAGCGGGCGAAAGAGATCGAACAAAACCGCGTCCTTGTCGAAACACTGCGACCACGAGCCGCCGTGCAGGAAGAGGGCCACCACCGCGTTCGTCGCAACTGCACGGCTTGGCGCATACACGTCCAGGAACTGCCCCGACCGGTGCGTGCACGACTTCCACTGCATGCCGGACTGCCACCCGCCATAACTTCCCTTGTATCCCTCGCCTTCGTCAGGCAAGTCGCCGCGCGGACCGTATGCGACGTCGTGCCAGCATCGAACTCCGTTGCGCTCGCATGTCACGGGGGGCACAACGCCGTTCCCGGCCGCGATGACGGCGATCGACAGGCATAGAAATAGCGTTCTCGTTTTCATTGGCAGAGCAAAAGGCAATTGTCACGAGCCAGGATGAACAGGGTGTCCGCCGGCGGCGCAGAGCGGGCAGGCGGCCGGCTCCCACGTGGTCGGCTGTATCTGCACGAGAGACACCATCGGAATGTCGCCGAACGTCACAGCGCCCTTGGAGCGGTCCACGAGCAGAACCACGGCGGCGACCTCCGCGCCGGCGGCCTTCACGAGGCCGATCGTCTCCTGCACGCGCCCGCCCTTGGTGACGACGTCCTCCGCCACCACGTAGCGCTCGCCTGGCTGGAGCGAGAAGCGGCGCATCGCGAGCTTCGTGACGGGCTTGCCGGTGGCGTCCGTCTCGTCGCCCGCCTGCACTTTCTCGGCGAAGACGCATTTCGTGTCAAGCGCGCGCGCGACCTCGTGCCCCACGAGGATGCCGCCCACCGCGGGCGAGATCACGCCGTCGATCGGCCCGATGTCCGCCGCAGCCTTCAGCTTTGCGACGAGCTCGTCGCAGAGGCGGGCCGCGATGCGAGGATAGCGCAACACGTTCGCGCATTGGAAGTACCGATCGGAATGGAGCTTCGAGCGTAGCTCGAAGTGCCCCTGCAGGAGGGCGCCGGTCTGGGAGAAGATGTCGAGGATTTCCTGTTCTGTCATTTGATGCTCCTTGGAGTTTTCAGGGTGAAATCGGGTACGGGGCTCGCGTCCGGCAGATCCTCAGGCGCCTCCAGCAGATCGGGGTCGCGGTCGAGGACCGGCGCGGCGGCAGGGATCGGCGGCGTTTCGCGGCCGAGCGAAGGCGGCAGCAAGGCCGAGGGCTTGGGCGGCGACGGCGCGGGGATGGACGCCGACAACGCCACACCGCGTAACGGCAGGTAGGCGGGCGGGGGCAATGGGGAAGAGAGGTCGAGCGCGTCCGTCCGGCTGTCGGCGACGCCTCCTGCGAGCGAGAGCCCTCGCATCTGCCAAGCCATCCGGATACGTCGGAGGAGCTGCGCATAGGCAGCGTCGTCAAGCGAGACGAAAGAGACGAAAGGCTCGGCCCTGTCAACATCGCCCGGATGAAAGAAAAGAGCCTTGCGAGGGATCTGCAGGACAAGCGTCGCCGTGAAGAGCGCAACGGCTGCGACAGGCCACCACGCATGGAGGAAACGCCTCATTCGCGCCGCTCCGCGATCTGGACGCGCGTAAGGCCGGATCCGCGCGCAAGGTCCACGAGCCGCATGATGTCCCCCGCCGGCACCCGCCGGTCCGCCAGCAAGAGAAAGGTGCGCGATGGTTCCGCGCCCGCGCGCACACTTAACCGATCCCTCAGGACGTCGACCGACATCTTGTCCGAAAGCGAGTAGCGGGCATCGTCAAAAAACACCAACGTCTCGTCACCCGCGCCGGCGGCAGGAAGGACGAGCGCGGCGAGGCCCGTTGCCTCTGCCTGACCGGCCACGCGCGCCGGCAGGTCGCACACGAGGCCCGGCACCTGAGGCAGGCGGTCGCCGATGAAGGCGAAGAGCGCCAACAGAATCGCCAAGGTGACCCACGGCACGGCAGCGAAGAGCGGCTTCGTCCAAGCGCAACCGTGCCGCCAGATGCCTTCCGACTGGCGCGGCCGCCATCCCCAATGGCTTTGCGCGCTCACGCGGCGACCTCCCGCCGCGGCGCGAGCACCGCGAGTATCTCGCTGGCGGCCGCCTCCAGGTCGGCCACCACGCGCTCCAGCCGCACGTGCAGTATCCCGTACATCACCTGCACCGCCACGGCCACCACCAGCCCGCCCGCCGCCGCCGTCAGGCACTGCAGCGCGCCGCCGAGCAGGTCGCCGCGCGTGACGAGCACGTGGCCGTTGAAGGCGATCACCATGCGGGCCATGCCGAGGATGGTGCCCAGCAGACCAAGCAGCGGCGCAGCCTGCGCGATGATGGCCAGCATCGCCAGCCGCCGCTCGAGACGGCTCACCTCGGCGCGCCCCGTCGTGTCCACCGCCTCGCGCAGCACGCGCGCGGAGCTGTCGCGGTGGCGGATCGCCGCCGCTACCACGCGCGCTACCGGCGCGGGCGTCTCGTCGCAGAGGACGAGCGCCTCGTCGGCGTTGCCGCGCGCGAGCACATTGCTTACGCCGCGGACGAAGTCGATGTAGTCGATCTGCGCGCGCCGAAGGCTAAGCAGACGGCTCGCAAAAAGAAACACCGCCACGCACCCCAGCAACACCAGCAACCCGAACACGGGTCCACCCGCCAACGTCCACATGCTCACCAGGCACCGCCTTTCTTCTCTTCCAACCGTTGAATGCGCTGGCGGGCCTCTCGGGCCGCCGGCACGCCCGTCTTGACAAGATAGTCCAGCACGCGGATCGCAGGCCGGACCTCACCGCGCGACTCGTAGTAGTCCGCCAGGATGAAGACCGCCCGCGTGAAAAACGCGCGCGCATCGCCGTCAAACCATGTCTTCGCCCGCACACCGTCACAATAGGGCGTCACCACCTTCGTGTAGTACTGGTCCGCCGCCTCCTCGTCGCGGCGCAGCTTCTCGAGAGATCGGCCGATCTTGAACGCGATGGCGAGCTGCATGGACGGGGACAGCGTCTCGCTCCGCTGCACGGCGCGGTAGGCGTCGAGTGCCTGCACGTAGCGGCGATCGTCGTCGGCCCCCATCGCGAACAGACAGTCAGCCTTCAGCACCGCCGCGCGCCGCAGCACCTCGGGCGGAGCCGCCAGCAGTTGCGCGCGCGCGAGCACAAGCACCGCCTCGCTGAAGCGCGCCAGCTCCATCAGGGCCTCGGCCTGCAGCACGAACACCTCGGCGACGGCCGCGGTCTCGGGCGTCGTCTTCGCGATGGCGCGTACGGCGACGGCGTTCGTGGTGGCGCGCGTGGCGTACTCCACGACGCCCGCATAGTCGGACTGCGCGGCGCAGCAGCGCGCCGCGCGCCCGAGTGCCTCGATCCGCCGCGCCGCAGAAAGCGATTCGTTCGTCGCGCACGACACGAATCCCGCGAGCGCCGTCGCGTAGTTGCCGTGCCCGAACTCGTACTTGGCCAGCCAGTACGCCACGTCTGCCCGCAAGCGACCCTGCGCGCCATCGGACGCCAGCAGTTTGCGCGCCGCGTCGGACGCCTCGTTGTCCCGACCGTCCGCGTAGAGGCATCGCGCCGAAAGGAAGGCCATCTCTGGCGCGCGGGCCGGCATCAGCTGGGCGACGGCCACGAAATCCTTCTCGGCCTCCGCGAACCTGTAGGCGCCGTAGAGTGCCTTCCCGCGCCCGTAGAGAACATCCACCCGCTGCGCATCCGTGCTAGGCGGCTCCTTCTTCTCCAGCAGTTTCGTATAAAGCTCGATCGCGCCCTCGAAGCGTCCAGCGGCGGATTCGAGCGCCGCCGTCCGCATGCAGGCGGCAAAGGACAACTCGCTGTCCACAGCCGAGTCCGCCAGCTTCTGGAAAATCTTGATTGCCTCGGCCGTCTGCCCCGCCCGGGCAAGGGAATCGGCCTGCTGGAACCGGGCGCGCGCGTGCAGCTCCGCGCCCCCCTCCGGCGGCACGCGCGCGTACGCCTCGGCCGCCTCCGCGAAACGCCCCTCAGCCAAGAGGGCGTCGCCCTGCTTGAAGATGCAGACCGCCCGGTCTGTCGCGTTCGTGGCCGCCTGCGCGGCGCGAGCGAACACGCCCACCGCCTCCGTCCGGCGGCCGGACTCCAGCATCGCCCAGCCGCGGCCCGCCAGCACGTGCACGTCGAGCGCATGCTCGGGATATGTCTGGAGCAACGCGGAGAACGCAAGTTCAGCCGCCTCGGCCGCACCCAACTCCAGCAACGTGTCCGCAAAGCGCAGATGCGCCACGCGCGACTCCTCGGTGCCCGGATACCGCCGCAGGAGCGCCGTGATCTGTTCCACGCCCGCCGCACGCGTCGACTGCTGACGCAAGAGGGCGAAGCCGAGCCGGAAACCGGCCTGGCGAACGAGCTCCGGCTGCGTCGCGCGCGCCACGGCGTTCGACGCCGCCAAGATCGCCTTATTAGTCTCTCCCGCGCTCCACAAGTCGTCCGATAGCGCGCAGGCCGCCAGCACGTACGCCCTTTCCTCCGTATTCTTCCCGCCCTCCACGAGCTGCCCCCACAGGCGGCGCGCCGCATTCGTGTCGGCCGCGCGCGCAGCCAGGTCCGCCGCCAGCAGGCGCGCCGTATCCCCCACCGGTCCCGACGCCTCAACAGCCTTCTCGTCCGTCAGCACGGCCCGCGCGCCCGCCAGGTTCCCGAACGACAGGCGCGCGCGCGCCCACTCAACTGCATTCGCCGCGCGGTCCGTCCCGTTCGTGCCAAGCGCGGCCCC
>JAEEGL016706083.1_pt1 | contig 10127 bp, 10 predicted proteins | sample 9134231 | NCBI WGS metagenome assembly JAEEGL01 (sample SAMN16246548, study PRJNA631951) | gut metagenome | biome: gut microbiome; feature: rumen; material: fiber-attached | host: Bos | place: Iran: Karaj | collected 2018-10
CGATACCGTCCGCATTCTGCTGAAGAAATCCGGCGCGATCGAGGAAAAGTGAGCCTGAGACAAGAAAGGATGTACCCATGCAAGAACTACTAACCTTTGTGGCACAGTCTCTGGTGGAGCATCCCGAACAGGTCAGCGTAACAGAAACCGAAGGACCTGAAGCAGTGATTCTGGAGCTCCATGTGGCTGAAGATGATATGGGCAAGGTTATCGGCAAGCAGGGCCGCATCGCCAAAGCGATTCGCGCTGTGATCAAAGCCGCCACGCTCAAAAACAGCAAGCCTGTTTTTGTTGAGATTCAATAAACTTTCAGCCTGTTCCGGCGGGATCCTCTTTATGGATTCCGCCGTATTTTCACCGGAGGGATAACAGTGCCTTTGACTGATTATCTGATGATCGCCACCGTGCTCAAACCCCAGGGGGTGCGCGGGGAGTGCAAGCTGCGCTCCTGGGCTGCGGATATTGAGCGGTTCCGCCGCTGGACGACCCTCTACCGGAAATCCGGAACCGGGTTTGAACCTGTGTCTGTCCGCGTCGCCCGGATACGGGACGGCTTTGTTTACGCATATCTTAACGACAGCAGCGATGCAGATCAGGCGGAGTCCTTCCGCGGAACCGATCTGTATGTTGACAGGGCACATGCAGCGCCCATGGCCGATGACGCGGTGCTCATTGCCGATCTCATCGGGTGTGAAGCCCGGGACGAACAGGGTTCTGTGATCGGCACGCTTTCTGACGTGCTCCAGCACGGCACCGTGGACACCTGGGTCTTTCAGACAGCAGGCGGCACCCTCATGTCCCCGGCACTGAAAGCCGTCTTTCCGGTTGTGGATACGGAGAAAAAAACGATTCTCGTTGTCCGGGAAAAGCTGGAGGAGGTGTGCGTCCGTTCATGAGCGTACCTTTCCGCGTCAATATCCTGACGATCTTTCCGGAGATGTTCGACGGCTTTTTCTCCTCAAGTATCCTCGGTCGGGCCCGGGAACAAGGGCTGCTGGAGATCCGTGTGACTGATATCCGTCCTTTCTCAACCTGCAAGCATCACAATACGGATGATTACCCCTTCGGCGGCGGTGCAGGCATGGTAATGATGGCGCAGCCTGTGATCGACGCCATGACCGCAGCACGGAAAGACTTCCCTTCTGCCCGCCGGATCTATCTGGGTCCCCGTGGGAAAAAGCTGACCACATCCCTCGCCCGTGAGCTGGCCGGTGAAAAGGAACTGATTCTGCTCTGCGGCCATTATGAAGGCATTGATCAGCGTGCGCTGGATACCTGTGTGGATGATGAAATCTCCGTCGGCGATTATATCCTTACCGGCGGTGAGCCTGCCGCCATGGTGCTTGTGGACTGTGTTTCCCGGTTTATCCCGGGCGTCCTCGGCAGCGCGGAAAGCGCAGAAGAGGAATCGTTTTCCGACGGTTTGCTTGAGTATCCCCAGTATACCCGCCCCCGCAATCTGAACGGCATGGAAGTGCCTAACATTCTTTTGAACGGCGATCACGCGAAAATCCGTGACTGGCGGCGGAGAGAAAGCCTGAAGGCCACGCTGCTTTTCAGGCCCGATCTGCTCGAGACCGCACCGCTTGATCAGAAAGACCGGCAAATTCTGGAATCGATCCGAAAGGAGATGAACGATCCATGTTCCTCAGAAAACTGACCGTTCTGCTTGTCCCGCTTGGCATGCTTCTGTTGTTGTGCCTGCTGACAGGCCTTTTCCGCTCCATGGACGCTTACTTCGGCTCCCTGCTGCTGGGTGCTTTGCTCGGTGTGCTGCTTTCACTACTTCTTCCGCTGTCCGGCGCGACCCGCCTGCGCGAGCCTTTTGCATGCCTCCTGTGGGTTCCCGCTGCGGTCGTCCTGCTGGTACTTTTGTATCAGTATCTGGCTTTCCAGCAAATCGGCCGGGATTTACCGGTACTTCGGCTGCTGGCAACAAGCGACCCCCGGATCATCACCGTCGAGGCTGCCTTCGCCGCTTATATGCTGTCTTTCTCCGTCCGTACCGGCAAAGGTATCTGAAATCCGTTTATATCGGATCCGCCTCTTTCAGGCGGATCCGTTTTTATTCGTGCTTCCTTTGATCCGCCTTGTTCTATCTGATCTTTTTATGGTATAATCCATGCATGAAAAAGACTATTGTCCCATCCGGAGGTTCAGAATATGCAGACCATTATGCTCGACGGCTCCATGTACGATTCCGCGCGGGAGTTGCACCTTGCACTGAAAAAGATGCTCTCTTTGCCCGAATATTACGGTCTGAATGCGGACGCGCTGAACGACTGTCTCGGCGAAAGAAACGAACGCGTCAGTCTCTGGATTCTTCATCCCGGCGCGGATGAAGTCGCGTCGGCAATCGGCCGGATTTCCAGAGTTATTGAGGACAATGGCGGCGTCGTAAAGGAGTTATCATGAAACTTCATCTGCTCGGTATAAACGGTCCGTTTCCGGAAAGCCGCGGCGCTACATCCGGATATCTGCTTGAATCGGGGGAATCTCTTCTCCAGTTCGATCTGGGCAGCGGCGTCCTCGCAAACCTCACAGCCCTGACTGCTCCGGAATCCGTTTCAGCCCTGCTGGTTTCCCACTGGCATTTTGACCATACCGCGGACATCCCCGTGCTGATGTATCGTCTTCAGGCGCTGAACCGGGTGATGAAAGTCCTCGGTCCGGCTGATCCTGATGCCGCTTTTTACCGTCTTGTTTCTTCTGTCCCCTGTTTTGATTTCACGGAGGTTTCACCCGGTCAGACGCTGTCTGTCGGCGCTTCCCGAATCCGCGTCTGCGCGGCCCGGCACCCTGTTCCGGCTGTCGGATATACCGTTTCCGACGGGACAGTGACTTTCGGTTATACCGGAGATACGAATACGCTCCCGTCTCTCACCGAAGACTATCGCGGCTGTAATCTCCTGCTTGCAGACGGGCTTTTCGACCGGAGCGCATGGACAGAAGGAAAGCCTCATCTGTCAGCCGAACTGGCCGCCCGGCTCGCTGCCGACACAGGCGCCGGAGCGCTCATCATAACTCACCTGAATCCTTTTATCCCCCGCAGCCTCCTCCTGCAGGAAGCCCGCGCCGTTTATCCCGATGTGCAGCTTGCTGAGGCCGGCGCCGCAATCGAGCTATGACCAGGCGCCAGCGGGGATGGCTTCTTCCGCCCGCAGCCGTTGCTCTGCTCGCGGGTGTTTTTGTCGGCAGAAACACGGATCAGGCCGTTTATCCGTTCTGCGCCGTTATCATTGCTTTCCTTGCGATTTTTCTGCTCCGTGGACGCCTTCGTTTTATAGGCTGTATCACTGTCTGCCTCCTTCTGGGCGTCTTCGCCGGCAGTTCCGCATTTCATCCCGCACTGCCGGATGAAGGTGAATATACTGTCAGCGGTGTTATTTCCGATGAGGTCACTACCGGTTCCTTCGGTCAGTACAGGCTGTACCTTTCAGATGTATCCCTGAACGGCTGTCCTTATACGGGAAAAGCTTACTGGACTTTCTACGCCGATAATGAACCGCCTGCGGGCCTTCTGCCAGGAAAAGCAGTCTTGTTCCGTGCCTCGCTCTATCATCCCGCCGGAGCGGTTAACCCGGACGGCCTGAATTTCAGGGAAAACCTCCTCCAGCGCGGCGTGACAGTCGGCTTATACGGAAACGATGAACTGTTCATCCGGGACGCGGATTACTTTTCTTTCAGCGGAACAATCGCTTCTGTCCGTCACCGGATCGCAGAATCACTTCAGAATGCGCTCGGAAATGAAACCGGCGCTTATGCCTCCGCACTTTTGCTCGGCATGCGATCCCTGATCCCGTCGGAAGACCGTCAGGCTTTCGCCAATATAGGCGTCGCGCATATTCTTTCGGTCAGCGGTTTTCATGTCGGCATCCTGATCGGAGCGCTGGCTGTACTTTTTCGTTTGCTGCGTCTCCGCCAGGGATTCCGTGTCCTTTTGTACACCGTCATCCTTCTTTTCTACACTGTTCTGTGCGGCCTGAGCCAGCCGGTGATCCGCGCTTCACTGCTGCTTCTCCTCACCGTAGAGGGACGGCTCCTGAACCGCCCGCGGTCCGGCGTCCATATGCTCTGCGCTGTCCTGATACTTATGACACTGCTTTCGCCCGTACAGGTAACCTCAGCCTCCTTTCAGTTCACATTCTGCGCCATGTTCGGGCTGATCTGGTTTTCCCCGCTGGCCCGGCGCGTTTCCGCTCCGGTTCGGCATCGGATTCCGAAAGCACTCATCAATTCGCTCATACTCACTTTCGGCGTTCAGCTTGGCCTGCTCTTTCCGGAACTGATGTTTTTCCAGAGGCTTCCGCTGCTGGTGTTCCTGGTCAATCTGCCGGCCACCCTGGTTTTCAGCGTTCTGATATCTTTTTTCTGGCTTGTGTTTCTGTTGCTGCCTGTCCCCGGTTTGGCGCCGCTGCTTTCCGGTCCGTTATCTTTCTTAACGGGTTCACTCCTTACTGCGGTACGCACCCTCGGTTCACTTCCGGAACTGACGCTGTGGATCCGCTCTCCGAATATGCTTACTGCGCTGGGTGTCATGCTCGTTTTCCTTTCCTGCTGTCTTTATCTTCGTCTTCACCGCTTGCTTCGTCCTGCTCTGTTTGCCGCCGGCGCCGCTTTGCTTGTTTTCTCCCTTCTTCCCGCACCGCATACGTCTACGGAGTATATTCAGTTCAGCGCCGGAAATGCCGATGCTGCGGTCCTTCGTGATTTGGATAAGACCTTTGTTATCGACACCGGTGAGAATGACTCAACGCTCAGCAGCTACCTCCGGGCCCATCGTCTCATACCGGACGCTGTGATCCTGACCCACCTTCATGCCGATCACGCAGGCGGACTGCGTGCGATGCTGGACGACGGAATTCCGGTTCCTCTGCTTTATCTGCCCGAAGGAGCTGAACTGCAGCAGGTCCACCCGGATTTTTTACTTCTGCTGGACGAACTCCGTAAATCCGGCACGGAAATCCTTTCCTTATCGCGTGGAGATGTTGTCCCGCTTCCCTCCGGCACCTTGACAGTTTTATGGCCGGAGAAAGGCAAAACGCGCCCGGGTCAGGAAGCAAACAACTATTCCCTTGTTTCTCGCCTGGTGCTGAAAGGAACATCCATGCTGATGACCGGCGACCTTCCCGAAAAATACGAACATTACTGTACCGCATCAGCCGACCTGCTGAAGGCCGCCCATCACGGTTCCCGTTCCTCCACGTCGGAATCTTTTCTTTCCACTGTATCTCCCTCGGCTGTCCTGCTCAGCTGTCGTAGCACTGAACGTGTGCAGGCTTTCCGTGAACGGTCCGGGGATATCCCCGTGTACGCTACTGCAGAATGCGGCGCGGTGACTGTATGTTTTGAAGAAGGCGGTTTTACCGTCATTCCTTACCTTTCCAATTGACTGAGCGGAGGTTTTCCATGGACCGTAAAGAATTCGAACACGCCCTGGCAGAGCGTTCACTTCCTTCCGTGCTTCTGTTTGAAGGCGAGGAAGAACAGCTGAAACAGGAAGCGCTTGCCCTCCTACGGTGTACGATCCTTCCTGCCGGGATGGAAGCACTGAATGAAACTGTGCTTGAAAGCCCGGAAACGGACCGGCTCATCGCCGACGCAGAAACCCAACCGTTTATGGCCGACCGCCGTCTTGTGATCGTCCGGGACTACCCTGCCCTGACCGGCCGGGCTGAAGCAGATGAAAAGCTCATCACCTGGCTTCCTTCCGTTCCTGAGACCACCCTCCTGATCTTCTACTGTACCGGCAAACCGGACGGAAGAAAAAAACTCTACAACACTGTCAAAAAGCTTGGCGGCGTTGTCACTTTCACGCCCCTGCGGGGCGCTGAACTGGTTCGTTTTGTTACGGACGCTTTTAAGGCTGAGGGCAAGGAATGTGACGAGTGCACCGCTGAGTACCTGATCTTCACTGTCGGCGATGATGCCGGTCTCCTGCGAACCGAAATTTCGAAGCTCTCTTCCTGTGCCGGAAACCGTCCCTCAATCCTCTCTTCCGACGTCTCTGCGCTTGCCACTCCTTCGACGGAGTGCACGGTTTTTCAGATGGTTGACGCCGTTGTCGCCGGCCAGAAGAGCAGGGCGCTTCTCCTGCTTCGCAACCAGCTTCTAAACGGCACAGACCGGATATCGATCCTTGCGATGCTTCTGAGACAGTACAGGATTTTGCAGCATATCAAGATCATGCAGTATGAAAAACGCGGCGGTGATTTCATCCGGTCCGCCCTCGGCGTTCCCTCTTTTGCCGTCGAACAATACCTTCGCCAGGCCTCCGGTTATACCGGCGGGCAGATCAAAAAAGCCGTAAATATCTGTTTTGATACGGAATACGCCGTAAAATCAGGCCGCATCCAGCAGGAAGGAGCCGTTGAATCAGTCGTCATTAAACTGCTTACTCTTCGCGAATCTCAGACAGAGACGTGATTGTGTTATAAAATATTAATTCCTTGTAATATTTGTGATTATATGATATGATAAATACAATATTTAGTAGTATATACAGGAGGAGTAGATCATGAAGAAGATTATCGGGCTGATCCTGGTATTCGTTCTTTTGTTTGCCGTCGCTTCCGAAGCTTTTGCCGGCAGCAGGCCCCAGATCACGAAGGATCCCGAAACCGCCACTGTCAAAAAGGGCGGAAAAGTATCTTTCTCCATCAAAACCAAGGGAACCGTCTCCACCGTGATCTGGTACTTTGTCGATCCGGTGACCGGCAACGAATATTCCGGGAAAAAGCTGGCCGGAGCCGTCAAGGGCGTGAAAGTAGTTGGCCCCACAAACAGCAAAAAGATCACCCTGAACAAGGTGCCGGAAGAGATGCACGGCTGGAAAGTTTATGCCCATGTAAACGGAAACGGTTATAAGATCGATTCTCAGCAGGCAACCTTGCTGATTGCCGGAATGGATGTGCCTGAAGAGACCCCGGCCGAAGAGCCCGCTGAAGTCCCGGCTGAAGCGCCGGCTGAAGTACCGTCCGAAGAGCCCGCTGAAGAGCCGCCCGCCGAGCCGGTCGCTGATGATCAGTCCGAAACGCAGAACCTCTCTGAAGATGAAACACAGGAAGCCGACGAAGGGCCCAAAGTATTTACGATTTCAGCAACCTCAAAGATCCTCCGTCCCCTGGATGACTCCGGTAAAGTAATTGATTATACACCTGCCTCCAGTCTGGAGATCACCGGTATCGGATATGTCCTCATTTCCTCTGAAGACCCGATCATCAGCTGGACGCTGAACGGAATCCGCGTACAGCCGGCCGAACCGGTCAATGAATTCAGGATCCTGAATGTTACTTCCGATCTTTCTATCGATATCAAAACTTCCCGGGTCTCCGCCGCCGATGCTGTTGTGGATGAAAACCACATGTGCAAAGTCACCTGCTCAGGCTGTACTTTCTCCTATATCCGCGGCAATCTCAGATCGGTCACTGAAGGAGAAGTTCCTGCCGGTGCTCCGATCAACATCGTTGCCGATACTTCCGATCTTGCAAAGGACGGATATTCGATCAATGGCGCCGAACCGGAAAACCAGGGAAAAGCGAGTTTTCAGTTCGTTGTCAACGAAGATGTGAATATCGTCTGCAGTAAATAATCCATACCTTTCTGCGCATATAAAACAGGCGCCTGATTCATTCAGGCGCCTGTTGTTTTATCCTGCGTATTTATTTGATCAGTCCGGTCAGGAAATTCCCGATCGCTCCTCCGATCCCGTCAGCGCCGGACTCAAGTCCGCCTCCGACCGTATCAAGCAGTTTGATCGCGGCGTCGGCATATTCGCCTTTCAACACCTTCAGGGAGACTTTTTTCAATTCTCCCGATGCACCGCGGTATGCTTCGATCAGTTTCTTTTCGGCAGCCGTAACCTTCATGCTTGTATTGGCGGACGCCGGAGTCGCAGGTTTTTTCGCTGTTGAGGTCTTCTTTGCAGATGTCGTCTTCTTTGCAGCGGTGCTCGTCTTCTTCGCAGTCGTTGCGGTGGTCTTCTTCGCAGCAGGCTTCTTGACTGCCGTGGTCGTCTTCTTTGCGACAGGCTTCTTGGCCGCTGCAGACGTCTTCTTCGCAGCAGTCGCAGTTGTTTTCTTCGCAGCTGTCGCAGTCGTTTTCTTCGCAGACGCAGTCGTCTTCTTTGCTGCCGTTGCGGCTTTCTTTACGGGAGCAGCTGTTTTGGCGGCTGTAGTGGCCTTTTTTGCGGTTGCCGCAGTCTTTTTCGCCGCGGAAGTTGTCTTTTTCGCTGTAGGCATGGAAAAGTCCCTCCTGTATATGTTTGTAGAATCCTGTTATTTGGATTTTACCTCAAACTATGCTTCTCTTCAAGTATTACCGGTTTTTTTGTCTTTTTCCTTCCCTCGCCTTGTCTTTCATCGCCGCCTGCTCTATAATGTCCATAGCATAAAAAAACCGTTCTCCCTGACAGGGCGGACGGATCAGACAGCAAGGAGGATAATTATGGATATCCAGAAAATCATCTCTGATCTCGTTGGTAAACTTACCGGAAACAAGGATCTGATCGCCAAGTTCACCTCGGATCCTCTTGGACTGATCAAAGAGCTGCTCGGCATTGATCTCGATCCCTCCCAGCTTGGCGATGTCGTCAAGGGTGTGACCGGACAGCTGGGCGATATCACCGGCGACGCAGCAAAAGAAGCAGGCGGTATCCTCAATAAAATTCTCGGTATCTTTAAGAAAAACTGATTCTTTACTGCATTTCAAAAGGCACAGCCATCAGGCTGTGCCTTTTGTTGCTTTTATTTTCCGGACTTCATCCGGACTGCTTTGGCAGCAGGTTCCGTCTTCTTCGCGGCTGTCCTGCTCACTGGTTCCATGTGCCAGATGGTGTCGTTATATTCCCGGATTGTGCGGTCGGACGAGAAGATACCGGACATTGCCGTATTGGTCACGGCCATCTTCAGCCACTTGTCGCGGTCAGCATAGTCGCTGTTGAGTCTGCGCTGCGCCATACTGTAGGATCCGAAGTCCTTCAGGACGAAATAGCTGTCTCCCATGGATCCCCAGCTGCCCAGCAGCAGGCTGTGATAAAGATCCTGCAGCGCCGCGGGATTCCCGGGCATCAGCGTTCCGTCGATCATCTGGGTCATGGCCAGACGGATTTCCTGGTTCGTTTCGAAGATGTTCATCGGATTGTAATTGTTCTCGCGGTACATATCACGCACCGTATCAGACCGCATGCCGAAGATATAGATGTTATCCATTCCGACCTGCTCGCTGATTTCAACATTTGCGCCGTCCATTGTACCGATGGTGACCGCACCGTTCATCATGAACTTCATGTTGCCTGTACCGCTGGCTTCTTTACTGGCAGTGGACAGCTGTTCGGAAACCTCAGCGGCGGGAATAAGTACTTCGGCACTGCTGACATCGTAGTTCTCAAGGAATACAACCTGCAGCATTTTCCGGGCCCGCGGATGCTTTTCGATCAGTTCGCTCAGTGCACAGATCATACGGATAATCTGTTTCGCCCGGTAATAACCGGGACTGGCTTTCGCGCCGAAGATGAATACCCTTGGCTCCATAGTAAAGCTTTCATCGTTGACAATGCGGTTATACAATACCAGGATATGAAGCGCGTTCAACATCTGCCGTTTGTACTCATGCAGCCGCTTGGCCTGAACATCAAACATGAAGGACGGATCCACAACCGCTCCCTGCCTTTGTTTAAGCAGGTCGGCAAGGCGTTCCTTGTTATGCTGCTTGATTTTCGCAAATTCATTCCGGAAAGCGGCGTCATCGGCCAAAGGACGCAGTTCACTCAGCCTTTCCGGTTCTTTGATCCATCCGGTGCCGATGGACTGGCAAATCAGGTCTGTCAGTTCCGGATTGCAGCTCATCAGCCAGCGGCGGTGTGTGATACCGTTGGTGATTGCGGAAAATTTCTCCGGCATAACCAGGTTGTAATCATGGAATGTTTCCGCTTTCAGAATCTCGCCGTGCAGCTGGCTTACACCGTTCACGGAATAACTCATCGCCACGCACATGTTGGCCATATGTACGTTGTCATAGCTGATAATTGCCATATGAGCGATCCGGTCCCAGTCTCCCGGGAAGAAGTTCCAGAGCCGCTCGCAGAGCCTGCGGTTCATTTCGCAGATGATCTGGTAGCAGCGGGGCAG
>JAEEGL017227045.1_pt1 | contig 10127 bp, 8 predicted proteins | sample 9134231 | NCBI WGS metagenome assembly JAEEGL01 (sample SAMN16246548, study PRJNA631951) | gut metagenome | biome: gut microbiome; feature: rumen; material: fiber-attached | host: Bos | place: Iran: Karaj | collected 2018-10
CCGCATCATCGAGATCTACGAGATCCCCTACAGCACCACCGCCGAGGCCGTCATCGACAAGGTGGCCGAGCTGGTGAAGGCGGGCAGGCTCCGGGAGATCAGCGACATGCGGGACGAGACCGACCTGGGCGGCCTGAAGCTGGCCATCGACGTGAAGCGGGACGTGGACCCGGAAAAGCTCATGCAGAAGCTCTTCCGCATGACGCCGCTCCAGGACAGCTTTGCCTGCAACTTCAACATCCTCATCGGCGGCACGCCCAAGGTCTGCGGGGTGGGGGAGATCCTGGACGAGTGGATCGCCTGGCGGCAGGAGTGCGTCAAGCGCCGGGTGTATTTCGACCTGCAGAAGAAGAAGGAAAAGCTCCACCTGCTCTACGGCCTGAAAAAGATCCTGCTGGACATCGACCGGGCCATCGCCATCATCCGGGGCACCGAGCACGAGAGCGACGTGGTCCCCAACCTGATGATCGGCTTCGGCATCGACCAGATTCAGGCGGAGTTCGTGGCGGAGATCCGGCTGCGGAACATCAACCGGGAGTACATCCTCAAGCGGGTGGAGGAGACAGAGGAGCTGGAAAAGCAGATCGCGGACCTGGAGCTGACGCTGAACAGCCGCCGCCGCATCAAGAACATCATCATCTCCGAGCTGGAGCAGGTGATGAAGAAATACCCCTCGCCCCGCCGCAGCGTCATCACCTACGACGCCGACTTCACCCAGCCGGAGGAGGACCACGTGCCGGATTACCCGGTGCACCTGTTCCTCTCCCGGGAGGGCTATTTCAAAAAGATCACCCCCCAGTCCCTGCGCATGAGCGCCGAGCAGAAGTACAAGGAAAACGACGGGCCCGCCCAGCGCTTCGAGACCACCAACCGGGCGGAGCTGCTGGTGTTCACCGACCGCCAGCAGGTCTACAAGACCCGCTGCGCCGACTTTGCCGACTCCAAGGCCTCCGTGCTGGGGGACTACCTGCCCGCCAAGCTGTCCATGGACGAGGGGGAGAGCGTGGTGTGCCTGGTGCTGCCGGGGGACTATTCCGGCCAGCTGCTGCTGTTCTTTGAGAACGGGAAGTGCGCCAGGCTCCCCATGGAGAGCTACGCCACCAAAACCAACCGCAAGCGGCTCACCGGGGCGTACTCGGACAAGAGCCCCCTGCGGGCCGTGCTGCCCATCGCCGAGGAGCGGCAGATCGCCGTATTTTCCACCGAGGGCAGGGCTCTGGTGTTCAACAGCGCCCTTCTCGCCCCCAAGACCTCCCGGACCACCATGGGCGTGGGGGTCATGACCCTCAAGCCCAGGTTCCGGCTGGAGCGGGCGGACTATCTGGAAAACACCGCCATCGTCAACCTGTCCCGCTACCGGGTGCGCACCGTGCCCGCCGCCGGAGCGCTGCTCAAGGAGGAGGACAGAGGCGAAAAACAGATGACGCTCATGGAGGAGTGAGCATGGACCTCAAAAGACATATGACCTGGTGGGACGCGGTAAAGATCCTGGCGGGGACGGCCCTGACCAGCTTCGCCTTCCGGTTTTTGACCTTTCCCAACCACATCGTCTCCGGGGGCGTCACCGGCGTCGCCCAGATCGTGAATATGCTCACGGGCTTTCCCGTGGGCGTATTCACCATCCTGCTGAACATCCCGCTGTTCCTGCTGGCCTGGAAAAAGCTGGGCCGGCGCTTCGTGGTGCTCACGGCGATCTGCATGGCCCTGTCCTCGGTGACCATCGACCTGCTGGAAAAGACGGCCCGGCCGCTGACGGAGGAGCCCATGCTGGCGGCGGTATACGGCGGCGTGATCAAGGGAGCGGGCTTCGGCCTCATCTACACCACCGGCGCCACCACCGGCGGCGTGGACATCCCGGCCCGGATCCTCCGCAGGAAGTACCCCCACATCAATTTCGGCACCTTCACCCTGGCCATCAACGCGGTGATCATCCTGTCCTTCGCGGTGATCTTCCGGCGGTTCGACAGCAGCATGTACACCCTCATCTGCATGTACATCTCCAACAAAGTCATCGCCCTGCTCCTGTACGGCCCCATCGACTCCCGGCTGTGCTACATCATCTCCGACCGGAGCGAGGAGCTCCGCGCGGCCATCACCGAGCGCCTGGGCCGGGGCGCTACCATGCTCCAGGGCCACGGCGCCTGGTCGGGGAAGGAAAAGCAGGTGATCCTCTGCGTGGTGAAGCCGCCCCAGCTTGCCCGGCTGCGCACCCTGGTCCGGGAGATCGACGAGAGCGCGTTCCTGGTGGTCAGCGACGCCCGCAGCGTTTACGGCAAGGGCTTCGAGAGCATCCTGCAGGAGGACTGAAAACCCAGGGCCTTTTTTCCGCCTGTGCGCATATACTGGTCTGTATGCGCTTTGGAGGTGGAAGACATGGACAGGGACATCGACGACCTGATCTTCGGCGGGGAAGACCCCGGCCCCAGCCAGCGATAAGGAGCCCGGCCGCTGTCCAAGAGCGGCCGGGCCCATTTGTCAAAAAACAAGCGCGGAGGCGGCGTTTTTCTTGTGCTGGCAGGGCATTTACTTTCCCCGCGGCCGTGCCTATAATAATGACTATAGAATGGCGAAACGCCGAAAGGCGTTTCGCCGAGCCGCTTTGCGGCTAAGCAAAACAGCTTTGCTGTTTTGCCATATATTCATTGCAATGGGCATCGCGCAAATGATTCATGGAATCATTTGCCGCCAAACTTGCCGTTTGGCGGCGAAAGCAATCGAATCATCGATTGTTTTCGCAATGCGATAATCATTATAATGACTGTATGATGTGATCTGTAAAGGTTCAGGTACGGCACAGAGGAGGAATAAACCGTGAACGCGAAAGAAAACTATTTGTTGATGCTGTCGGGCCAGGTCCCCGACCACATCCCCGCCATGTTCGAGGACTACTCCGCCCGCTGGAATGAAGAGCTGCTGACCCCCGTGTCCGCCCCCAACGGCCCCATCGTCACCAGCCTGGGCGTGACCTATGTGGGCTGCGATACGCTCAACTACGGCGCCATGCCCGCCCCGGGCAAGAACCAGCTGGGAGAGGACATCCGCAACTGGCGGGATATCATCCACGCCCCGGACATGAGCCACTTCGACTGGGAAAAGTACTACAAATCCAAGCTGGAGGGCATCGACCGCAGCAGCAAGCTGGTCTCCGTGGGCGGCGGCGACTACTTCCTGACCCTGGTGTCCTTCATGGGCTTTGAGAACCTGCTGCTGAACATGTACGAGGAGCCGGACGAGATCAAGGCTATGCTGGAGTACGTGTCGGAGTTCTACATGCTGGTCCTGGAGAAATCCACCTACTACATGCAGCCGGACATCATTTCCTTCATGGACGACGACTCCTCCGAGCGGGCGCCGTTCTTCTCGCTGGATATGTACCGGGAGTTCTTCAAGCCCTACCACAAGAAGCACTGCGACTTCGCCATCGAGCGCGGCATCCCCATCGAGCACCACGACTGCGGCAAGTGCGAGATCTTCATCCCCGACTGGGTGGAGATGGGCGTGAAGGCCTGGAACCCGGCCCAGACCATGAACGATCTGGTGGGCATCAAGAAGCGCTTCCAGGGCCGGCTGGCCATCGCCGGCGGCTGGGACCGGAGCCGCACCGACAAGATCGAGGACATGGACGAGTACCGTGCGGAAGTGGAAAAGTACGTGGACACCTTCGCCCCCGGCGGCGGCTTCGTGTTCATGGCCATGGCCGGCGGCAGCCCGGAGGACCCCCTGGTGAAGCGGCGCAACGAGATCATTCGGGACGTGTATTTCAACTACGCCCAGCCCTGGTACAAAAACCACTGAGAGGAGAAGGGGAGCATGTGCGGACGGTACGGCTTTTACGCGGACAGGACGGACGACAAAGCCGGCGCCGTCCTCGCCATGCTGGAAAAGCTGTACCCGGACACGCCCGTGAAGACCGGGGAGATCTTTCCAGGGGACACCGCCCCGGGGGTGATCTGTCGGGAAGAAAAGATCGTCAGCGTCCCGGCGCTTTTCGGTTTCCCGGGCTTTGACGGCAAAAAGCTGCTGATCAACGCCCGGGCCGAGACCGCGGCGGAGAAGCCGGCGTTTGCCGAGGCCTTTCGGGAGACGCGGATCGTCCTGCCCGCCAACGGCTTTTACGAGTGGGGCAGGGAACCGGACAGGCCCAAATACTGGTTCACCCTGGACGCAGCGGTGTTCTACCTGTGCGGCATTTACAAGCTCATCGAGGGACGCTGCCGCTTCGTGATCCTGACCCGCGCCGCCAACGAGAGCATGCTGCCCACCCACGACCGCATGCCGGTGACCGTGTCCGCAGGCCAGGTCCGGCCCTATCTCACGGACCTTGCCGCCGCTAAAGAGCTGCTTGCCGCTCCCGGCCCGCGGCTCAGGCGGGAAAAAGCCGGATAAAAGAGTACGGCGGGGCTTTTTGCCCTGCCGTTTCGGTTTTCAACAGTTTGTGGAAAACCCTGTGCAAAACCCTGTGGAAAACCCGCCTTCGCGATTCCAGGCAAGGGTTTCCCCCACACCCCTTTCCTAACCTAACCTATACTATACTAATCTATTCTATTCTTATCTGGGTAGCCACGTTTTTGAAAACCGGTTGCCAAACGGTCGCCGCGTTTTTTGAAAACCGGCTGCCGACTGGAATTTTCCGCTTGACAAAAAGAACGGTTTTGGTATAATAACGCCTGCAATCGAATTGCGGGCATAGCTCATTTGGCAGAGCGCCACCTTGCCAAGGTGGAGGTAGCGAGTTCGAATCTCGTTGCCCGCTCCAAAGCGAAAATCCTGTCGACGGCAGTCGGCAGGATTTTCGCTTTGTATTCTTCATTTTTAAGTTTTCAGTCTTCATTCTTAAGTATTTCCGACAGGATTTTCAAAATGAATATTGAAAACTGAAGACTGAAAAACGAATAATTGATTGCATTGTCGGACGTTTTTCGATAAAATACGGCTGGTGATGCTATGAAAGAAAACGTTTTGATCGACAAATCCATTGACTTCGGCGCCAGGATCGTGAAGCTGTACCGTTATCTTGTCAAAACAAAGCGCGAAACCGTACTTTCAAAGCAGATTCTCCGCAGCGGCACATCCATCGGTGCGAACATCAATGAGGCGCAGTACGGCAACAGCAGAGCGGACTTCATCGCAAAGCTGCACATTGCCTTGAAGGAGACGGCAGAAACGGAATACTGGCTTCACGTTTTGGAAAAATCGGAGTATCTGGATAGAAACATGGCGACCTCTATGTTAACCGACTGCCTGGAAATCAAACGAATCCTGATTGCCTCCATTAATACCGCCAAATCCACGTATGAAGAGTAGTTAAAAAGAAAACCTGCCGTCAAGAATACCGGGCCATCTTACTCGTGCTGCTCCAAAAAGCCGGGCCGCCCATCGGGCGGCCCGGCTTTTTGTCATGGAGTCCTCACGCGTCCACGTCACGGATGAAGATGGGCTTCACGTTGGGGTCGGGGGTGGTGCGCACGACGACCTCGAACCGGGGCAGACTGCGGAGCATGTTGCTCAGCTTGCCGAAGCCGTAGTTTCTCGGGTCGAAATCCGGCTGCTTCTTGATGAGCAGGTTGCCCAGGTCGCTCAGATCGGCGAAGCCGTCGTCCTCGGCGATATCCGCGATGGAGTCGGCGATGAGCTGCTCGATCTCGTCGGGCACGAACTTGTCCGGCAGCAGCTTGTCGGCGGTCTTGTCCCCCGGCTTGGAGGCCTTCGCGGTCTTCTGGGATTCGGCCTTCTTCTGCTTTTCCGCCTTTTTCTTCTTGGCGGCGTCGGCGGCCTTCTGCTCCCGCTCCCGCAGGACTTCTATGTAGATGAACTTGTCACAGGCTACGATGAAGGGATTGGGCGTCTTTTTCTCACCCATGCCGATGACGTACATCCCCGCCTCCCGGAGCCGGATGGCCAGCCGGGTGAAATCACTGTCGGAGCTCACCAGAACAAAGCCGTCGCACTGGCCGGAGTACAGGATGTCCATGGCGTTGATGATCATGGCCGAGTCGGTGGAGTTCTTGCCGGTGGTGTAGCTGTACTGCTGGATAGGCGTGACGGCGTTTTCCAGCAGGGACTGCTTCCAGCCGCCCAGGTTGGGCGTGGTCCAGTCGCCGTAAATGCGCTTGATGGTGGGCGTGCCGTAGATGGCGATCTCGTCCATGGCGTATTTGAGAGAATCCCTGGGGACATTGTCCGCGTCGATGAGCACCGCAAGGCGCAGGTTGTTTTGATCTGGCAAGTGCATACACCTCTTTCTTTCCCCAAGATACCACATCTCCCCGCTCTCCGCAAGCCCCGGGACGCCGACGGGAAGAAAAAGGGCTTGAAAGCGGTGGATTGTTGGTTTATAATAGGCGCACTGCGGTCATTTGCGACATTTTTATATCCGGAAAGGAAGTATTATACAATGGCGGAGAGCAGACTCAATCCCCGTGAACAGGCCCGGCTGGAGGAAAAGAAAAAGAGCAGCAAGGTCAGGAACCGGTATATCCTCTTTGGCGTGCTCATCCTCGTGATGCTGCTGCTTGTGGTTTTCGTCAACTCGCGGCTGTTCACCGACGGCTTGCCCGCCCTCAAGGTGGGGGACGAAAAGTTCACCGTGGCCGACGTGAACTATGAATACCGGAAGAGCTATATGCAGGTCGCCCAGAGCTCCAACAACATTGTGAGCATGTTCATCGACAGCGATCAGCCTCTCAGCGAGCAGTCCTGCCCCATAGACCCCGACTGCGAGACATGGGACGACTACTTCAAGAAGATCGCCGAGAACAACCTGAAGGAGGGCGCTGCTATCTACAAGGCCGCCCGGGAGGCGGGCTATACCCTCACCGAGGAAGAGCAGAAGGATATCGACAGCACCATCGAACAATACGCTGCCTATGGCTCTATCTACGGCTATCCCAACGTGAACGGCTATCTGGCGGCCATGTTCGGCCCCGGCAACAACGAGACCACCGTCCGCCGGAATATGGCCCGGGAGATCATCATCGACCGATATCTCCAGGACGTATACGACGCCGGCGAATACACCGACGCGGAGCTGGACGCCTATTATGACGAGCATGCCGACAGTTTTGACAAGGTGAACGTCCTGTACGTTTACCTCACCGGCGACGACGCCGAGGCCAAGGCCAAGCAGATCGTCTCCGAGTCGGCGGACGGCACCGCCGAGGCCTTCCGCGCCGCCGTCACGGAGACTGCGGAGACCGAAGCCACCGAGAACAGCTACACTGTCACCAGCTTCCTGGGCCAGTACGGCGAGGCGATCACCAGAGAAGAGATCGCCCCGGGCAAGACCTTCGTCCGCACCACGGACGCCGGCTCTTACGCCGTGTATATCACCGGGACGGAGGACAATCACTACAACACCGTCAGCGTGCGGCACATCCTGGTGAAGGCCCAGGATACCGACGGCGACGGCACGTACTCCGACAAGGAGCTGGAGGTGGCGTACAACGCCGTCAAGGCCATCGAGGACGAGTGGCTGGCCGGAGAGAAAACCGAGGACAGTTTCGCCGCTCTGGCGACGCTGCGCACCGAGGACCAGGGCTCTGCCGAAAAGGGCGGCCTGTACGAGGACATCCACAAAGGGCAGATGGTCAGCGGCTTTGAGGACTTCTGCTTTGCCGGCCACCAGAAGGGCGACTACGACATCGTCCTGGGCTCTTCGGACGCATATACCGGCTACCACCTGATCTACTTCGTGGGAGCTGACGGCGAGCTCTACAGCCGCACTCTGGCGGAGGAGGACATGCGCTCCGAGGCGTACAACGACGCCGTCGCAAAGATGGTGGAGGGCTATGAAGCGCAGCGCACCTGGATGTGGCGCTACGTCATCAAAGGCTGATCCCTGAATACGGCATAAAAAGCGATTCCCCGGCGGACTTGTCCGCCGGGGAATCGCTGTCTATTATTTTCCGTTATACAGGCTCATGGCCTTGTCGATGCCCTGGGTGACGCAGCACTCGATGGCGTCGGCGGCCTTCTCCGCGGCCTGCTCCATCAGCTTCGCGTCCTCCCCATGGAAGGTGCCCAGCACCCAGTCGACCATCTCATAGTCCGGGTGGGGCGGCGCGCCCACGCCCAGCCGCAGCCGGGGGAAGGCGTCAGTGCCCAGGTTCTGGATGATGCTCTTGAGGCCGTTGTGCCCTCCGGCGCTGCCGCTTGCCCTGAGCCGGATGCGGCCCGGCGGCAGGGCAGTCTCGTCGGACACCACCAGCACCCGCTCCGGGGGGATCTTGTAAAAGGCCGCCAGCGGCTGCACGGCCTCGCCGGAGAGGTTCATGTAGGTCTGGGGCTTGACCAGCAGCACCCGGACGCCACCCAGTTCGCACTCGGCGGTGAGGGCCTTGTTTTTCAGCCGCTGGATCTTCACGCCGCAGCGTTTCGCCACCACGTCGCCCACGCGGAACCCCGCGTTGTGCCTGGTGCCGTCGTATTTTGGCCCCGGATTGCCCAGGAAAACCACCATCCACTGGGTGCCGCGGCCGCCGAAACGAAACAGCATGGCTTACTCGAACAGGGGGGAGATGGAAACTTCTTCGTATACGCGCTCGATGGCCTCGGCGAACAGCGGCGCCACGGAGACGTAATTGATCTTTTCGATGCGGGGCTGATCCGTGGGGTAGGGGATGGTGTCGCACAGCTTCAGCTCCTTGATGGGGCTGGCCTCGATGCGCTCGATGGCGGGCTTGGACAGCACGCCGTGGGAGGCGCAGGCGTAGATCTCTTTGGCGCCGCCGATGTCCACAAGGGCCTTGGCCGCGCCGCACAGGGAGCCGGCGGTGTCCACCATGTCGTCCAGCAGGATGACGGACTTGCCCTCCACGTTGCCGATGATGTTCATGACCTCGGACTTGTTGGCTACCTCCCGGCGCTTGTCCACGATGGCCAGGTTGACGCCCAGCTTCATGGCGAACAGACGGGCTCTGGCCACGCTGCCCACGTCGGGGGAGACCACCATCACGTCCGGATTGTCCTTGCCGAATTTCTCCAGATAGTAACGGGCGAACAGGGGAGCGCCCCGCAGATTGTCCACGGGAATGTCGAAAAAGCCCTGGATCTGGTCGGCGTGAAGATCCATGGTCAGCACCCGGTCGGCGCCGGCGGCGGTGATGAGGTCGGCCACCAGCTTGGCGGAGATGGGATCGCGGCTCTTGGCCTTGCGGTCCTGCCTGGCGTAGCCGAAATAGGGCATGACGGCGGTGATGCGCCCGGCGGAGGCCCGGTGCATGGCGTCGATCATGATGAGCAGCTCCATCATGTTATCGTTTACGCTCTTGCAGGTGGGCTGCACGATGAACACGTCTGCGCCGCGGACGGGCTCCATGATGGACACGGAGCACTCCCCGTCGGCAAAGCGCTTGATATCCGCCTTGCCCAGGGGCTTGTGGAGATACTTGGAAATGCCTTCAGCCAGAGGATAGTTTGCGTTGCCGGTGAAAACCTTGACTTCCTTCCCGTGCGAGATCAAATCAAATCACCCTTCTCTTTTTATTTGATTGCCTGTTTTCCATATCTCAGCATTCTGCAGCATAACGGGTACCGCAGGACGAAGGATCCGCAGATCGCTCCCGCGGCGGTCCCCGCAATGATTCCGAGGCAAAAACGCCCCGGGGCGCCGGCCGCCATGGAATCATTATAACACATTCTTTTTGGAAAGGAAGAAAAAAGTTGATTTTTTCTTCCCTTTACAAGATACGAATTTTTAGTTATAATACCAACGCATTTTTGTAAAGGATGAATGACGATGCTTGAATTTGAAGAATACAAAACCAAACTGAACGGCCTGAAGGGCGCGCTGGACGACCTGAAGGGCGCCCTGCAGCTGGAGGCCGCGGAGCGGGAGATCGCCGAGCTGGAGACCGAGAGCGCCCAGGACGGCTTTTGGAACAACGTCCAGCACTCCCAGCAGGTACAGCAGCGCATCAAGCAGCTGCGCACCAAGTGCGAGAAGTACGGGAAGCTGTGCGCGAGCTGGGACGACATCTATACCATGTGCGAAATGGCTCTGGAGGAGCAGGACGCCTCTCTGCTGCCGGAGGTCCAGGAGGAGTTCAGCGCCTTCAGCGAAAACCTGGAGGCCATGCGCCTGTCCACCCTGCTCACCGGGGAGTACGACGCCAACAACGCCATCCTCA
>JAEEGL010658740.1_pt1 | contig 10126 bp, 6 predicted proteins | sample 9134231 | NCBI WGS metagenome assembly JAEEGL01 (sample SAMN16246548, study PRJNA631951) | gut metagenome | biome: gut microbiome; feature: rumen; material: fiber-attached | host: Bos | place: Iran: Karaj | collected 2018-10
CGCCTCAACCACGGCGTCACCTTCCCCCTTATGGCAAAGACTGACGTAAACGGCGCCAACGCAGAGCCCATCTTCGAGTTCCTGAAGGAGAAGGCTCCCAAGGAGGAGTACAAGGGATTCAAGGCAAAGGCCACCCAGAAACTCCTCAAGGGCATCAGCAAGAGCGTGGAGAAGGACAGCGACATCCTCTGGAACTTTACCAAGTTCCTGGTGGCCCGTGACGGCGTTACCGTAAAGCGCTTTGCTCCGGTTGCAGAGCCCAAGGATTTTGAAAAGGACGTTGAGGCATTCCTGTAATGAAGGAACAACTTAAACTTGAAAATCAACTTTGTTTCCGTCTTTACACGGCTTCAAGGCTCATCACACAGGCCTATCATCCGCTCCTGAGCGGGATAGGCCTGACTTATCCCCAGTACCTTGTGATGATGGTCCTGTGGGAGCAGGACGCCCAGCCGGTGAATGATATAGCAAAGAGGCTGTATCTGGAAACAAACACTGTCACACCCCTCCTGAAGCGTATGGAGGCCGAAGGCTTCATAAAACGGGAAAAAGGCAGGGAAGACGGCAGGAAGGTAATAGTGAGCCTCACCCCAAAAGGGAAGGCCCTTGAGGAGCAGGCCGCCTGCATCCCCTTTGAAATAAGCGGGGCGGCCGCCTGCCGCTCAATCACGGAGGAAACCGCCCCGGAGCTTTACCGGACGATGGATGACCTCATAGAGACCCTCAGCCGTTCATTGCTTCCGTAAGTTTGGCTTTGATTTCAGGGAGTGTCATCCGGTAGGCATTATCTGAGTTGAATTCCCCCTGAGGGGCATCCTCGTGGTCCTTCACGGCCGGAATCCTGAAGAATCCGCCCATATCCTGGGCCTTTGCGCCTTCCTCCTTCGTGAGGAGCGTCTCATAGAGTTTCTCTCCTGGACGCGGTCCGATAACTGTCACTCCGGAACCACCCTCTAACTCGCAAAGCGCCTGGGCCTGAAGGCCGATAGTGCACGCCGGAGACTTCTTTACAAGGATGTCTCCGGTCTTTCCGTTCTCAAAGGCATAAAGGACAAGGTCCAGCGCCTCCTCGATTGTCATAATGAAGCGGGTCATATCCGGATTAGTGACCGTGACGGGCTTTCCTTCCGCCACCTGGCGCTTCCACAGTGGCACCACGGAGCCTTGGGAACACAGCACGTTTCCAAAGCGCGTGCACACTATGCGCGTGCCTTTGTCAGAAAGGGAAACGGCAATTTTTTCGCCGATAGCCTTGGTGTTTCCCATCACGTTCACGGGGTAGGCGGCCTTGTCCGTGGAAAGATACACCACGGCCTCTACGCCGGCCTCCACGGCTGCCTTAAGAAGCGTTGCCGTCCCAAGGATATTAGTCTGAACGGCTCCCAGAGGGTCTTTTTCGCAGCCCGGGATATCCTTCATTGCCGCGGCGTGGAAGATGAAATCCGCTCCCGTCACCGCTTCACGGCAGATATCGGCCTTTAAAATATCTCCGGCAATGAATTTAATGCGGCTCTCTGAAGGGTAGAGTTCCCTCAGGGCATCCTGTTTTGCCTTGTCCCTGGAGAGGATCCTTACCTCTCCGGCGCCATAGGAGAGCATCCTCCTAAGCGCGGCAGACCCGAAACTTCCGGTTCCGCCCGTAATCAAGATTGTCTTTCCAGTAAAAACAGACACGGTGTCAGTATTCAAAAGTGTTAAACCAATATGCCCTGTAAGATATTCCTTCCCGGCCGATAACCCTCAGGATATTCCCCTTAAGGTCCGTAAAAACGGCCTTCCGGGACGTTGTGCTGCTAAGGAGCATAATCCCTTCCTCCTCCAGAATTTGGGCGTTACTGCGGTCCGTGGAACTATACTCTTCCGGAAGGGGAATGGTAAGTTCGCACACGGCGGTTTTGGCCGATGCATCCACCTTGTAGATGACGGCGCTGGAGCGTTTGATGTTTCTGCCGTTGGCGTAGCAGAGGACCCTGTCAGGAGAAAGCGGCGTTGCGGCGTGAAGGCCACCCTGAGGGAAATCACCTCCAGAGAGCGTTACGTTGCCATTTACGCCAACCCTGTAGAGAACCTCTCCCGTCTTGTCGTCAATCTTCCAGAGTTCACTTATGGCGTTGAAGGTCATATACCAGTTGCCCTCGGAGTCCCTTGCCACGGAATTGGCGTGCACAAGGTCCGTGAGGCGTTTTTCAGCCTTGAGATAAGGGGCCGATAAATCCCCCAGTTCCTCAAAGCAGTTCCACTCCTTCACCTTCTTTCCCTCCGGGCTTATGACGGTGAATCCGTCCCCCCAGACAGTTCCTATGGGGAAGTCCTTGAGGACATTGTTCACATAGAGGAGATTGCCGTCATCGAGGATTTTTATCTCATGGTGAGGGTATTCTATATTGCCTTTTCCGGAAGTCCAGTAAAGAATTCGGTTGCCGTCAAGGTCCGTTACCACGGTATGGGCGCAGAGGCGCTGCACGTCCGGATTCTGGAAACCGGTAAGGACTGCAAGGCGGTTCATTGCCGGGTCACACCACGCAACGCGGATTTCCTCCCCGAAAGCCTCATACCACACCACCTTTCCGTCTATGTCGCAGAAAGTCACATAGCCGGAAGGATTGGCCTCCCACTGCATCAGGTAGCCTTCAAGGCCCGTTTCTCCGTCCTTTTCCACAGTATAGACCGGGCAGTCCACGGGAAGGGCCCCCGTCTTGAAGCCCATAACTTCGGACTCGGCCGAAGGATCGGCCTCAGGGACCACCGTAAACTCGTATTCCGTTTCCGGATACAGGAATTTCAGAACCACTCTCTCCTTGCCGCCGTCCGTGTGGCGGGAGGCCGTCCACTGGCCGGATTCCCGGCCATCGGCCTTCTTCCAATATAGGATGCGCCAGGAGCAGGACGCTGTGAAAGTGACGTCCACGGCATAACGGAGGGTGTTTTCCGTTGGAGACAGCGTAACGGCAACGGCATAGCCTGCAAACCCCGCGGGGCCTGCAGGCTTGCACGATGCCATTGCCGCTAAAAGAGCGGCAATTACAAGGAGACGCGCTCCCTTCATTACTCTTCGTAGATTACCTGTACAGATTTCACCCAGAAGCAGTTGACTTCTTCGTTAGTGGTGAGCCACTTGATTTCAAGAAGGCCGCCAACGGGATCCGGAGCGGTGAAGGTGTAGGCCTTCATCTCGTTCACAAGGGAATGCGTTGCGCCAATCTTTACGCCTCCGATGTACAGGGAAACTTCTGCGGCGCTCTTGTCCTCGCCGTCTTCAGGAGCGAAACGGGCGGTGTTCACGGTTACGGACGCAATCTTCTTGGAGGAGAAACTCTCAGTCCACATCCTTGCGCTCTTGGCGGTTTCCGCGGCTGCGTTTGCGCCCCAGGCGCGGCCTATCATTAGACCTGCGTTGGGATTCATATAGAAGAAGTGCATTGCAGACTCAACTTCCACTTCCCAGGTAATGCCCTGGTCCACAAGCGGCTGGGTTTCATCGGCGCCGTCGGTGGTTACGCCGAAGTCACCTTCCTTGAAACTGTGCACATAGGTTTCCTTGCCCTTGGGTGCCAGGAAGATACCAAGGACTGAAGGTCCCTCTTCACCCTGGTAGGGATATTCAAGGAGCATCTCGTTCTCGTCCACGTTCACAATCCTGTACTCTGCGCCGATACCGGTAGCATCGGCAAGGAGGAGAGGGAATGCGTTGCCGCCGAACTTGAGGTAACTTGCGCCGTCTTTCTTCACAATGGTCCAGGTCTCGTTTCCTGTCATCTGGACGGTCTGGGTCTCATAAGTTGTGTTGTTGTAGGTGTCGTTGGCTGCGCCAAGGTTCATCTCCACGGTGCCGTTGGACTTGAAGGTGATGTTGTCGCCGTTAGTCTGCTCGGGGTTGGGGAAACCGCGCTCCACATTGATCCAGGGGTAATTGCCAACCTCTCCGTCTGCAGCGCGGGAACCGTACTTGAGAAGCAGCCAGGTGCCAAGGACACCCTTTTCCTCTGCGCTCATTGCGCGGGTGAGGTTTGGCAGTTCATAGACGGAACCTGCGGCAAGGGTTGTTCCCTTGGCCGATACTTCCATTTCGTCGGAACCAACGGTGTAGGTAAGGGTAATCTTGCCCACAGTGCCGGGGATCACAGACACGTAGTAGGTGCCGCCGCTCTTGAAGTTGCCCTCAAATGCGGAGACCTTTACCTCGGAGGCAGTTGAGCCCGCTGCAAGGACGGGCTTTCCGCCGCAGTCGATGCTCACGGTGCCGGAAAGGGCGCCTTCGGAGGTCTTGATCTTTACTGAAGACACGCCTTCTGCATCGGGGTCAAGTGTGAACTTGAGGATTGCTGCAAGGGGAGAGAGGGCAATCTTGTTGCCGTCGCTCTTTCCGGCCGCGATGACCTGGAGGTCTGCTCCGCCCGCGCTGGAAGTCTGCTCCTTGGCGATGGTTGTCTGGATGACGGTGCCGTTCAGGGATGCCGCGGCATCGTAAGGATAGAGGGCATAGTAGGTATCGGCCTCGGCGGCAGAGCCAAGGATTTCGGCCGATGCGCCGCTGCCCTGGGCGCGGAACATCTGGTTGCCTTTACCGTCAAAGATGCTCACTTTGTCGGCCTTGGTCCAGGAAAGGGCAAGTCCGTCACTGCCAAGGGTGACCTTTGTAAGGGGGGCAAGTGTTGCGGTGAAGGTTTTGTCGCCACCGGTGGGGGTGTCATTGCCGTTGCCATTGCCGCCGTTTTCGGGCTTCTGGCAGGCTGCTACAACTGCAATAGCGGCAGCAAGCCAAAGTAATGTGCGTTTCATTCTAAAGTCTATTGGTTAATGGTTATTTTTTTGCGGGTTCTTCCACGGTTACCCAGTCAAACAGGGCCGTGTGGTCCCTTGTGGGCATATGGTCCCCAAGGAAGGTAAGGTTTTCAACGCTGCAGGCCACAAGGAACCTGGAATATCCTGACGGGCCAAAGCTAAGTTGGAGTTCCTTAACCGGGACCTCGTCAATAATCCAGATGGCCTTGTACAGGCCGCTTTCATTCACGTCCATCTTGATGGCGCATACGTGCCATCCGGGTTTGATGGGGACGTAAGTGGAGTTATGGGGGTTCTTCTGGTTGGTAAGGCAGGCCACAAGCTCGTCCTCGGCCGCATTGCAGCTTTCACGGGCATAAGCCTTTCCGTAGCCAATCTCAAAGTCTAGTTCGTGTTCGTCGTTCTGGTAGATGAACGCGCCTACGCTAACCTGTGCGCCCTTCTCAATCTCCGGGACGTGCAGTCTCCAGGTGTAAGTTCCCTGACCGAACCTGTCGTTGCTTTGGAGCTTGTTGCGGTCCATAGTATTACCCTTGGTGGTAATAGAGAGCATACCGCCGCTTATGGTATAGTAGGGAGCGCCCTGCTCCGGATTATGCGTGTAATAGTACCAGCCGTCAATGCTGTCAAAGTCCCAGCGGGTAACCTTTACGTCACCGGAGGGATTGTCAATGGGAGGCTCCACGACGGGTTCCTCGGGCTCTTTATCGGCATCAGGACCGGTGAAGGACACCCAGTCGAAGAGGGCGGAGTTGTCGTATTCCGGGGTGTGGTCTCCCATAAAGAGGAGATTCTCCACGCTGCAGTAGATCTTGAACTTGGTCTCAGGGCCGAACATAAGGGCCTGGGTCTGCTTCACTTCCCCGTCAATTATCCAGCGGGCGGTGTATTTGCCGTCACTCTCCAGGATGCTGATTGAGAACTCGTGCCAGCCGGGATTGATGGGGGTGTACTCTGAGATGAAGGGGAAGCCCTGGTTTGTCATACAGGCAACCATCTGCCCCGCCTCGGCGCCGCATTTTGCCCTTGCATCGGCCTTTCCGTAGCCAATCTCGAAGTCAATCTCGTGGGCGTCGTCAAGGTAGATGAAGCCGGCTATGCTGGCTTGCTCCCCTGCGGCGATGGCAGGAACCTGGATCTTCCAGGTGTAGAGGCCTTCGCCGAAGTTTGCGCGGAGCGTCCTCAGTTTGGAGCGGTCGTGTGTGCCGGCCCTTGTCCAGAGTTTCAGCATACCGTCCTTGACGCTCCACTGCGGGGTGGGAGCGTCGTCCTGGTGGAAGTACTCCCAGCCATCGGCATTGTCAAAATTCCAGGTAACGGTGGTCCAGCCGTCCTTTACAAGAGTGGGGGTTTCTTCCTCCTTCTGGCCGCCTCCGCCCTGCTCCGGCGTGTCCTTTGACTGGCAGGCGCAGGACATTATGACCGCGGCCGACAGTATAAATAAGATTCTTTTCATCCTTTATTCGGTTTTCAGGGTCCTGGCGTCCTTGAGGTCCGGGTTGAGGGTTACCTCACGGTAAGGGACGGGCATATAGCGGCGGATATCGTCGTCGGTGAGGGTTGCTACGTCGGGGTATGCTGCCCAGGAAGAGTCGTAGTAACCGGCCTCCTGGCCTTCGTTGGCGGCCTTGTAGGAGTAACGCTGCTTGATGGTGTTGATGTACTTTGTCATCCTGTCCTTCCACAGGCCCATACGGATAAGGTCCGGGCGGCGCTGGCACTCCATATTAAGTTCAAACAGGCGCTCGTCGCAGATTGCGCTGCGGAGGGCGTCCTTGCTGGTGTAAGCCGCCAGGGAAAGGCCGTGGGCGCTGTCCTGGAAGGCGCGGTCACGCACCCTGTTGATAAGGTCTATTGCTTCCTGGGTGGGGCCGTTGAGTTCGTTGAGGATCTCGGCCTTGCACAGGATTATGTCGGAAAGACGCATCAGGGGCAGGTTGTTGGGGGTGTCGTAGATATACTTCCAGGTGTTGAGGAACTTGTACTTCTGGGTGTAGGTCTCTGCCAGTTCATTCATAAGGACGTAAGTCTTTCCGGCAATTGTGTGGTTCTTGTTCACGGCGCCGGTTTCGGTTACGTCGGAGGGAGCGCGGAAGTAGGTCTCGTCAGGGGCGTAGACGTCCTCGTACTCCGTGACCTGCAGCACTGTGAGGCGCTCATCGGCCGGGTCAAACTGCCAGGTCATCTCAAGGGGCTGGTACATATTGCCCCATCCCATATCGTACTCCCATCCGGTGAACTGGAGGCCGAGGTCCCAGGAGCCGGAAGGAAGGGTTCCGCTGGCGCGGATGGCAAAGATCAGTTCATTGTTGTAGATGGCGGCCTCGTTGGTGGGATCGAACACGTTCCACACGGTGGGCTGGAGGGAATAGACGCTGCCTTCCAGGGCAAGCACCTTGTTCACTTCCGTGAGGGCGTCATTCCACAGGCTGGTGGCGTTTTCCCCGTTCTGGCGTGCACGGCCGGCCTGGCGCATATAGAGGCGGGCAAGATAGCCGTGGGCGGCGCCGTAAGTGGGACGGCCGGCGTCAAGGTTGGACGTGTAAGACTTGGGAAGGTAGTCGCAGGCATTGAAAAGGTCGTTCTCAATGACCGTCTCTATCTTTGAAAGAGGGGCAATGGGCTTACGTGCCGTAGGGTCTTCCTTACTGGAAGTGGTGAGGGGCACCTGGAAGAATACGTCCGTGAGGTTGTAGTAGGCAAAAGCCCTCAGGAAATAAGCCTCTCCAAGCATCTGTTCCTTGGAAAAACCGTTTCCAAAGTAGTTGTCGGGCATCTGGGGCACCTGGTCTATCACAATGTTGGCGCGGGCAACCATCTCAAAGAAGCCGTTCCACGCCACAAGCGTACGGTTGTCGTTGAAGATGGCTACGTCGTTCATCGTCTCATAGTAACTGGCGCCTTTGTAACCGCCGTCCGTGGAGATGTCGTTGATATAGAACATGGGCTCCCTGTACGTAAGGTGGAGGGAGGAATAGATGCTGTTCACGGCCGCCTGCGCGTTTTCCGCCGTGGTGAAGGCGTTTTCGTCGGTAAGGTTGGAGTAGACAACCTCCTTAAGTTCCTTCTGGCAGGAAACTGCGGCAAGGACAACAAGAGATATAAATATGACTTTTTTCATAACTGCTCTCATTTTAGAAGGTTACTTTTACACCTGCATTAACCTGCCTGTAGGCCGGGTAAGTGTTGAAATCCAGGCCCTGGGTAACGGCGCTGGCTCCGTTTGTGGAAACTTCCGGGTCAAAGCCGGAATACTTGGTGAGGGTGAGGAGGCGGTTTGCGCCAACAAACACGCGTGCGCCCTTGATGAAGTTCACGCCCCAGTCCTTAAGGGGAAGGGTATAGCCAATCTCTATGTTGCTGAGACGGAGGTAACTTGCGTCCTCCACATAATGTGAGTTCACAAAGTTGCCGTACTGGGGGCCGCCCTCACGCTGCCAGGTGCCACGGATGATGGTTGTGGAGGGGTTGGAGCGCGTCCAGCGGTCTGCGCAGGACTTCAGGCGGTTGTTGTCTTCCAGGAGAAGGCGGGAGATGTTGAGCATGGATCCGCCGATAGCGGCGTCGAAGAACAGGGTGAAGTCAAAGTTCTTCCAGCGGATTGTGTTGCCCCAACCGAATACAAGGTTGGGTTCACCGTGGCCAAGGGAGTGGCGGTCTTCGTCGGTGATGACGCCGTCTTCGTTCAGGTCCAGGAATTTAGGGTCTCCGGGCTGGGCCTTGGGCTGAGCCGCATAGGTTTCTCCGTCCTGTATGATGCCGGCCCATTCATAACCGTAGATAGTGGAGAGCGGCTCCCCTTCCTTTACCATAGCATACTGCACGTAGTCGTAACTTCCGTGAGGGCGTACTTTGTAGTAGGTGGGCGTTTCAATGGACACCACGGTATTGCGGTTATGGGCAAGGTTGAGGGTGGTCTGCCAGGAGAAGTCCTTGGTGTCAAACACGTGGTACTTTGCGAAGAACTCCACGCCGCGGTTTCGGATGGAACCGTTGTTGCCCTTCTGGGTCTGGATGCCGACGGTGCTCATGGAGATGTTTACGTCGGAAAGGAGGTCCGTGGTGAGTTTGTCGTACCAGTCGAAGTTGATTTCCAGCTTGCCCTCAAGCAGGGCGGCGTCAAGGCCGAAGTCCAGTTGGGTGGTTGTCTCCCAGTGGAGGAGAGCGTTGCCGGCGTTGTTGGGGAACATACCCTTCACAATGCTGTTGCCGCCAAGATAGATGTCCTGGAAGGCGTAGGTCCTGAGGGATTTATATGTGCCGATACCGTCGTTACCGGTGCTGCCGTAACTTGCGCGCAGTTTGATGGAGGAGAACAGGGGCTTGGTGAACTCCATAAAGGGTTCGTCGCCAATCTGCCAGGCGATGGAGCCGGCGGGGAAGATGCCCCATTTGCTGCCTTCACCAAAGTTTGAGGCGCCGTCAAAACGGACGCTGGCGTTTAGGATGTACTTGTCAAGGAGCACGTATTCGGCCCTGCCGAAGAAGGAGATGTTGGTTTTCTCGCTCTTTGCGGTGCTTATCCAGTCAATCTGGTTTGCCGCGCCCATATTGTTATAGGAGAAAACGTCCGTGGTGAAGTCGTGGGCTCCCATACCGGTGTAGTTGTACGTGTTTTTCATCCAGCTGGCGCCGCCTATCACCTTTACGTCGTGCACGCCGAACTTCTTGTGGAAGGTGAGGATGCCCTCAAGTTGCTGGTAGTGGGAATCCTCAAGTTCAGAGGAGGCCTGGCCGTTGTAGGAGGCGCCCACGGACGTGTTGCGGTTGAAGTAACTCTGGTATTTGTCGTTCTCACGGCTGGTGGAGTACTGCACGCGAGCCTTCAGGAACGGGAAAGGATCGGCCTCCGCATACAGCGTCACGTAATTGTTGTTCACGCTCACGTTGTAGTCCTGGTACAGGGTTTCGTAGTAAACCTTTTCCACGCGGGAGTCACGGCCGAATACGTCCTTCCCCTCAACCGTGTTGAGAGGATTTGCCAGGAACATCCAGTAGATGACGTTGCTGGTGGAACTTGCCGTACCCGTGCTGAAATACGTGCGGTTTGTGGCGGCAAGATATGCGTTTACACCAAGCCTCAGCCACTTTGTGGGGGTGAAATCGGCATTGACGCGCGCGCTGGTGCGGCCGAAGTCTGAATTGAGCACAAGGCCCTTGTCCGACACGTTCACAAAACTGGCTGCGGCCCTTACCTTGTCATTACCGCCCGTCACGTTCACGGCGTGGGTCTGGGTGAGGGCGGTGCGGGTCATCTGCTTGATCCAGTCCGTGCCCGCGCCCTTGAAGGCCTGCTGCTCCTCAGTGTAGGGAGGGTCTCCGGCGCTTCCGTTTTCACGCCACA
>JAEEGL011266200.1_pt1 | contig 10126 bp, 8 predicted proteins | sample 9134231 | NCBI WGS metagenome assembly JAEEGL01 (sample SAMN16246548, study PRJNA631951) | gut metagenome | biome: gut microbiome; feature: rumen; material: fiber-attached | host: Bos | place: Iran: Karaj | collected 2018-10
ACTTGTAGATGATGAAGGGACGGCCTTTGTACCCTATGCGCTCCTGACGGAAGATAACGGGACCGTCACTGAAAGACAGTATCAGAGAGAATGCAAGAATGAGGGGGGAAAAGACTATCAGGCCCAAAAAGGAGAACACTACATCAAACAAACGCTTCAAGAAATGCTGGAAACCGCCCATCGCATCACGATGTTCCATGTAGCGGGACTCACGGTAACTGTCTATACTGTAGTTCAACATCTATCGTTTTATTTTTTTAACGCGCACGTAAGACAATAATTGTGTAATCACATCAAAAAAAATCAAATCTCTGCCGTCAGGAAAGCTTTAAATAAGTTCATCTGTTTAATAAAATTAAAACGTCCATTGGCAAGGTCAATACAATGATCCTTATAAGTCCCGAATGTACCAGCATCCATTTGGGTAAATCTTATTATATTATGCATCAAGCCATTATAATCAGAAGGGGCTGAAACGAGACCTATTTCATATTCAGAAACAATACGTGCCCCTTCTCCGTCCCCACTGAACAAAATGGGCATGCCAAATGGCAATATGTCAAATATTTTTGACGGAAGAGCGCCTCTAATGGATTTCACCAATGAAACCAATGAAACATCATAATGGCTGAGTTCCGAAATCATATCTTCCTTTTGAAGCAAGCCATGATAAAAGACGCCATCCACTCCTGCATCAATCACCCTGATAATATCTTCTGTCTGATTGCCTCCACCATAAATATGAAGTTCGCAACCAAGTTCCTTGAAATTGATATTCCTGACAATGGAAAGGACATCCTGAGGAACGCCCAGAAGTCCGGCGTAAACAATCTTAAGTACATTATGACCTGTCATCCTATCCTGACTGGCAGATTCACGAGGAACAGTCACAGGGAGATTCCTGTATAGAAACATCGGTTTGTCTGGCTGTAATTCCTTTATGCGGTCCAGAATCTCCTGAGACTGCCCCATGACAGAATCAGCATTTCTGTAAATAAAGCGCTCCAACGCTGACATGATTCGGTAAGCAAGACCTTTGGACTTCATGAAGCCCAATTCAACAGCCGCCCCGGGCCACAGATCAGATACATTAAGAACCAGATTACGTTTGAACAGTTTCTTGAAAAGGAATACAGCTGAAGCTGAAACCATAATAGGAGGCGACTGGACAATCACCTTGTCATAACTGCGGATCAGTTTGGTTCGGAAAGCAAAAGCAAACATACTCATTGCCGATGTAGTCATTGCCAGAACTCTCTTGAACGCATTTTTTGATACCGTAGCATAGACCCAATATCTATAGACGTTTATTCCATCAATCTGTTCCTTTGCCGAGAAGCGATGACGATAGCCTTCAAAAATCCTGCCCTTGGGATAATTCGGCAGACATGTAAGAACATCAACATCAAACCCTGAGTTCTTCAGGCCCTTAGCCATATTTGTTATTCTACCCGGAGCTGCCCCTATCTCAGGTTCATAATAGAAGGAGACTACCAGTATCCTCATTTTGAAGTTCTTTAACTGATGTGAATACTTAATCCGAGATATCAGTCAGATATGACTTATGGAACACTCCACAAAAATCCAAGACCACATTATCAGTCCTCCAATCCAATGAATGGAATTCTTTATGATTGACCAGAAAACAGATTATGTCGGCCTTGTCATAAGCCTCCCTATAATCGGTCAGATGAAAATCGGAACTGATTCTTATATTAGGTTCTACAACAAGGAGTCTGTCATCATCGAAAACCTCAGCAACTTTCTTTACAATATTCATTGCCGGGCTTTCTCTCAGATCATCAATATTCGGCTTAAAAGCCAAACCCATAAGTGCCACAACAGGTTTCCTGCCGTTTATTTTCTCATATCTGAGAATCTGAGCCAAAATCTGTCCAGCGCACCACTCTGCCTTTTTATTATTGGTTTCACGAGCCTGAGCAATTAACCTTGACTCATCTGGAAATGCCGATGTGATAAAATAAGGGTCAACGGCAATACAATGGCCTCCTACTCCACATCCGGGTTGAAGGATATTAACTCGCGGATGCTTGTTTGCCAAATCTATAAGATTCCACACATTGATGCCGCATTTGGCGCAGATAAGAGACAGTTCATTGGCGAATGCTATCTGAACATCACGGGAAGCATTCTCTGTAAGTTTACATAATTCTGCGGTACGACAATCTGTAGAGTGAAGAGCGCCTTTCACGAACAACGAGTAAAATTCCTTGGCTTTTTCAGTAGATTCCGGATTGATTCCGCCAATGACCCTGTCATTATGAATAAGCTCGTATGCAACGTTACCGGGCATGACACGTTCCGGGCAATAAGCAATATAAATCTTACCCTTTAGTTCCGGGCGCATGGACCATATCAAATCCCTCATTTTCTCAGTTGTCCCTATAGGCGATGTAGATTCAAGCACATAGAGGTCACCTTCCTTGAGAAGAGGAATAATGCTCTTTGTCGCATTCTCGACATATGAGATATCGGGCTTATGATTCTCTTTGAAAGGAGTAGGCACGACTATGAAATATGCCTCTGACACCTGAGGTTCCGTATAAGCCTTGAAATAACCGCTTGCAAGAGTCTCCCTGAGCATATCAGCCATTTCCGATTCCACAATATGCAATCGTCCCTCATTGGTAGCGCTGACAATATCAGGGTTAATATCAGTTCCTGCTATATGTATTCCATGCTTTGCCGCAATTATGGCGGTGGGCAGCCCTATATAACCTAATCCAATAAAACTTGCTCTCATTGATAATATCTGGAGCCATCTGACTGCAGATGACCCCATAAGTTCTTTTCAGACTGCAAAGTTAATTTATTTTATCTATAATCAGCATTAAAGCACTACTTTTGCAGAAAGAAACAATAGATGAAACTGTTGCGTTATATTTCAACTCTGATACACCTAAAACCTGAACAGATTTTCTTTCAGGCATTAGAGCATATTCACACTCATAAGTTCAAGCTTTATGAATCTCCGAGTCAGACATATATCCTGCAGGTGACACGCCCCATTCCCAAACATAAGTCATACCAAGACGGTCATTTCTGTTTTCTGAATATAAGCAGTAAATTCAATGGATGGGATGACGACACCTATGGTCCGTTGTGGACATATAACCTGAACTACATGGACTGGATTCAGCAACCTGACATATCTCCTGATGAATGCGCCTTGTGGATAGACCGGTTCATTCAGGATTCCGCCAATAATAAAATCGGCTTTGCCCCCTATCCTACTTCATTGAGATGCATAAACTGGATCAAGTTTTTCAGCAACAATCCTGATTACGCAACACAAAACAGATTGGATCACTTATATTCACAACTTGTACTTCTGTCCATATCAACCGAACGCAACATCGGAGGCAATCATCTGCTTGAAAACGCATCCGCAATGATTATAGGAGCCTCTTTTTTTAAGGACAAAAGAATGGCCAATGCCGGAAAGAGGTTGATGAAACGGGAGATAAAAAGACAGATTCTGCCAGATGGAGCTCACTTTGAGCAGTCACCTATGTACCATTGCGTAATTCTGGAACGTATTCTTGACTGCATCAATTATACCATCTCCGACTCCGCCGGCCTGTTATTCCGTGATGAAATACATGATTACCTGATAAATTCCGCCAAAGCGATGATCGGGCATCTCAAGAACATAGTGTGGGATGACGGAACAATACCATTAACAAATGATTCAGCCTTAGGAATAGCCCCTGACTCAACGCATTTGCTTGACTATGCACATAGGCTTGGAATAGATTCAGAGGCTATCAGCATGAAAGAATGCGGTTACAGAAGGTTAAGGACTGACAGGATGAATATGTTGGCTGATGTAGGAAACATCACCGCCACATTCCAGCCTGGCCATTCACATGCTGACACCTTCAGCTATGAACTGCGTATTGACGGCAAACCATTTATCGTTGATACAGGTATCTCAACATACCAAAAGGATGAAAGGCGGCAATATGAACGCGGCACTGAGGCACACAACACCGTTGTTCTGGACGGACGTGATTCATCTGAGGTCTGGAGCGGATTCAGAGTTGGCAGAAGGGCTCAAGTAACAATAAAGACTGACACTGACTCGATTATTGAAGCCTGCCATAATGGATTCGGACGGAATCATATCCACCACAGGATATTCCGCGCCGTTCAAGATTGCATTGAAATACAGGATATTGTAACAGGAGCCGGAGGAACGGTCAGCCTGATTCATTTTGCTCCTGATGTTGTTGTCAAAGAATATGACTCAACGCACATTCTGACAGATCGTGCACAGATAACGTTTTCCGGAGCCACCGATATCCGGATAATTCAGGAACAGGCATCAACGGAATACAATCGCCTTAAAGCGGTTTACGTATCAAAAATATCATTTACCAGGAAACTGGAGTACAGGATTACGGCCTTATAGACTTGTAAATGTCCATTATACGCAAAGGCACGTCTTCACGCGGTTCATAAACCACCCTTCTGCCACTTTCAAGAATCTCCTTGCTCTTGCCGGCAAGTTCCTCAACATTTCCGTAATGATATAGAACTGCCTCAGAAGGTCTGCTGCACACATCACTTGCTATGGCTGGAGTACCTGAAAAAAGCGCCTCCTTGACCGATATGCCCTCCATGTCAGTTGGTGTCGCCCGGACAAAAAGATCTGTCCGCTCCCAAACCTCATAACCATTGACATCAGAACCTACCGGAATCAGGAACCGTTCCGTGAGGCCCAACGATTCAATACGTCTCATCCCCTCTTCAAAAAACTCCTCATCACCAACCTCTGACACCAGAAAAACCATGCCTACGTCCATACCGTTCCGGTTAACCAGAATATCCATCAAACCGATAAGCTGATCAAATCCGTACACATCACCATACATATTCTTCATCAGAATACTGGCGTTTGATGATATGGTATATCTGTATCGTTGGCAGAAATTATCTATTTCAGGTGTGACACCGCGTTTTTCATCCTCTGTGGGTGGCAAAAAAGTAGGTAACACAGCCATTTTACTTATATCTGTTCCGAATTTTGCCTTTAATAACTCCGTAAATGAAGGGTCATTGAAAATTATGGCATCAACCCTGTTCAGAAACATCCGCATCATTCTACACCTCCACCCATCCTGAAGCAACATTTTCCTGTTATGCAGAGTTATCACAATCTTATGCTTCCATCCTGTAATACAGAGGGCAGTCAGAAACCACATGTTCCTGAACTGCACATGAATGATGCGTCTCTTTATGAAAGGCAGCCTGAATAACTCCCATAATGCAGACCTCACATCCCTGACATACGCGCAATCTGACCTGGAACGGCCATAATTCTTCATCGAAGCAGAGCTGTCCATCCCATGAAGGATATCGGTTAAACGTTTGCAATAAACCGATACTCCTCCTATAGGCGGCGGATAGATTCCCCATATTTCAACTATATCATACATGATCTCTATTTTTGTCAGGCATCACCAGTCTCTTGAAATCGGCTTCTGTCACGGAATCATTTGCCCTGACATCGGCCATAAGCTTACGGTATCCGGGAAAAGCCAATCTCACTGTCCCCAGAGATCGCATCAATGCCCTGAATGTGGCAGGAAAATAAAGGCAGCGCCAAAGAAAGAATTGCCAACCTTTCATTTTGATTCTCATATCGATATATCGGTTCAACAGATGCAGATATACCTTGCCGGATTTATCCATCTGACTCTCGGAAGAACTGATTTTATGATATACTACAGCATTTGTGACACAAGCCATCTGAACTCCAAGAGCATTCATGCGCCAACACAAATCAAAATCCTCCTCACCGAAAAAGAATCTCTCGGTAAACAATGTACCATCGGGATTCAGCACATCAGGCATGAAGAAGAGTGCACACCCTGTAACAAAAGTCACTCTGAAATAATCCTTGCGCACAACTCTGTTTTCATTGCAGTTTGCATACCTGTACTTGCGGAATCCGAAAAACATATCACCACCGCAATTCCACACCACATTTCTGTCAAACCAATAGTTGATTCTGGGAGTAATGATCCTAAACCTCTCATTTTCCGATTGAAAAGCACATATCCTCTCAATCATATCCGGCATAACCTCCGTATCATTGTTCAGAAGTATATAATTATCCGGATTTGAACGGGAAGCATATTGTATGGCAAGATTATTGCCGCCTGCAAATCCACGGTTACTACCCAGTTCAAGGATTCTAATATCCAATTGCGATGACGTGGCGTATTTTTTGAGCCTATCCAGGGAGTCATCCCGGGAGCCGTTATCCGCTATAACAATGAAGAAACTGCCCTTAGCCTGAGATAACGAATCAAGACAGGCTATTGTATAGTCTGCTCCATTCCAATTAAGTATGATTATGGCCGTCATGATTCCTTTTTTATTCTAAGCAGATAAAACAGACACAGTATCATAAGCAGGAATTCTGACAAAGACATTGAAGCTGCTGCCGCATATGCACCGTATCTGGCGGCGAGCGTTACGATGAACATTACGCTGAACACACCTGTTATGAATACTGAATAAAAGAACTGTTTCTGCCTATTCATATTAACAAGTCCAAGAATACCTATCAGATAATTTATTTCTCCAAATAATATGACCGGAGTCAGAATCCTCATGATAGGGACACATTCCCGGAATTCAACACCACCGCAAAGAACATCTGAAATCCAAGGGGCACACAGAAAGACTGAAACTGTAAGAAACAGTACCACCCACACAAAAGGAACAGATATTTTATTAAGCATTTCTATGTTATCCTTGTCTGATCTGTTTCTGAATCTGAAACTCAGATGGGGGAACAAAGCCTGTACGACCGGAGCTACAAGAGACTGTACGCCTTTTATGACTTTCTCCGCTGCAGAATATACGCCAACCGTCTCATTCGGCACAAACTGTTTCAGAATTATAATGTTCGCATTACGATACAGATACATTCCGAATGTCGAACCGAACACGGCAAATCCTTCCTTGAACTGATACATTACATCTTTGACGGAAGACAATCCTATCCGCATGCCGAACTGACGGCGTGCCAAAAAAAGGCTCATTATACCAGCCAGAATATACCCGGCAGAGTTAAGCAGGATTATCAGATTATAATCATCTGAGCGCCTTATCACTATGAAAACAAGAATAGTGAAAAGTATCTTTGAAGAAGCATTGACAAGAGTCATATACTTCATCTTTTCCATCCCCTGGAATAGCCACAATGGTGTCAATATATCTCCTATTACCATTCCAAGGCCGTATATGAACATCATAGGAGCCTGATTATCACGGAACACAAAACGGGAAAGCAGAAGAATAACCGATGAAACGACTATCCCGATTATCAGTTTTGATGCAATGACCGAATTATAGATTTGATTTACTTTTTCATTGTCATCACGGCATTGTGAGATCTGTTTTGTAGCAGAAAGGTTGAAACCATATGTGGCAAATATTATTACATATTGTACCACCATATAAACATAACTGTAAATGCCATAATTTGCTTTCCCGACCGTATGCATAAGATACGGTAGTGTAATAAGAGGAAGCAGGATATTGAAAAAGTTCAGAATGGAAAGATAGACAAAATTACCTGCCACCCTCCTGATCTGTTCCGCACTCTCAGTTCCGGAATCCCTATGAATCAGATTGTTGATTATATCCTTCAATTGCATTGCGGAACAGGATTGGAGTTAATTCTGAAAAGAGAAGCCGCTATCCATAAAATAAATGTCATGACCGGGACTTCTATTACATCAAGATGACCGAAATAGTAATCAAACCATCCCATAAACAAGAGAGCGCACTGGTAAAAATAGACCACGTTTATGTAAACATTGTCATGCATTAAGGCAAATAATCTTAGCAGATATGTCACAGCACTGATAAAAAGTATTACTGTCACGAACTGAAGAGGTTCTGAAAAGACGGCAACCGTTCCGAAAAACGACCTCACATTAGTAAGATTCAATCCGGTAAAATAATACAGATCATTTATCGGTGATACTATTTCCGAGCTTCCTGAGAACAGATTGACAATATTGAATACCGGTGCCAAAAGAACAGATATGTCACCTTTATCAGGGAATCCCGATGCGGCATCCATGCTCAGTCCCAATGTACCGCTTGTAAGATAATGCACGAAAATCCTCCCTATGAACTCAAAAAAGGTACCTCCCATCACAGCATCTCCGCCAACCACCAATGAAAGGACGTATGAGATGATGAAAACCGATAACGCCCCTAAGATCAGGAACAATATGAAACGTCCGGTAAGACGCGTCTTACCGGAATATAGTCTCATGGATAATCCTGCCAGACAAGGAATTACAATCCATCCTTTGACCTGATGAATGAACCCGAAAAACAAAAGCAAGAGTATTACCGCCAGGAGCCATTTGTTATGCTTGTCAATATAATATATGCAGAGAACAAGCAATGGAGAATTCAGTTTGCTAAGATGAGCCCATATCCCATGGCCGTTAAAATCCATTCCGAATTCATCACTGCCCAACATAGCGGCCGACGTACCGGCTGTCTGTATTAACCGGAAAAGGAACGCCACGCACATCAATACTGCTATTGCGGCCACCACATTTGACATTTTCTCATCACGGATAGGCCTGATAGTACTTTTACCGTTACGCTGCATGACAAAACCCAGTACATGGCTGGGAATTGCAAATAGCAGAAGACCTACAATCCATATAACAATGCTTGGATAATAGAACTCCACAATGCCCCAGTGTCCTGATACCAATATCGTAATAATCAATACTGCCACATATGGCAACATAAGGAATGTGAAAGGAGTATAAATTGTATTCCAGGCTTTCAGTTCAAGGTAGAGCAGCACTCCCACCTCAATAAAAAGTGTAAGGAGTATCAAGCCGCCCATAATCAGTGTTTGGAAATGCAGTCTTCAACAATATACCACGCTGCAGTACCAAAGAATGCCAGGAAAACAAAAAGCAGACCAATCAACATCTTTCTGGGTGTGGTAGCCTTATAAGGAAGAGTTGCAGGTTGGAGAACCACTACGACAGGAGTCTTCTCCAAAAGTTTTGCTTTACATAAATCCAGTTGCTGAGCCACCTGATTATACAGGCTGAAAGCCAGTTCCTGTTCATTGGATAAACGGTCCTGCTCCACAAGATACTGTAACTTTGTTACACCCTGATGTTTGTCACAATACTCTGCATAAGTTTTTTGGGCATTATAATAGTTCTCACGTGCCTCATCAAACAGACGTTGAGTGTTTTCCAGATCCTTTCTTGCCTTGGCCGTCCTGTAATTGCACACATAATCCTGCAGATTATCCGTAACACTTTCTGCTATCTCCGATGCTATGACCGGATCCTGCATCCTGACTCTTATTGATATTGCACTGGAATTTTTGTCCAATTCCACAGATATCCTGTCATTAAGTCCTTTCAATATTATCTGCTGTCTTTTTGACAAGCGTCTGGGATCCAACACAACTCCCTTCCCGATTGTATCGTTCTCTTCATGTTTAATTAACCTGACCATCTTGCCGGGAAGTGAGAGAATTCTACTCCACCACGTATGCTTCTGATACGATGACAGGTAATTGTACAAACTTGTTGTTACAGAATTTCCCTTGTACAAACAGCTTACACTCATCGGTAACAGGTCACACAAAAACGGAGTTGATGATACTATCTGCGGATATAGTTCCGGATAAATAGCTTCATTCTCCACATCCATGTTGATACCTGCCATTGATGCAAGCGTCCCTAATCCCCCCGTGAGATTACCGGTACCTGCAATCTCAGGAGCCAGGACAACCGTTGAAGTATATTCCTTTGGTATGCTGAACGCTATTATTATGGAAAGGATTCCTCCCCAGACACAATTGATTATCAATCTTTTCCTCTTGTTCCACAACATCAGGACCAATGCAACTAAATCCGTTGCCTGCCGGTTTGGTTTTCCAAGACTATCCATAACTGTTATTTCAAAAGGTTCAAAAGAGCCAGCACGACGGTGGCAAGGGATGCGGAGGTGGAACCCAGACTCAGGATCTCAGCGGTACTCAGACCTTCACGCTTAACCTTGGACGGAACGATTATCTCACAGCCCG
>JAEEGL011372180.1_pt1 | contig 10126 bp, 3 predicted proteins | sample 9134231 | NCBI WGS metagenome assembly JAEEGL01 (sample SAMN16246548, study PRJNA631951) | gut metagenome | biome: gut microbiome; feature: rumen; material: fiber-attached | host: Bos | place: Iran: Karaj | collected 2018-10
GAACATCGACCGTGACTTCAAGGAATACTTGCAGCATACCATGGACCGCGAACAGATGGAAATGCACAACAACGAAAACTAATAACTTGTTGGTTATCAACGAATTACGGTTGTTTTCGGATTAAAAAGACCCCTCGAAGGGGGTCTTTTTTATATGTTAAAAAATGTTTTACTAAACAAAACCGACATAAAGATGTATATTACGAGGCAAATAACTTAAAAAAAGGACTCATTATGAAAAAATCCTTACTAATTCTTCCCGTCGCGCTTGGAGCAGCCTTTGCCCAGGCTCAGGAAGCTTGTGTCCGGTATTCCGTCTCCATGGACAATCTCCTGAACAAGTGCTTCTATGCGGGGTTGTCGAATATGGCAGAGGGAAAGTGCTACACCTTGTCCCAAAATGGTATTAATGCGCACCAAAATGGTGGCGCTTCATCTGTAGATGTTAATGCCGGCGGCAACCAGTGGCAAGAAACGACTTGTGTTGGCGTGCCTTCCAGTTCTTCCACAGCTACTGAAAGCTCCTCTTCTACGGAAGCCTCTTCCGCTTCCACGGCAACAAGCGTGAACATCGATGACTTCGAAGAAGGTGCCGGCAAGCCTGCCAAGACGGGTACCAACGACTACTGGTATGCCTATGCCGACGGTACCGGTTCTTCTATTGGCAACGCTGCCGATGGTAATGGTGGTAAGGTGGTGAACTTTGACGCCTCCACTTGCGGTTCTTCTAGCCGTTGCGCCGGTATCACGAATGCTGTGGTTGGCACAGATGGTTCTGTCGCCCTGGGCGTGGACTTTGCCGGTGGCTTACCCGGTTGTACCGCCATTTCTTACAGGTACAAGGGCGCAGCACATAATCTTAAGGCTGCCCTGAAGGGTGATCAGGTAAAAGTTGGTGATAAAACTGAGAGTGTGTTAACTGGGTGGAATCAACACTATGCCTCTGTTAATGCAGCTTCTGATTGGACTCAGGTTACCATTTCTAAGGGCGATATTAAACAGGAGAAAGATTGGGGTACCGCTGTTGAGTTGGTCATGGCTAATGTAAGTGCTCTCAAGTGGGAAATTAAAAAGGTTGATGGCGCCAACTACCTCTACATCGACGACGTGAACTGCGTCGGTTATGACCCCAGTGCCGCGAATTCCTCTTCTTCTGTCACCGGTACAGCCGTTGTCATCGATGACTTCGACGATGGCAATACCACTGCCGAATCTCTCGGTGCCACGGCTTATTGGTATCTCTACACTGCAGGTGGCTCTTATTCCAACACAAAGGATAATACGACCGGCGCAATAGACATGATTGTGAAGGATGGCACCAATTCCTACGCCGCCATGAAGGACATTTCGGGTATTACCCCGGGTAGCGATAAACAGACCCCCCCTGTCTATGCCTCTGTAGGTATGGAAGTGGCCTTCTCCTCGGGTTTGCTTTCTGGTTGTTCGGCTATCCAGTATGATTACAAGGGTTCTGGCCATCGTATGCGTGCCACGGTGGACGGCGTGAAGGCTGATCAAGGCTGGGAGCATGTGGCTACGGACCAGTCTGCCTCTACGGGTTGGAAAACGGTGACCGTTTCTACCATGGCTCAGACTGATTGGGTGTCTACTGTTACTGTCGCTACTCTAGTCAATTTCTCCTGGGCTAAGGTTTCCAGGCTAACTTGGGTGGTGGATGAAAAGTTCTCCGCTGCTAATCTGGGTACCGAACTGGATATCGACAATGTGAAGTGCGTGGGTACCCTGGGCACGGCTTCTCCCACTTCTTCGAATTCTAACTCTATCGCGATGACCTCGGCTGCTCCGGCTGGCCTTAACGTCACCCTCATGGGCAACACCCTCCAGGTCACTGTCGCCAAGGCCGGTGTCGTGAAGGTCCAGGTGTTTGACATGATGGGTCACGTTATTGAAGGCCACAGCGAGAACATGTCTGCCGGTAGCTTCGCTCATAGCTTCGGTGCCATGAGCAAGGGCTTCTACGTGGTCCGCGTACAGCAGGGCTCTCTGGTGAAGACTCTGCGCATGCAGGTTCGCTAATCGTAAACTTTTTGCGACATTTGAGTCCCGCCTATAGGCGGGGCTTTTTTTGTGAGGATTGTCAAATTGTTTACCGCGGTAACAATTGTTTCCAAAAAAATAATTGAAATAAAAAGGAAAATAAGTTATCTTCACAAAAGAGGAAAGTTGTACCTATAATCCCAGGTCATTTATGAAAAAACTACTTATGGTGCTTATGGCACTCTTCATCTCTACGGTATTCGCCGCAAACCGTGTTGGCCCGGTAAGTCAGTACGGCCAACTTCAGGCAGGGAAAATTCCCAACGGAAAGACAAATGCGGGGCACGGGCGTATTTTTGGTTCTTGCCCCGATTACAACCAGACTCCGGTCCAGGTTCGCGGCATGAGCTTGTATTGGAGCCTTCATTCCAATGCCACTGAGTTCTATAACGAAACATCCATCAGCAAGATGGTTGCGGACATGAAGATAGAGATAATCCGTATTCCCGTCGGAACCGAGGAACAGTATGGATGGTCGGATGGACATGCCGGCGGCTGGAGATACAGTAAAAACGAACAGAAGGCTTTTGTCAAGGCTGTTGTCGAAGCGGCCGTAAAAAATGACATCTATGTGATTATTGACTGGCATTCCCACACGGCGAACAACCAGGTTGATTTGGCCAAGGATTTCTTTGGGTATATGGCGGATGAATACGGCCACCTTGACAATGTGATTTTTGAAATTTTCAATGAACCGGTTTGCGTAAATGGAGCTCCTGAAAATGGGCGTTGTGATAACCGGGGTGGCTTTATTGGCTGGAATGCAATTAAAAGCTATGCAGACCAAATTGTTTCTGTAATTCGTGAGCATAATTCCGATAACTTGATTCTGGTGGGAAACCCGATGTGGGACCAGCAACCAAATGCCGCGATCAATAGCCCAGTCAGCGATGTTAAAAATAATGTCGCCTACACGTTCCACTACTATGCAAATACTCACCATACTTATACTGAGGGTGACAATGCCGATGAAGCCATAAAGCGTGGACTTTCGGTTTTTGTTTCCGAATGGGGCACGGGCGATGCCGACGGGGGCGGAACCCCTGATGCCTCGGCCAATGACGGCTGGCAGCAGTGGATGAATGCGAGAGACTTGTCTTCGGCAAACTGGTCTGCATCCAAGATTAATGAGGGGACGGCCGCATTTGCGTCAAACAGTACATATAACAACTTTACTTATACGACGTCTGGAAATATGGTGAAAGGCTATTTGAACGCAAATCCAACATCTTATACAAAATGCTCAAGCACGCCTTCTTCCAGCAATTCCGGCCCCTCTTCCTCGGCGTCTTCCGAGGTTGCCCTCATCGACAACTTTGAAGATGGCAATACCACGGCCGAAACCTTAAATGAATCCTTCTGGTTCCTTTACACGGCAAATGGGGCTTCAATTTCCAACACGCCTCCTGCCTCCACAGAAGAGCCCTGGGACATGATTCGCTCCAGCGCCAGCAACCATTATGCCTCAATGGAAGGGATTTCTATCGGTTCTCCTGCAAGTGACGAATACCCTTCCGTGGGAATGGGCTTGGCCCTGGCTGAAGGCTCCTTCGCGAACTGCAACGCGATCCAGTACGATTACAGGGGATCTGGACACTATTTCCGCGCCGACATGAAATCTGTAACCCCGAATCAGGGTTATGAACATGTGACCGTTAATCAGGATAAATCTGATTCGTGGGAAACGGTGACCGTGAACGCTTCAGAACTGGATCAGCCATTGTGGATACCTTCAAGCGAAGAGATGGATTTCTCTTGGGACGAGGTTTACCAGTTGGTCTGGGTTTTTGACAAGAGTATTGCAAGTGCACAGCGTGCGACATACCTCCAAATCGACAACGTAAAGTGTGTGGGAACCCTCCCCGAAGTTGTTGTTGCCAGCTCCAGCAGTGTGGCGTCTTCTGCCGGGTCTTCCTCCTCGTCCATTCGTTCCTCCTCGTCCATTCGGTCCTCTTCATCAATTACCTCTTCCACCGCTGTTGCGACTTCATTTATTGACGATTTTGAAGATGGCGACAACATGGCCTTTACCGGTTTGAATGACTACTGGTATGCCTTTACGGATAAAGGCGACAAGGGCGCCTCTACCATAGACAACTCCAAAAATGACGAGGGGGACTATGTGGTGGTGTTTGGCTCTGCCGCTGCCGATGGCTCGGAATACGGCGCCGGACTTAAGAACATCGTCTTGAGAAAGGGGGATAATGAATACGACCCCTACGTGACCCTCGGCTTGAATTTGGAAGATGGCCTTCGCGGCTGTACCCAGATTAGTTACAAGTACAAGGGAGCAGGCCATAACCTGAAGGCCGTAACCCGTGGTGACGAAGAAGGAGAATTGTCCGGTTACAATTACCACAAGAAGGCCTTTGAGGGTTCCTCGGTTTGGACGGTGGCTAGCGTGTCCGTTCCTAGCGGGCTGGAGCAGGAGGAAAACTGGGGGACTGCACTGGATGGTTTGAATATGGCTGACGTGGTCAAGCTCCAGTGGGAAGTGAAGAAGGAGGCAACGCACAAAAACCTCTTCATTGACGATTTGAAATGCGAAGGCATGAGCATTGTCCCTGTGGTCCGCCCCGATGAAGACGACCCCGATGTGGATAACAGTTCCTCGTCCAGGTCCAGGAGGAGTTCGTCTTCCCGTTCTTCCGATGACAATGACGATGAGGATGATGACGATACCGACGGAATCGCGGGTGGGGTGGTTGCCCATTCCGGCCTTTCCGCTATCATCCACGGCAACACCCTCCAGGTCACCGTCCAGAGGGCCGGTGTTGTGAAGGTCCATGTGTTCGATTTGATGGGACATGCCATTGAAAGCCATAGCGAAAGCGTGGCTGCCGGTACCTTCGACTACACCTTTGGCAACATGGGGCGTGGAGCCTATATCGTTCGAATTTAGCAGGGTTCTGCCGTAAAGACTCTCCGGATGCAAGTTCGGTAGGTAAAATTTCATTAACATTGTTAGGAAGGCGGGCTAAAACCCGCCTTTTTTGCGTTTTATGACGCTTCAAGTGGGTGTATACAACGGAAACATTTTGTTTCCATAATTTGACTTGAATAAGGGTGTGGCGGAAATTATTTTTAGGGAAATAAATCCAAAATCTAGAGATGGGTATTGTATGAAAAGGACGCTTTTCCTTCTTCTGGCCTTGTGCCTTGTTTCCCTTTCCTTCGGGCGTGTGGGCCCCGTAAGCCAATATGGCCAATTGATGGCCGGTAAGGCCGGTAGCAAGGGCCAAATCTACGGCTCCTGCGAGGGCGTCAAGAGTGGCGCCGAAGTGGCCGTGCAAGGCATGAGCCTCTTCTGGAGCATCTCCAGCGATGTGGGTTCCCCCTTCTGGACATCCGACATTGTGAGTGGCCTGGTGAGCCGCCAGAATATCCAGCTTATCCGCGCCCCTATGGGTGTGGACGAAGACTGGGGTAGCGGAAACTACTTTACCCGGACTAATGATTATCAGAGCTTGATGAACACCGTGGTCCAGGCGGCTATCAATAATGACATCTATGTGATCATTGACTACCACAGCCACAAGGCCAGCGACAATGTCAACAACGCGAAGACCTTCTTCAGCTATATGGCTCAAAAGTGGGGTGGCTATGACAACGTGATTTTCGAAGTGTTCAACGAGCCTACTTCCCAGTCATGGAGTGAAATCAAGACCTACGCCGAAGCGGTTATCACTGAAATTCGTAAGTATTCCGACAACCTGGTGCTGGTAGGCAACCCCAATTGGGACCAGCATCCCGATTATGCTGTGGGTAACCCTGTAAAGGATTCCAAGAACAATACTGCTTATACATTCCACTATTACGCAGGGTCCCATTCTACGGGTGGCGAAGGCTCCAATGCAGTGACCGCTATGAATGCAGGTCTTTCCGTATTTGTTTCGGAATGGGGTACGGTGGATGCTTCCGGTAACGGTGGCTTTAGCTCTGGCAATAGCCTTACCTGGTACAACTGGATGAAACAGCACAAGCTGTCAGGTGCCAACTGGTCGGTTTCCAACAAGCCGGAATCTGCCTCTTATTTTAACGGTAGCGCCTGGAATTACACTGAAAGCGGCCGGTGGGTCAATTCCAATATCTTTGCCGAACTGCCCAGTTCTTACACGAAGTGCGGAAATGCTCCTGCAAGCAGTAGCTCCCAGAGCAACCAGTCTTCGGCTTCCAACTCCTCCAACTCCTCTGGAAATGGCACCAACAAGACTCTGGTGGTGGACAACTTCGAAGATGGCAACTACACCTCCCTCTGGAATAGTCCCTGGGGCATCTACAACGACAACAAGGACGGGGGACAGTCCACTATCGATACCGCTCTGGTTGCCGGAAACAGCTCTTCCAAGGCCATCCAGATTACCTACCGCCTGACTAAGGCAAACTATGAGTATAGCCCTTATGTTGGGCTGGTGGTATCGGCCAATGCCGACGATGTCACAACCGAGGATTTGTCTGCCTGTACCGCAATCCAGTACGATTACAAGGGCGGCGCCCACGACTTTAGGGTGGAATCCTCCATTGATGTTGGCTACAATTACCACAAGGTCGCTGTCAATGCCAGCAACAACTGGAAAACTCAGACTGTCTATTGGGATGGCTTGGCTCAGGAAACGGGTTGGGGAACCACCGCTTCCATTAGCGATGTGCAGCAGGCTGTCCGCGCATTCAGCTGGCAAATCCAGGGTACTTCGGGTACCAACGGCACCTTGCAGATTGACAACGTGAAGTGCCTTGGCCTCAAGGAAGCTAGTTCTTCTAGCGCGGCACAGTCCTCTTCTAGCACGCAATCTTCCTCTTCTAGCAGTAAGCCCAGCAGTTCTTCTGTTGCCTCTTCCAGCAGTGCAAAACTGGTAATTACCGGTAATTTGACACAGACGGTTACCCGTGGTGGAACTCTGGAGCCCGTCATCTTCAGGAATGTGGGCTCCTACCAGCGCACGACTCAGAACATCCGCTATTTGAATGTCAATCTCTCCGGTAATGTTTTGACACTGGATGGTTCGGTCCCTGCTAGCGCAGCCTTGGGAACCTTCCGCGAAAATTTCACCGTGAACGGAACCGCTTATACGTTGCAGCTTACGGTGCAGGATGTTTCTAGCAGTTCTGTCCAGAGTTCGTCTTCGTCTGTTCCGGCAAGTTCCGCTACGGTAAGTACGGATTGGAATTCCAATACGCAACTGTCCGTCAATTCCAATGGGGATGTGGTTATCGGTCAGTCGGAAGGCTGGACCCCCGATCGCGTGGTGACCAAGGGCATGGGCCCGGTTGAAGCGAATGAATCTTACACCTTGAGCTTCGATGCAACCCTTCAGCAGAATACCATGAATATGGGCGTAACCTTCGGGTCTTATTGCAGCGGAACCTTGGAATTGGATGCCACCGAAGGCGCGCAGCACTACACATGCACTTTCAAGGCCCTTGAATCGGGAAATGTGCTATTGACACTCACCATGCCGGGTTCCCGTTGGGAACAAGTCACCATTTCCAACCTTTCCCTCAAGACTTCTAATGGGCAAGAGACAGAGTCCAGTTCTTCTGCGACGCATTCCAGTTCCTCTCAGGCGGTGGAATTCTTTGACATCACCTTTGTGGTAGGCAACGAAGTGGTTCTGGTACTCAGCGTAGAAGAGGGACAGATTCCCGAGGCTCCCACGAGTATAGATCTCCCCGCCAACACGGTGCAGTATAGCTACAGTTTTGGCGGTTGGAACCCTGCGGTGGTTGCTGCTACCGAGCCTGCTACTTATGTGGCAAATATTGTGCGGACAGTCAATGCCTACAAGGTTTCCTTCCTCAACTATGATCAAACGGAACTGTGGTGGACGAATGTAGACTACGGGGAAACCCCTGTTTATGAAGGACCGGCTCCTGTTCGGAAATCGACCGACAGTTATCGCTATGAGTTCAGCGGCTGGACCCCGGCAATCGCCTCGGTAACGGGTATTGCCACCTATACCGCAGAATATGACGAAATTGTCATAGCGAGTTCCAGCTCTGTCGAAGAGAGCTCCAGTTCCGAAGAATCTTCTTCTAGCGTGGAGAGCAGTTCCTCCGAACCCGAAAGCAGCGCGGCTTCTGATGTAGTTGTCACAGGAGACCTGATTCAAACTGTAGTCAAGGGCGAAAATTTCAAAACGGTTACGTTTAGCAATGTTGAATCCTATGATCGGGGCCAGTGGGAAATCTACTGGATTGAATTTGAAAAGAGCGGAGATAAACTATTTGTTCGTCAGAATCAGTATCAATCAACAGAATATGTGAATGTGGGAAATTGGACGGAATATTTTACGGTTAATGGAATTGATTACGAGATAAAGGCTGCGCTCGTTGAACCGAGTTCGTCATCATCGTCCGGGGAATCTTCTTCTTCCGCACAGACATTTACCGTTACCTTTGTGGATGATGACGAAACCACCGTCTTACTGGCCGCTAGGGAATATGTTGAGGGAACTGCCGCAGCTAGCATTGTCAAGCCGAGCAATCCCACCAAGGATGCTACTGCGGAATACACTTATACGTTTAGCGAATGGACCCCGACCATTGTGGCGGTTACTGCCAATGCCACCTACAAGGCAAAGTATATCGCCACCAAGAGAAAGTACACCATTACCTTTGTGAATGGTGACGGTACCAGGAGCACCAGTACGCTGGAATACGGTAAAGTACCTACGGCGCCGGTGGCGAAGCTCCCCGGGAACAACGCCCAGTTTAGCTATAGCGCGGTTGGTTGGACTCCCGATATTGTTGCGGTGACAGGTAATGCAACCTACACTTTGGATTATCTTGCTACCGTGAACGAATACACGGTTACCTTCTTGAACTTCGACAATACCGAACTGCAAAGTTCTGATGTGGCTTATGGTGAAATGCCGGAATACACGGGTGCGACACCGTCCAGGGCTGCATCTGCGCAGTACACCTATACCTTTACAGGTTGGACTCCGACCTTGGCTGCGGTGACGGGGAAGGCTTCTTACAAGGCGGTCTTTAGCCAGGAAGCGGTTGTTGCTTCCAGCAGTTCTGCCGTGCAGTCCAGCAACTCCGAAGAAGAGTCTTCGAATTCGCAGGAAAGTTCTTGCATAGCCTTTGTGAATGGAACCGGTGACTATGGCGACCATTGCTACAATTCCGGACTCAACGATATGGAAGAGGGCAAGTGCTATACCATGAATCCGGAACGTAACCCTGCTCCGCAATGGATAAACGGATCTGTATCTGAAACCTATTGGTGGGTGGAAACGTCCTGTGGCAATGCCGTTGCCGGTTCCAGCAACTCCGAAGGGGAATCCAGCAGCTCCGTTGAAGGTTCCAGCGCTTCCGAAATGTCCTCTTCGGCTGGCGGAATCGTTGAATCCAGCTCTGCCGGGCAGAATCCGTACCTGGCCCTCCGCGGAATGCCCCAGTCCAGACTCTCTGTCTCCCTTTCTGGGCGTACCCTCTTGATTGAGGGCGGCCAGGCTACTGTTGACGTGTTTGACTTGCAGGGACGTCCGCTGGCTCGCTTTACCCAGGTTTTGGGTGCCGTAGAACTGGCAAGGTTCAATTCCGGCAGCTATATCCTGCGCATTAAGTCGGGCACCCAGGTGCAAAACCGCAAAATTACGCTAAAATAGCAGATTAGGCTGTTTTTTTCAAAAAGCCTCCAGTCCTGTGGATTGGAGGCTTTTACATTATTTTACTAGGATAAATTGAGGTTTGAAATTATCTTTACTAAGGATGTGCATGGGTAACATACGGGTGTTATTATGAAGAAAACATTTGCTTTGGTGGTGTCGTTTTTGGCATCATTTGCTTTTGCCGCTTTTGACGAGAGTCATTTTAACTATGGTCGGCAGTGGAGCAGCAGCTTCAACGAAAATACCGATTTTTCGGGCAAGGGACTTTCCCACCTGGCTATTTGGGTCGGCGACAATGACAGTTACAATACATACTGGGAAGGCTCCATGGTGCGGGCCTGCAAAAAGAACAACCTGACTCCGGTGTTCTACGCCTATGTGATTGCGGAATACGACAAGGATCAAGGCTATGTGGATTGCGATATGGGTTCGCCCAACCATTGCACTAA
>JAEEGL011413429.1_pt1 | contig 10126 bp, 11 predicted proteins | sample 9134231 | NCBI WGS metagenome assembly JAEEGL01 (sample SAMN16246548, study PRJNA631951) | gut metagenome | biome: gut microbiome; feature: rumen; material: fiber-attached | host: Bos | place: Iran: Karaj | collected 2018-10
TAGCCGCTTTACTTGCAAGACCAATAGCCGTACCCATGGCAATCATTAAACCACCAATTAGTACTACCTGTTTCCAAATAGCAGCAATATCGAAACTTCTAAGTATATCAAGTGCTTTAACAAGAATTAAAGTACTTGCTGCAAACGATAATATAGACCACATACTTGCTTGGAATTCTGGAGCTAATTTAGCCATTATACCAACTGATACTGCTAAACCACCCATAACACCAATTACAGCCGCAGATGCTCCAAGTAAATTCTTTAAATCTACAGTAAGATTAGCCATTGCTTTTACTGCAACAACTAATAACATCAAAGAAGCTGCTATACCAATCATAACGTAAGCAAGATGTGCAACATTACCACCTTGACCCGTATATGCAAAATATTTATAAGCAAGAGTTAAAGTAACTGCTGTAATAAGTAATCCGGCAGCAAATGCTCCTAATACTTTTCCAGCAGTAAGTAATTTATCTTTATCTTCTACCTGACTAAGAGTTACAAGTGCAGAAGTAAGAGCTGCTACAGCAATAGCAAATGTTATAAGTGTCTGTGCTGCAGGAGAATAGTTAGCAAAACTATTAAATGCTTTGTTAATAGTTGCGCCGATATTGATAGTATTTCTAGCAGTATTAGTGAACTTAATCATAGCTTCAGTAAGTCTTTGTAAACTGTAAACCAGCATTACAGCACCTACTGCGAAAGCAATAAGTAACAGCTTACCAAGCTTTATAGATCTCATTTGTTCTTTGAAATCGTCTATAAACTCCTTCATAGACTGTCCCATATCGCCAAGAGCTTTTTTGAGATTGGCCATACGTTCTTCAAGATCTTTACCTTGAGCTATATCGCTGAATAAACCAAATAATTCTTTTACAGATTTTAATAAATCACCAATAACAGTTCCGCTATTTAGTAAAGCATGAACAGATTCGATAATCGTATCAATCCCAAATATAACAAGATTGAATAAATAGCCAAATGCATTTTTCAGTCTGTTAATCGTATTAAAGAATACTTCAGGATCGACCAAAGATACGATCTTCTTTGTCAATGCATATACTGCCAACAAAGATATTATAATTAAAGAGTTTATTATGTTGGAAATATCAACAAGAACTTCTCCTATTCTCTTGAATGTGCTTATCGTAACAACATCTCCAAATAAAGAATCGAGAATATTTATTAGAATAACAATACCATTGCAAATGGTTTCAATAATACCTGCTATGATCTCCATAGAAGCTTCTAGTAAACTAGATTCTTTTATGAATTTTATGATACTATCAGCAAGGGGTTCCAAATGTCTAACAAGACCTATGATGGAACCAAGAATTCTGAAAATATAAACAACTAAAGGCTTCACAGCCTTCTGTAAAGCAGACACAATGTTTACACCAACCTTTAATAAAGAAAACAAAAATTTAAAGGAGGTTCTTACGCCTGCAAGAGCTTCAGCGGAGGGCAACAAAGACTCTGTAAGTCTTTCAAAATTAAATGCCATCTCTCTGAGCTCTTCAACTGTACGTTTATCGAATACATCTCTAAACGCTTGGTAAATGGTATACAATATACCTGCTACTCCAAATAACAGGTTTTCAACGCCTCGTACTATTGTATCTAGACGGCTAAAATCAATCTGATCGACTACAACTGCAGCATACTCCGTTAATCGTTTAAAGAATCTATCGAATCTTTCTGAAGTAGGAACTAATGCTTCTCTAAGTTCCTTTATAGCTGCTTTTACTTTCTGCAAGAAAGGAACCATATGTTTTACATAAGGATCCGTGAATAGCTGACCAACTCTCGACAACTGTGCTCTGATGTTTGATGTAACACCCGCAAATGTATCGTCTGCCTTCTGAGCTGCTCCACCATAAGCTTTAGAAATGGTTTCTGCAAACATTTCAAAACTAATCTGACCTTTTTCGATCATTTCGCCGATTTGCTCTTCCGTTTTACCCATTTCATTAGCTAATACTGCTGCTACGTTAAAGCCAGCATAAGAGAACTGTCTTAACTGTTTAGTCATTAACTTACCATTCGAAGCAACTGTTGAGAAAATATTCCCAATATCGTCGAATGATTTACCAGTCATGGCTGCTGCACCAGCAATACCCTTAAGATAACTTTCCATTGTCTCAGCATCGTTTATACCAGATGCTACCAACTGAGAAACTGTGGCCATAGCTGAATCATAACCATAAGCAGTACCTTGCACAGCATTAGATGCTGCATCAGACATCTTCTTTACATAAGCGTTTAATTCTGCAGCATCTTCTTCAACCTTAAGAATATTCTTAGCAAGTGCTTTAAGTTTGAACTCAGCCTGTTCGATCTTTAAGCTTCTTGCCATGCCACCGGACTTCATCTGTCCAAGTGACATGCTCCAAAGGTTCTTACCAAAATTCATAAAAGTCTTGGTAAGTTCAGAAACCATGGTCATACCAGCAACCTGTAACGCTGAGAAGCTGACCTGAACTCGATCAACTTCTCTAGTTACATTAGAAAGGTCCATTTTGTTAGCAGCTTTTGTTATGCTGTCAAGACCTTTAGCCCCATCGAAATCGAGGGCCATCTTGAGCTTGTCTATGGTTCCAAGAGAAGTCTGAACGTTCTTTTCAAACTGTTTGTTATCGAATTGTAATTCGACGACTCTTTTATCTACTTCTACAGACATAATTGCCCTCCTATTTGTTGTGTTTTTATTGTCGTTTTGATGTTATCGTCTTTTATTACGATAATAATCATCTGCTGGATCTTTTGTTAAATCGTTGCTAGTTTTAATATATTCATTAATTAAAAACTTTTCAGTTTCTTCATCATAATTCCATCCTCGATCTTCATAAATTTTTTTAACATTATCTAAAAATTTACGATCTTTATCAGATATTTTATCATCTGGTTTTCCGTATTTATTTGCTTTGGCTTTTAGATCATTGGCATATTTTCTATATTCCTCCGATCTTTTACCACTGTTTTTACCTTTAGGATACTTTCCTTCTTTATAAGCTTTGTATTCGTCCGATAGATCATTAGCAAATCCTTCGGCTAATTTTGCTTTTGCATTGAGATGATCATATCTCTTCTTACCAGCCTCCGTCAAAGTTCCATCAGGATTCTGGTATCGTCTGATACCCCAATGCATACCAAGAATACCATGATGATAAATATCATCAGAATACTCATCACTATGAGAAATCCTCTTACGTCCCATTGAATGGAAATCTTTAGCTTCTTCGTTTCGTCTTATAGTACTAGTTGTACCTGTACCGATCTTACCACCTGTCAAAGCACCAAGAGTTCTTGAATTGTATTGATGCATAGGATTACTTAGTAAGAAATTAGCAATTTTCTGACCTATTTCAACTCTACGTTTACCCTCTTCAATATTACCATTACCAAGAGCTTCGGGAAGTTCATGGTTCATGATACGTTTATTAAGAAGGTCTCTAGTTTCCATATCAAGACTCTTGTAATAACCGAAAGCACCCCAATAATTACCATTTTCGATCATTTCAGAAAATGCATTTCCAACATTCTGTAAATTATCGCCTTTACCCTGAAGCTCAATCATCAAATTAGCAAGAAAATCTTCTCTACTTTCACTACCATTTTGATGTCCGTCATCAGTACTAGTATTACTAGACGGTGTATTAGCTTGGGCTCTTTGTCTCTGAGCATTCAAAGCTAATTGTCGCTGTTGTGCTTGAGCCTGACGTCGTCTTTGCTCATCCTGAACCTGTTGTCTCTGACGTCTAGTTGTTAATGCATTTACAGCAACATATCTAAACCCACTTTTGGCAGGTTCTTCTACATATCTGTGATCGTGCCATTTCATACCTTTTACACCGTAATGCATAAGGTAATCGGAGTATTCTCTATAGTCATTCATACTATCACCCCTTACTGTGCATCTTAGCACGTCTTGCTTTGTTAAGTGCTGCGTTCTGAGCAAGCATATCCTTCTTGCTCATCTTTTCCGGATTGTTCTTTGCGTTGCAAACCCGGATAAGTGTCATCAGTCTGTTAAGATGCCACTTTTGAAACTCTATAGGAATCTCTAAGGCTATCATTTCCCAGTAGATAACCTCAGAAGTCATAATCTCTTTTTGTGGTTTTTTACCTTTTTTAGGGTTTTTATCCTCTCTAAACCATGTTGCTGTCATAGGATCATTTACATATTCCATGATCTTATTTAACATTTTGGTATCTACACCCAAATAAACTTTTGGATCTGGTTTTTGAGGAGTTATTGTCATACATTCCAAATAATACAAAACTTTATCTGGTGTATCAAGTGCTCCTTCTACTAAGAACGGTTTCTTGTATTTAGCTTCCCATTTAGAAACAGAGAGGAGGGAATGTTCCAAAACAAGTGTCGTCTCTTTGACGTTGATGAAGCGTTCTTTCTTCTCATCCCAGAAGTCTTTCGCCGGTACAGTTATTGTTAAAGACATTCCCTAATCCTCCCAATTCCACACAAGTCGTGTTATTTAGTTGTATAGTTAGCCTTCCGGCTTAACTTCCTTGTTATCAATAACCTGGAAACCTACCAGTTTATTTAATGCTTCCGGATCAGCTTTCTTCATCTGTTCAGCCATATCACTAGGCACAACAGCATTGATGAAATCGCTCATCGCCTTGTCCCCACCCTCGATGAACTCCATAAACAGAACATCATATGCCGGGTGATTACGGAACTTCTCTCTGATCTCATCGTTCTTGATGAACTCTTCACCATCCGCAGACTTCTCACCATAGCAGGACAATACAAAATCTTCAAAATACTTGAAGACTTCTTTGTTACTACCAGATTCTACCATCTTTTTGATCTTCTGATCAAGTCCGCCATCTTCATACAGATGCATCTTAGCGATCTCCGATCTACTCAGATTGAAGTAGAAATTCTTTGTTTTCTTGTTTCCGTTGTAATCTACATACGGGATTGCTTTTACTAACATGGTGACATTTCCTCCTTAAAATTGTTTAAAAAGGGGTGAGCCATTTGACCCACCCCACTGCCATTTTGATGTTTCTTGTTACAATCAGCCGCCAATACCCTTAAGGATACTGAATACTTCATCCGGCAACGGCAGGCGCGGATCAGTACCAACAGAAGTAACCTTCTCGTAGTAGGTCTTCTCAGCGTCAACACTCACGTCAGACGATGCTGTGTATACATACGGATCTTCCGTAGTACCTGTGCCAGTTCTCTCGTACCAGCCCTTAGTGGACGGGTTGTCTCCAGATTCCGGAGTAACTGCGTTATAGGATACTTCTCCACCGTCAGTACCATACAGAATATTTTCCAGAGCAGTCAGTTTTGCCTTCTTCTCTGTAGTAGAGAACGCTGTGGAATCGATAGTGATCAAGCAGGTGTTCTTGTAGCCAGTTACAGCAACCGGAACACCGGTCATCTCCCAGCTGAACTCGATAGCTTCCGGGCTATCATTTACGGTACCGTAACCTCTCTCGGACGGAGAAGCAGTCAGACCGTATACAAGATGCAGCTTGTAGCCATAGTCATTTGCATCAGTATCATTACCGATGATCGTACGATAGCTCATACCAAAGGTCTTACGAGCCTGCTGGTAGATACGTACACCCGGCAGATCTTCTGCAAATGCAGAACCATCCAGAACTGCAAACTCATCCGGATAGGTGTATGCCGTTACAGTCATACCAAACTCTTCTGCTGCTCTCAGAGACAGATACTTAATGTTATCTGCATACAGAGCGGTCTCATCTGCTCCAGACGGAGATTCCGTAATACCGGTGACACCATTCCAAGCTACACCACTGTCGTAAGCTTTGCTGGTAGAGTTGTACGGGTAGACGACGGCATGATCGTCGCCAGTTTCGTACAGATGTTCAGAAACCTGATCCCAAACTAATTTATCCATTTTAAGTTTCCTCCTTAGAAATGTGTTATGAATACGTAGTGATGTAAGCCATCCGCAACATAAGGACGCTCCAGGTTAAGCGTTATACCCTCGTTGTTGTATAAAAACCTTTCGGGGAGATCATCATCTGCGTCTTCAAATATAACTATGATTTCATACCTGTTTTTACCGAGATAGACCTTATTATCCGCATGTACAACGTCTATATTAGATCTTTTGTAACGGATACATGGGTATTTCATGATCAACGAAGCTGGCGGCTCAAAATATACATTTGTGCTACCAAGGATTCGCCTAAGTTTCTCGTCAAGAATTAGACGACGGTCCAGAGTTGCCATTATATACCCCTCCTATCTCAAGAATAAGTCGTGGCGGTTCGACAGCAATGGTATTTGCTTTCCATTTTGTACCCATCCATACCACATACTTAATATTGGAAAAGTTTTCAAAAGCGAATGCATCTGCTAAGATCTCGATTTCATTACTGATGGTAATATCATCGGTCACTTTATCACCAGATTGCTGAAGTCTTCGGGACACTCTGTTTGCATCGCCCCGATACTTCCGCTCTACGATAACTGATTGCCAGTTACTTGGCCGAACTTCAACCAGGGTTTCAAACCCAACTGCACCTGAGAACTTCATTTCTACTCCTTTCAACTTCCATTTTGATGTTACATAAACGGCGCTCTCTTGCCGTTCTCAATTTCGGTTTTACCCGAGATAGCAAAGTGCCAATAATACATCGGCCAGTTGTCTCCGTACGCCGAGTCCAGGTCCTTAAACGCATTTCTATACTTCTTCACGTCAAACACGTTTGGATCAAGAGCTTCTGTGATGTCAACACCGTTAATTGTAGCAACGGCATTGTAACTGACCGGTTTTGCTTCTTCCGGCACCAAGCCATAATACGGACGGCCATAACCAGCTATGGTTTTGTCACTTAAGTTGTACTTTTTGAGCCGTACTTTGTTCGATGAATTACCTTCAATCGTAACAATAGTTTCTCCACTTAAGTCAACGACAATTCCTGTGTGATTAATACGACTTCCACTATGGAAGAAGATCTGATCACCCTTCTGCGGTTTGGTATACCACCTTTTTGCCCTCTTGTAATAGTCAGCAGAAGTCGGAGTATATGCACTCCAGCCATTCAGCATCTTTTTAGCAAGTTCAGCCCCAAACGCTTTAATGAAACACCAATCGACAAACATGTCACACCAGGCAACACCCTGGGCATATGGTGCTCCGATATGATTCACCAGATCCCTCGCGTACTTGGTATAATTGCCATTTCCGGCATTCGCTGTCTTGTCATCCAAATTACTGTTTGACTTCTTCTCGCAATACCCTTCTTCAGCCAATGCAATACTTAAGAGCTTATCTACGGCCGTCATACTTCATTCATGATACCCACGAGTTTCTGTCGAACCGACTCGTTTGGAGCGTTATCGATCATACTCTGCAATTCCATGCGGAAATAATCAGAGCTTGCTCTCGAATACCGGCCCATACTATCTCTATGGGTGTTTCTCATACTGTACTGGCCACCCGGATACATGCTATACTGAGGCATCATCGGATTCTGCATCCCACTATACATCTGTTTCTCTTCATTGCTATCAATGATTTTGCAAATGTTCTTAGCAGAATGTGCCAGTGTGTCAATCACCTGAAGAGTCTGGATATCAAGTGTCTGTTTCCCAGCATACTTTTCCAACTCGGTAATCAACTCGTCCTTAAGTTCATACAGTTTGTGCATACTGCCCACCTCCTATCAGCCAGCGGCTGTCGTAGTTCTCTGAGCTGCGATGAACGCCTCCAACTGAGCAGTCTGTGCTGTCTGAGATGCGCTGAGAGCGGCCATGTTCAACTGATCGCGAAGCTGTGCGTTCTCACGCTGATAAGCCAGGATCTCCTGTGCACACATCTTATCGAGGATCTTCTGACCCATATCAGCAATTGCCTGACGATCTGCACAATTTTCTGCTGCGATAGTGTACTTCAGATCGGCAGTAGCCATTCTGTTATCACAGCAGCACTGAGCGAGCTGTGCCTGAAGAGCGTTGAATCCCTGATTTACTGCAGTCTGCTGAGCGAAGCTCTGCTGAAGTGCAGCGGTTCCCATGTTGCCGATAGATGCCTGAATGCCTGTCAACTGATCTGCCAGCTGAGCATTCTGGAATCCTGAGTTGATCTGATCTGCCTGGTTTAACCAAGGATACATACCATTGTTACCTCCGAATCCTCCGTTATTACCCCAACCAAGGAGCAACAACAGAATAATCCATGCACCATCTCCGCCAAAGAATCCATTACCGCTATTGGCCGGTGCAACAGGCATTACCATGTCATTACCTTCTGTAATCATGACACATTTCCTCCTCATTTTTGTTTAGGTTTTTCAACTCCAAATTTGGAACCTACGTAATAGCCTAAAGGTACTGTTGCCCAAACTCCAACAATAGGAAGTCCAGCTGCTACAGCAGCACCAACTATAGCACCTGTCTGGGCATTTTTTGATTGACTATAGGTGATAGGCTGATCACCATATTTCTCCAAATAATCATTTACAGCTTTCTTAGATCTTTGATAAGCTGAACGTTGTCTCTTATACTTTTCAGTATTGGACTTATCAGTGAATTTGTATTCACCGTTTTTATACTTAACACCAGATCTTTGCATATCAAAATAAGCTTTACGAAGCTTACCTGATGATTTGGTAAGTTTGTTCATCTTCTCATTTTCTGTTCCAAGAAGATTACTGATAGCATCGCTAGCTCTTTCTGATAGTGATCTTTTCTTTCCGAGTTCTGTTAAAGTACCATCGAGATTCTGGTATCGTCTGATACCCCAATGCATACCTTTGACTCCATAATGATAAAGTTCGAAAATCTCCTGATCTGTCATGACTTGTTCTTTCTCTTGTTAAGTTCGTCTTCAAGTTCTTCTTGAGTCATCTTAGAGATTACCTCTTGTTTCTGTTCGAGTCCTCTCTTTTTCTGAGCTTCTTGCTTTTCAAGATCCAATTCATTCTCGGCTCTCTTCTTAGCAAGGGCATCTTCGAGACCAAAGTCGAATATTTTCTTCGTTCCAAGACCTAACTGCCCACGAACGCCACGTCCAACAGGAGAATTAAGAAAATCAATAGCAGTATTTAAAGTCTGTCCATAGGACAAGATCTTATCTGCTTGTATTTTACCTTTTTCAATCTTAGAATTTCGCATATCAGCAAGTTTATTATTCCAGTCGATACGCTGCATAGCGTTTGCAATCTCTTCATTACTGAACATATCCATATTCTTACGTAACTGTTCGGGATCTTTAGCTATTCTGGCTTTTCTTTTTTCAAAGTTAGCAGCCTTCCTGCGTTCTTTGTTAACTTCCTTCATATGCTTTTTAGCCATCTTCTTATCAAATTTGTTCTTCTCGATAATCTGACGACGTTTACCTTCAGGTGTAAGGGTTCCATCAGGATTCTGATACCGCCTTATACCCCAGTGCATACCCATCACACCATAATGGTACAGTTCATCAATAGGCGGTTTATTGACGATATCGAAGTTTACGATCTCTTCGATAGGAGGCTTATTTACCAAAGCCAAATGTTCTTCGTTGCTCATACGGTTCTACCGCCTTTCTTGTAACAGAGGAGGGCCAATAAGACCCTCCTTACTGCCATTTTGATGTTTTAGGATCAGCTACGAGCGATCTCGATAACGATTGCACTCTTCGGCTTAACCAGAGCACCGGAAACACGGGTTTCCATCAAGTACTTCATCTGGTTGTAGTCGATGTCGAACTGCTCGAAGCTGTTGATCTCGCCACCACGATCGGTACCTACGTTGTAGTCGTTCGGGTTGAAGATGATCGCTGCCAGGTCGTATACGGTCGTTACGCTCTCAACAGTTTCAGATCTGTTGATGCCTTCCATGATCTCAACTTCCTCGATCTCCTTTACGCGGCACTTGGTAGCCAGCTCAACATCAGTCTTGTACAGCGGATAGCCCTGGGAATCTTCCAGAAGCAGCATGTCAGTATGGAAACCAGCTGTGGTGTACATGGTCGGGTTACCGGATCCCTTGTAGTCAACACGAGCCTTGATAGCAGCGCGGATCACACGCTTAGCACGAGCATCTTCAGTCTCGTTTGCAACGTACGGCAGCTTCACACGAATGGTGAACAGAGCAGCATCGTTGTATACCGGCTTGATGTGA
>JAEEGL011844358.1_pt1 | contig 10126 bp, 6 predicted proteins | sample 9134231 | NCBI WGS metagenome assembly JAEEGL01 (sample SAMN16246548, study PRJNA631951) | gut metagenome | biome: gut microbiome; feature: rumen; material: fiber-attached | host: Bos | place: Iran: Karaj | collected 2018-10
CGTGAACAGCAGGTCCGGCCGGTCCAGCGGCAGGTCGCCGTAAACCTCGTCCGTGCTCACCTGGTGATACCGGGTAATCCCGTATTTCCGGCAGGCGTCCATCAGCGTTGCCGTACCCATGATATTCGTCTGCAGGAACACGCCCGGGTCCTCAATGCTGCGGTCCACATGGCTTTCCGCCGCAAAGTTCACCACGATGTCCGGATGCTCTTCCTCAAACAGCTGATAAACCGCTTCCCGGTCACAGATGTCCGCCTTCACAAACCGGAACTGCGGATTGTCCATCACGCTCTTCAGCGTAGAAAGATTTCCCGCATAGGTCAGCTTATCCAGGCAGATGATCCGGTACTCCGGATACTTCTTCAGCATATGGAAAATGAAATTGGAACCGATGAATCCTGCTCCGCCGGTTACGATGATTGTCATAATAAAACCTCCGGTTATAATAATTCATAATTCACAATTCATAATTCATAATTTTGATTACTTCTTCTCCAATTTCCGAAAGAAAGCATCCAATCACAATGATACTTTTACAGGGTCAACACCGTATCATTATGAATTGTGAATTATGAATTGCAATTTCGTATTTTCTACTCGGAAAACACGAAATTGCAGTCGCTGTCTTCCAGCAGCGGAGAAGTCGTATCCTTCTCGCTCAGCAGATCTGTCTTCACTTCGCCCCAGTCCACGCCAATCGCCGGATCGTCAAACCGAATCCCCCGGTCACATTCCTTGCTGTACAGGTTATCCACCTTGTAGCAGAACTCCACATTGTCCGTCAGCGCTTTGAAACCGTGTCCGAAGCCCCGGGGAATCATCAGCATCCGCCGGTTCTCCTCGCTCAGCTCCACGGCGATCCACTTTTTGTAGGTCGGACTTCCCTTCCGCAGATCCACCGCCACGTCCATCACCGCGCCGCGGTTTACGCGTACCAGCTTGGCCTGCGCCATGGGATTGTTCTGGAAATGAAGTCCCCTCAGGATCCCCTTCTGTGAGGAAAAACTCTGGTTGTCCTGCACAAAATCATAGTGCAGCCCCAGCTCCTCAAAATTCCGGGTACTCCACACCTCCATAAAGTATCCCCGCGCGTCCCCGTGAATATCCGGCTCAATAATGTATACTCCCGGCAGTTCCGTCTCAATTTTCTTCATACAATACTGCTCTTCTTCCCGTAAATAATGCTTTCCCTGATCTCGATCAGAAGATATCCCGACAACATAATGAGTTAATCCTGCTGCAAGATACCTGCCTAATTCTGAATTCTGAATTAATATTTCACTTTCCCCTCCGCCACCGCTCTCAGGTGTGCGCCGTAGGGGCTCTTTCCGTATTTCTGCGCGCTTTCCAGCAGTTTCTCCTTATTAATCCACCCGTTGATATAGGCAATCTCTTCCGGCGCGGAAATCACTACGCTCTGCCGTTTCTGGATCATCTGGACAAAGTCCGCCGCTTCCAGCAGGCTGTCCATGGTTCCGGTATCCAGCCACGCAAAACCCCGACCCAGAATCTGTACATCCAGCAAGCCGTCCTTCAGGTACATCTCATTCAGCGTTGTGATTTCCAGCTCTCCCCGGGCTGACGGCTTGATCCGGCCCGCCATGCCGCTGACCCCCGCGGGGTAGAAATACAGTCCGGTTACCGCATAATTGGACTTGGGCTCTTTCGGTTTTTCCTCAATGCTCAGAACTTTTCCGTTTTCATTAAACTCAACCACGCCGAAGCGTTCCGGATCCGGAACATAATAGCCGAAAACCGTTGCCCGGCCGCTGGCTTCCGCGTTTTCCACCGCAGCCGTCAGCGTCTTGCGGAATCCATTTCCATAGAAGATATTATCTCCCAATACCATAGCTCCGGCTTCGCCGTTCAGGAATTCCTCTCCCAGGATGAACGCCTGTGCCAGTCCGTCCGGACTGGGCTGCACCTTATAGGACAGCGTCAGGCCAAACTGGGATCCGTTCCCCAGCAGATGCTCAAAACGGGGCGTATCCTCCGGTGTGGAAATAATCAGAATGTCCCGGATCCCCGCCAGCATCAGCGTGCTCAGCGGGTAATATATCATTGGCTTGTCATAAACCGGAAGCAGCTGCTTGGATGTTACCATTGTCAGCGGATACAGTCTGGTCCCCGCACCGCCCGCCAGGATAATTCCTTTCATGCGTTTTCTCCTTTCACTCTTGTCATCCCATGGAGAATAAGCCTTCGTTTTAGCTTCGTAATCCCGAACCGGATTCTGCTGCCCCCGAATAATCTGCGTGGATTTCCATGATCATATTCTTATCCGGTTGTATGAACGTCGATGTAATTCTGAATTCTGAATGATGAATCCTGAATTAACTTATATTTTATCTCATTCTGCCTTCTTTTTCAACGATTGTAAAAGGCCGGCAGCCCTGCGGCTGCCGGCCTCCGTATTCCTCAGACCGGAATCAATTACTTTTTCTTTTTCTTGGTGGCTTTGGGCTCGGGAAGCTTCAGGCCGAAGGATTCAACCAGTGCCTTGAATTCCGCAGAACCGGTGAAGCCTTCGAAGACAAACTCTCGGGTCTTCTTCTGGTTCAGAGCGGCCATCCAGTTCAACATTCCGCCAGCGTCCTCATTGCGGCCGAACATTGTCCGATACAGACGATGCACATATTCGGTATCGCCCAACTTCTTGTCCACAAATTCCTTGGAGAAGAAGAAGCCTCTCGCGACATCCACAACATTGATCCGGTTGGTCAGCACCTGCTGGCACCAGTTTTCCAGACCGTTCACGTCATACTTGCGGCCGAGGCACTCGGTGTACATCCGGCTCACATACTCGGTCAGGCCCCAGTTCTTATCCCGGGCCTTGCTCAGGGTAATGGTTCCGGGAGTCATGCTGTACTCCTTGCAGATTCCGATGAATTCCTGAGAACCGGTGAAGCCCCAGATGATGGCGTCATAGGTCAGGCCGAAGCCCAGCTTGTTCAACCAGTCCGCTTTACCGTTGGAATCGGGTTCACGGCCCAGCATTGCATTGTACAGGATCGTCACGACCTTATCGTCACTGTACTTCTTGCCGATGAATTCCTGGCTGCCGATGAAGGCCTGAACAATCGCGCTGCCGCCCTTTTTGCCGGAAGCAATCTGGCTGCACCAGTCCAGCATGCCTGCTTCGTCAGGCTTACGGCTCAGGATCTTGTCGTAGCAGCGAACCACGAATGCCTTAATCTTGGTGTTGCAGAAAATGACATTCTTATGATTCTTGGCGTATTCTTCAGCCGCGGAACCGACCGGGCCCATAAGATAACCGGCAGTGCCCAGCGCGTCTGTTCCGAGATACACCTTATCCTTTGCCTGGCATTCTTCCCACAGAATCCAGCCGGAAGCGGGACGTCCGGAAAAGGCGTTGTTGCCAACCTGTACAAGGCTCTTAGGCAGGCGGATCATCTTGGCACCGGTGCAGCCGTTAAAAGCTTCACGTCCGATTTCAACGATACCTTCGGGAATCTTGATTTCTTTCAATCCGCTGCAACCACTGAAACAGTAGTTGTTGATCACTTTCAGAGCAGCGGGAATCGTCAGCTTGGTAGCGCCGGAGCATCCTTCAAAAGCACGGTTGCCCAGGGTCTTTACGGTGCTGGGGATGATGATCTCCTTCAGCGCGGTGCAGCCTGCAAAAGCACCCTGGCCGATGGTCTCCAGCGTGGCAGGCAGGTCAGCGTAGGTCAGCTTGGTGCAGCCCTTAAAAGCGTTGTCACCCAGGGTCTTCAGCTTCGTTCCGGTAGGAACACCGGTCAGGGAAGTACAGCCGTTAAAAGCATCATGACCGATGGTTTCCAGGTTTTCCGGCCAGGAAACGCTCTGCAGGCTGGTGCAGCCCTCGAAGCATTCAGCGGAGATTTCCGTGATGCTGTTGTGCATACTGACGCTCAGCAGGCTGGTACAGTTACGGAACGCACCGTCATCCAGCGCGATATTGTTCGGCAGAGTCACGCTCAGGATGGTGGTGTTGTTGGCGAACACGGCCTCGCTCAACCGTTTCACAGGATTACCGTCCTTATCCTGCAGCGGCAGGGTAATGGCGGTGGAACTACCGTTGTACTGGATAATGGTACCGTCGGCGCGGATCACGTAGTCTTCCACGGCGGCAGCGCTCAGTTCTTCTTCAGCGGCAGCTTCTTCGGCAGGAGCGGCTTCCTCAGCAGGAGCGGCTTCCTCAGCGGGAGCAGCTTCAACCACAGGCGCGGCTTCTTCGGTCAGGCTGCCGATGTTGTCTGTTTCTTCAGCCACAGGAGCGGCTTCCACTACCGCTTCTTCAGCAGGAGCGGCTTCTTCAGCGGGAGCAGCTTCTTCTACAGGAGCGACTTCCTCGGTGGGAGCAGCTTCTTCAGCAGGAGCAGCTTCTTCTACAGGAGCAGCTTCTTCAGCGGGAGCGGCTTCTTCGGCAGGAGCAGCTTCCTCGGCGGGAGCGGCTTCTTCGGCGGGAGCAGCTTCTTCAGCAGGAGCAGCTTCCTCGGCGGGAGCGGCTTCTTCGGCAGGAGCAGCTTCCTCGGCGGGAGCGGCTTCTTCGGCAGGAGCAGCTTCTTCAGCGGGAGCGGCTTCTTCAGCGGGGGCAGCTTCCTCTACAGGAGCAGCTTCTTCAGCGGGAGCGGCTTCTTCAGCGGGGGCAGCTTCCTCTACAGGAGCAGCTTCCTCAGCGGGAGCGGCTTCTTCAGCAGGAGCTTCTTCCTCGGCGGGAGCAGCTTCTTCAGCAGGAGCTTCTTCCTCAGCGGGAGCGGCTTCCACAAAAACCACGGGCTTCAGCTCGTTTTCCTGCAGGTCGGCGTCTCCGGCGTCCTTCAGGGCTTCAACTTTTACCCAGGCGGTCTTCACTGTCTTGGCTCCGTTTTCCTTCACGGCATAACGGATGCTGGCAGCTTTTTCTTCAACGGCAGTCAGGATCACCAGAGCGTCAGCGCTCAGAACGCCGACTTCGTTGGCCAGTTCCTTCTCCGCATACAGCACAGTACCATTGGCGAGCTTTCTCGTCATGGATTCTTTCTTGACTTCCTCGGCAGGAGCAGCGGCTTCTTCAGCGGGAGCAGCAGCTTCTTCAGCAGGAGCGGCGGCTTCTTCAGCAGGAGCGGCGGCTTCTTCAACGGGAGCAGCGGCTTCTTCGGCAGGAGCGGCAGCTTCTTCAGCAGGAGCAGCGGCTTCTTCGGCAGGAGCAGCAGCTTCTTCAGCGGGAGCAGCGGCTTCTTCGGCAGGAGCAGCAGCTTCTTCAGCAGGAGCAGCGGCTTCTTCGGCAGGAGCAGCAGCTTCTTCAGCGGGAGCAGCAGCTTCTTCGGCAGGAGCAGCGGCTTCTTCAGCGGGAGCAGCTTCCTCTGCAGGGGCAGTTTCCTCTGCAGGGGCAGCTTCCGCAACAATCTCTTCTGCCACAGGATTAACATCCTCGGCAACGGCAGGCACGATGCTGCTCACGAGCAGGCACAGAGCCATCAGCAACGCCAGTTTCTTCATGGTTTTCTCTTTCCTTTCCCTTATCCTTGTTAATTCGCGGATGAGCCCCGGTTTCCCGTGTTTCTCTGTTGCGAAAGCCCATCGGGTCGGAATTATAATTATTATACCTTCCAAAAGTTACGTTTTCAAGGGTAAATTTTCATTGTTTCTTCATATGTTTGACGCATTTTCGACTAATTGTGTCCGGTTTCTGTCATCCGGCTCATTCCATACTATATCTAGTGATGTAAATATTTTTTTACAAAAATCACCCCGCCCGGAATCCGTCGATCAGCACACGATACTTCTCCGTGATCACGTCCCAGCTGTAGTTTTCCTTCACATACCGGATCCCGCTTTCCCTCATGGTCCGGTAAGCTTCCGGATGTTCCTCCATCCAGCGGACGCATTCCGCAAACTCCTGGTAAAAATCAAAATACAGTCCCGCGCCGCTGCGGATGCAGTGTCCCTTCAGTACCTCGCACTTTCCGGAAACCAGCACCGGCCGGCCCATCAGCATGCTTTCCAGCACCACCATGCTCAGGCTCTCAAAGCGGCTGAACAGCAGCAGGGCGAAGGCTTCCTTCATCACCGCGAACTTCATTTCCTCGCTCACAAAGCCCAGCGGGATAATGTCCGGATGATCCGGAACCTTCATCACCGGTTTGCCCATCAGCACCAGTTTCAGGTCGCTCTTCCGTTCTTTCTTCATCCGGAGAAAGAACTCAAACATTTCGCCGCAGCCTTTGCTCTCATCAATCCGCCCGGCATAGACCAGGTACCGTTTCCCCCGGATCTCTTCCGGAATCTCCGGCAGTTCGCCCGCCGGTTTGTCAATTCCGGCGCCGATCAGCACCTGCGGCTTGTCCTTCACGAAAGGAAATCTCCGGAAGGCAAAAGCCTGTTCCTCCGGCGTCAGCCACAGCAGCGCCCGGGCGGCTTCAAACACCCTGTCATAAGCCCGCAGGTAAACCGGCGGCTCGTCGTGCAGGGTGGGAATCAGCATGGCGTTGTCAAAGCCCAGCGGCAGACCCGTCGCGCTCAGGTAATACAGATAGGTCATAAAGATGACCACACGGTATTCGCCGTGTTCCTCCCGCAGCGCCCGGATCACGTCCGTGCTTACAGGCCCCTGCTCCTCAATCCACCGGAGCTCCTCCGCGTCCGTATGGTTCGGATTGGCAAACACCTTCTGCGTCACCCGGTCAAAGCTCTCCTGCTTCCGCTCCCTGTCGGTGCGGTAGCGCTTCACCCGTACCCCGTGGATCATTTCCTCCCCCGTAGGGTAATGGTTTTTCCACGTCGTATAGTCCAGCGCGCAGGTTGTGTACACCGTCACGTCATAGAACTTCGCCAGCAGCTCCGCCGTCTGCATGCAGTACAGCTCCGATCCGCCGTTCACCTCTGTCCCGTACCGCTGACAGACAAGTGCGATTTTCACCATATCCGTTACGCTCCCAATTTTTCAAACAGTTCCAGGTATCGTTTCACAATCACGTCCCACCGGAAGTTCTCCAGCACAAACTGCCGCCCGTTCCGGCCCATTTCCGCGGCTGTTTCCGGATGCTGCGCCAGCCAGGAAACAGCTCCTTCAAATTCCGCGTAATTGTCAAAGTACAGTCCGGCACCGGCGCGCTGCACAAAGTCCTTTGTCACCGCGCATTTGCCGTTCACCAGCGCCGGTTTCTCCGCCAGCCAGCTTTCCATCAGCACCAGGGAGAAGCTTTCCATCTCGCTCGGATTGCAGAACAGTTCCGCCGCGCAGTACGCGTCATACTTATCCTGGATGTCCACAAACCCCAGGTCAATGATGTTCTCTTTATCGGGGATATCAATCTTCCCTCCGCCGATCAGCACCAGCTTCAGACTGTCCCGGTTCCTTTTCTTGTATTCCGCGAAATACCGTACCAGCAGGTCCACCCGCTTTCCGGCTTCCTTCCGTCCGGCATACAGGATGAACGGATCCGTGACGCCGAATTTCTGCCGGAAGCGTTTCCCGTCCCCCGTCTGGTCAGTATCCATGCCGATCCCGAAGGTGATAAACGTATCTCCCCGCACTCCGAACAGCTTTTCCGCCAGCAGGCGCTCCGGCTCGGCATTGAAAACCATCCCGGCCACCTGGGAGAACGGATCCTGGAAAACACGCATCTTCGCGTAGCTCTCATCATGCAGGCACGGAATCAGGACGCTCTTTCCCGGCCGGACCTGGCATCCGTAAAACGTTGTGCCGAACATATAGGGAATAAACACATACAGGGCGTATTCCGCCTCATGCGCCAGCATGTAGTCATACAGCTCCGGACTGTTGATCATCTCCCGGCAGAAAAGCTCCTCTTCCGCCGGCGTAACCGCCAGCCCCGTCATCAGCTTGTTGTTTACCGCGCCGAAGGCGGCTTCATCCCGCTTCCGTACCGGAAAACGCCTTACCGGGATCCCGGCCTCTTCCGTCAGTCCGGGCTGATGGTAATCGGTGTTCCAGTCGCTGGCGAATTTCTCCACGCAGGTCGTCAGCACTTCCAGTTCCACGCCGGCGTCCTTCAGGTGATGGACCACTCCGCGCAGTTCCGCTTCGGCGCCTCCGCCGATGGTCTCTCCGTACCAGGGGGTCACAAATCCGATCTTCTTCATTGTTTACCTCCGGCCAGTTTCAGAATGCATTCCTTCATCTTCGCGCTGACCTGGTCATACCGATACCGGGCCAGCCGCGCTTTCCGTTCCTCAGCGATTTTTTCCCGCAGCTCCGGATCCCGGAGCATCCGGTCAATCGCCGCGGCTGCCACCTGCGGATCCTTGCTGTCCAGCAGCAGCCCGCCCTTCCCCAGTGTTTCCGGAATGGCGGAAGACGCGAATGCCACAATCGGCAGGTCAAAATGCATGGCCTCCACCAGCGGCACGCAGAAGCCCTCGTGTTCGCTCATGCACACAAACAGATCCGCCAGGCGGTAGTAGGCCAGGATTGCCGCAAAGCTGATATGTCCGGGGAAGATCACCCGGCCCGCCAGTCCCAGCGCCCTTGCGTAGTTTTCCAGCTGATACCGGTAGTTTTCCATGCCGGTATCGCTTCCCACCAGGAACAGGCGGCTCTTTGGATTGTAATCCCTGTGATAGTAATAAAAGGCGCGGATCACGTCCTCCTGCTTTTTGTTCGGCGCAATCCGCCCCACAAACAGCAGGTTCGTCCATCCGTCATCCTTGTATTTTCCGATCACTTTCTGATCCGGTTCCTTTTCATAATCCTCAAACGGGATAATGATCGGGCATACGTCGATCGGGCACTGGTAGCCCATTTGCCGAAGTTCAAACCGGTTGTAATCAGAATCCGCCACACAGTACCGGAACTGATCCGAAAGTCTCCGGATCTGCCGGCGTCCCGTTTCCGTCAGTTCCTCCGCCGTCCGGGAATAGCCCCGGAAAAAGCAGGAAGGGGTAATGTTGTGATAAATCATCATCTTCCTTCCGCCGAAGAACGGAACCTTCCGGTTCAGCGGATCGCCCGTGGAGGCGTGAAAGATCAGCAGGTCGTCATCGTGCAGATCCTTCATCTTTTTCCAGTGGGACGCTGTTCCTTCCGGCAGGCGCGGATCCACATTGGAGGCATAAATCGAAGTTTTATAACCCATCTCCGAAAGCATCCGGTCAATCGCCGCGGCGTCATTGCTCACCGCGTCCCCGAAGGCCATCGTCGGGAGCAGCTGAACGATCTTCATTCCGCTTTCTTCTCCAGTTCCGCAATCCGCTTTTCCTGCGCCTCAATCACTTCCACCGCTTTTTCCAGTGCGGTCTTCAGCGCAAGGTTCGTCTCCGTCACCCGCACGGACATCGGCGCGGTGGCGCAGTTCACAGCCTTTACCATAATCTTTTTATACAGCCGTTTCAGGGGATTCCTGCTCGGATCCTGGTAGCTCACCGGGATCACATAGTTATCAGTCAGCAGCTTCACCTGTTCCCTGAGCTGATCCCCTGCCCGTCTGTTTTCCTTGGGCATTTTCGAGAATTCCGGCAAGTCCTCCGCAGGCGTCCGTTTCAGCGCCTCCGCCCGGATCTCCTCCATGATCTTCTCGATATCCAGTTTTCCGTCCGCCGTAACCGCCGCTTCTTCCTTTGCCACGGTATCTGTCATCTTTTTTCCCTCTTCCTCCGCCTGTACCGCGGGTTGCTCAGCCTCCCCGGGCCGGGACCAGGCCATGAATATCCGCTCGCCTGTTCCGTTCATCAAACGAACCTCGCCCAGCTCGCCTTCCCGCACCGGCAAAAGAATCTTCATTTCTCCTTCCGAAGAGTCAAAGGCGATCTCCGTTTCCCCGGCCGGGCCGGTCAGGCGGATCCTGCTTTCCCCGTATTTTTCTTTTCTGTATTCCAGGTTCCACTCCGCCCGGTCCGTCATCAGGCCAGCGTTCTCCCGGCACATCCAATGCCCGGGAATCCTGCAGATTCCGGGGGTTCTTTCTCCCCATCCGTCCGCAAACAGCATTCCTTCGCTGCGCTCATAGGCGCGCTGCACCGCGGGATTGTCCGGCGACATGGCTTTGTCGTCCAGCTGGCCGATCTGCTTTGCCGGCACCCCGCCCCAGACCGTGTTTGCCGGCACATCCGTACCCGGCGTCACCACCGCGCCTGCCGCGATTACCGCGTTGTCGCCGATGGTGCAGGGCCCCAGCAGCGTGCTGCCGCTGGCCAGCCA
>JAEEGL011889278.1_pt1 | contig 10126 bp, 6 predicted proteins | sample 9134231 | NCBI WGS metagenome assembly JAEEGL01 (sample SAMN16246548, study PRJNA631951) | gut metagenome | biome: gut microbiome; feature: rumen; material: fiber-attached | host: Bos | place: Iran: Karaj | collected 2018-10
GGAGCTGTCATTAATAAAGATGTTCCGCCCTATAGTATCGTAGGTGGCGTTCCTGCAAAAGTGATAAAGTTTTATTGGACAGTTGACCAAATCTTAGAGCACGAATCAAAACTATACCCCGAGAACGAGCAGTTCTCGCGTGAACAGCTTGAAGAGGTGTTTAATAATTTTCAAAAGTAATTAGTTGATGAAGAAAATAGTGTTCCTGTGTGGTGCACGTGATTTCCATGCAATGGATTGGTATCGTAGCGCCAAGAAGAAATTAGGCAGAGAACGTGTGGCTGTGATGGCTGACATTATCGAAGCAGAAGGCTTGAAGAGTCTTGTGCAGGAAGATGATGAACTCATCAAACTGCATATAATTGATAAGTATCTATTCAAAACACCATCTCATATTGGTGACATTTGGCGTAATGTTCTAAAACTATTAATACTTCCCCTACAAGCTAAGAAGCTGAAGAAGTATTACAAGCAGAATCCAGATACGGTTTATCATGCACACGGTATGTACTATATGCAGATGGCCGCCAAGGCAGGAGTACCGTTTGTGGGTACTCCGCAGGGAAGCGAACTACTGGTAAGGCCATATAAATCGACTTATTACAGAAAGTTTGCAACAAAAGCGTTGAGAGCTGCCAAGCATGTTACTGTAGATTCTGTTAATATGCAGAAAAGTGCTGAAAATTTCTCTGGAGTATGTCCTCGTATTGTGCAGAATGGTATCGATGTTAATGCAATTTTGAATTATCTGAAGACTGCTGAACAACCTAAGCGAGAAGTATGGCTTTCCATGAGGGGCTTTACTCCACTTTATCGTGAAAAAGAGTTCGTGATAGCACGTAATAACTCTGCCAAGTATAAAGATCATCCCATTCTGTTCGCATATCCTTTCTTCGATGATATATATATGGAGGAAGTGAAACCTCTATTGAATAAGGATGATAAAGATCTTGGTCGCCTGCAACGTGATGAACTGTATGCGATGTTAAGGAAGTCGGAAGTAGTATTTTCTATCCCGGCAAGTGACTCTTCACCCCGCAGTGTTTATGAGTCCATCTTCCTAGGGTGCCCAGTAATTATCACCCAGAACAAATATGTGGAGATGTTGCCAAAAAGTATGCAAGAAAGGATTGTGGTCGCCAATATTGAGGAAGAAGGTTGGTTTGATAAAGCCATTGAGGAAGCATGTGTATTGGCAAAAAAACAATACGCCCCAGATGACGAAGCGATAGAAATGTTTGATCAAGAAGCTTGTTTCGATAGGATATATTCGCTTCTGATGAGTTAGAAATAAAGATAATGACGAGTATAAACATCCCCCGGAAACCCCCTGTTTTAGCTTTTTAGTGGCAGGTCCGGGGGCAAACATTAATAACAAAAAAAGTATCATTTTATGGAAGAAAAAAGAAAGTATGAAGTGTGTTCTAACTGCGTAATGGACACAACAGACACGAATCTCAAGTTGGACGAACACGGTGTGTGTGAACGTTGCAACGAGTATAAGAACAATATTTTGCCCGAATGGAACTACGGTAAAGGGCACGAGAAAGAGTTGCAGAAACTGATTTCTGATATTAAGAAGAGCGGTGAAGGCAAGGAATATGACTGTATTCTTGGTTTGAGTGGCGGTCTTGACAGCAGTTACATGCTGCATTTGGCTGTGACGCAGTGGGGGCTCCGTCCGTTTGTGTTTCACATTGACTGTGGTTGGAATTTGCCAGTGGCAGAAGAAAACATAAGGAAAGTGTGTGACAAGTTGGGAGTACACCTTCATGTTGAGAAGATGGATTGGGACGAAATGCGCGAGATGCAGAAGGCTTTCTTTCGCACGGGTCTGAGTTGTCAGGACAATCCTCAGGATCACTGCTTCATTGCTATGATTGATAAGTACTCACAGAAACTGGGTGTGAAATACATCCTGAATGGATATAATATTTGTACGGAGATTGTGAGCAATCCGCAGTCGTGGTTCAAGGATGGCGAGTTTGCCGGTGATGGTACTTTCATTAAAGATGTTTGCAAGAAATACAGTGACATTCCTATCAAGAAATATACCTACACCTCAGGCTTCAAGCACAAGTTCTGGATTCCCTACGTACTGGGAGTGAAGACGGTAAAACCTTTGAACTTGGTTCACTTCACTAAGCAGGAAATGATTGACACGATGGCCAAGGAGTATGGCTATGTGGCTTACGGTCAGAAGCACTTCGAGGATTTGTTGACCAAGTTCTTGGAGGGCTGGTGGAATCCTACCCGTTTTGGTTTTGAGACTCGCAGGGCACAGTTGTCAAGTTTGGTAATGACAGGTCAGGTGCCTCGTGAGAAAGCTCTGGAAATCCTTTCGCAGCCACCTTTGAGCGATGAGGAAGCCAAAGACCTGTTCAAGCAAGTGGCTGCCAAACTGGAAGTCAGCGAAGAGCAGTTGATGGAATGGCACGATATGCCGATGTGTACAGAGAAGTTTAAAAACCAGCATGGACTGTACAGCTTTGGAATCAAGTTGTTCACATGGCTTGGAATTGAAAAGAGAATCAGGAAATAGTAACATTGTGGGTTTACAATAGATACGATGTGAATGGATATTATAGAGATCGTGGGTGGTAATAATTGAACAAATGAAAGAATGAACAAAATCATTGTATTTGATACGAACGCCTATAGGAAGTTCGTAGAAGGGAAAGACCTTTGCGATATCAATCAGGAGGTTGATAATTTGCTTTCACAAGAGAAAGAAAACGGTTTTGTGGCTCACATGAGTACAACCGTGGGAGAGGAACTGATTTACCACATGAAGGATGACCCTGAAAGTCGTAGCTTCAAGAGTTGTTTAAAAGCAGTCCAAGCCATCTATCGACATACGAGCGACACTAATGCGTTCCGCCTAGTACCCCTTCCAGAGACACAGATGGCAATGGAGTTCTTTGGAGTTATGAATCTCAAATCCATTAATGTACAACAAGTAGTTGGGAATGTTTTGTTTCATATAGCACAAAATCCCATTCAGGCTACAATTAAAAAGTTTGATTCGGAGATTCAACAAATCATAAATTATGTTGATGGTGCGGAACAAGCTCTCGCCAAAGAAGTGGAAGGGATGATGAAGAATATAGATCCTAATTATTCTGACTGGACTCTGTTTAAGAACGATGAAAAGAATAGAAAAGAATGGTTGAAATATGTTCGCACTAATGTCAAGTTGGAAACAGCTCTTGCCCTTTTGGTAGCTCTTTGTTATGATATAGAGAGTCAAGGAATAAAGTTGAAGGTTTATTCCAAAGAAGATATTAAAAAACAAGTGAGCAATTACATGACAAGCTATGCAGCACCATTAGAGTTAAGGCAATATTGGATGGAACAATTAGTAGGGCATTTTGACTTAACTAAAGATTCACGTTCTAATTTTCTTTGGGATGAGCGAATATTACACCAAGCCGGACATTCAATCAATGGCGTTCCCATCATGTTAGTTACTTCTGATGGCAAGATGCAAGAATGTGCGAAAAAGGCGAATCCGTCATGTGAAATAGTAACGTTTGCAGAATATATGCAGTTGCTAAATAATTAATATAATCTAAAGAGGTTTTCGCTCGTTCACAAGGATCTTTGAAGACCACAATAGTTATCATGAAATAATATAAACATCATTCATAATGAAACAGATCATCCAAGATTTGAAAAATGGTGCTACAGTACTGGAAGAAGTGCCCGTTCCGCTCGTAAAGAGCGGCTGTGTATTAATAAAAACCACTCGTACATTGGTGTCGCTGGGCACGGAGCGTATGCTGGTGGAATTTGGCAAGGCCAACCTCATCGACAAGGCCCGTCAGCAGCCCGACAAGGTGAAACAAACCCTCGATAAGCTGAAAACCGACGGCATTATGCCTACGCTGGAAGCCGTGTTCAACAAGCTGGGACAACCTCTCCCGCTGGGCTACTGCAACGTGGGTAGGGTAATAGCCGTGGGCCGGGGCGTGACTGAATTCCAAGTGGGTGACCGTGTGGCTTCGAACGGCAACCATGCCGAGGTGGTGTGCGTGCCCAAAAACCTAGTGGCCAAGATTCCCGATGAGGTAAGCGACGAACAGGCGGCCTTCACGGTGATTGGCTCCATAGGCCTGGAAGGCGTACGCCTGTTGAAACCCGAACTGGGTGAGACCATCGTAGTGGTGGGTTTGGGATTAATAGGCCTTATTGTAGCCCAATTGCTCAGAGCTAACGGTTGCCGCGTGGTGGGCGTGGAGTTCGACCAAGCGAAACTGGATTTGGCTAAGAAATGGGGCGTGATTCCCGTGAACCCCGCTAAGGGCGACGACCAGGTGAAGGTGGTGGAGGGACTGACAAACGGTGTTGGAGCAGATGGTGTGATTATCACGGCCTCGGCTCACGATGATAGCATTATCCATAACGCTTGCCTGATGAGCCGCAAGCGCGGCCGGATTATCCTCGTGGGTGTAATTGGGCTGAATATGCGTAGGGATGACTTCTACAAGAAAGAACTTTCGTTCCAAGTTTCATGTTCATACGGTGCAGGCCGTTACGATGAAGACTATGAGCAGAAAGGCCATGATTATCCGCTGCCGTATGTGCGCTGGACGGAGAAACGCAACTTCGAAACCATTCTGATGAGCATTGCCAATGGTGGTTTGGATGTGGACTGCCTGATTACCGAGGTGGTGGATTTGGAGAATTATGGCGAGATCTATGGCGATATGCGGAAGAAGGGAAGTATTGCTTCCATTATGAAATACCCGGAGATTGCGGATAACCTTTCGAAAGGTTCAAGGTCCGACACGGTGGTCAGGTGTTTTGAAGGAAAGCCAGGAACGGGCAAGATGGGAATTATCGGCGCGGGAAACTATACTTCGAGTACCGTGGTGCCGAATTTGAAGAAAGCTAATGCAAAAGTGAAATATATTGCCAGTGCCGGAGGCCTTACCGCCAAGACCGTTGCCAAGAAAATGGGAGCGGAATTTGCCACCAGCGACTACCATGAGATACTGAATGACCCGGAGGTGGCCTTAGCCATCATCACCACACGCCACAATATGCATGCTTCAATGGTGAAAGAGACATTGGAAGCTGGAAAGAGTGTGATGGTAGAAAAACCGCTGTGCCTGAACGAAGAGGAGTTGAACCAGATTATAGAGGCTTACCAAGCTGCCCCGCAAGGAACCACACTCACGGTGGGTTTCAACCGCAGGTTCGCCCCGTTAGCGGTGAAGATGAAACAATTGGTGGGTAGCGGTCCGAAGAACATTGTAGCCACCATGAATGCGGGCTTCATTCCGCCGGAGGTGTGGGTTCACGACCTAGAGATTGGTGGCGGTCGCATCATTGGCGAAGCATGTCACTTTATAGATCTGTGTTCGTATCTGGCAGACAGCAAAGTGGTTTCGGTGTGCATGAACGCCATGGGCGAGAACCCGCAGGAAAATACCGACAATGCCTCTATCCTGCTGCGCTATGAGAATGGCACCAATGCGGTGATCAATTACTTCGCCAACGGCTCAAAATCCTACCCGAAGGAGCGTGTGGAGGTGTTTGCACAGGAGAAGGTGCTGGTGCTGGACAACTGGCGCAAGCTCACTGGCTACGGCGTGAAAGGCTTCTCTAGCAAGAAGACCAAGCTGAACAAGGGACAGGGTAACCAGTTCGCCCTGCTCACCGAGCGCATCGAGAAAGGCGGCGACAGCCTGATTCCCTTTGAGAGCATTGTAAATACGACGAAGGCAAGTTTTGCCTGCATCCAGAGTTTGAAAGAACGGCGCTGGGTGGAGGTGGAATAAGTCAATACCACAGAAAACACAGATAAGATTGCGGGTAGAGCCTGCATGAGTATTCAAAATATGAATTACGGGCTTATTTTTCGAACGGTTAGGTATTTAAAGCCGACACAGGTTTATCACCAAATAAAATATCGGGTGAGAAAACCGAAGTATGTCGCGATGGAAGCACCGTTAATCGCTGATGGTACCTTCTTTACTGGATTTAAGGCCGAACCTATTCCGAGGTACAGGAGTTTGGAGGGGAATGTGTTCACATTCCTCAACCTGAGCCATGAATTCTCGGGCTGGAATTTCAATGAATATGGCAACCTGTGGACGTATAACCAGAACTATTTCGATTGGCTGAACCAAGAGGGTATGACTTCTGAGGAAGGTGTGCATTGGATTGACCTTTTCAACTCCCAACTTCCAACTCTCAATGCTACATTTTCATTGGATCCTTATCCCATAGCATTGCGATCTATCAACTGGATTAAGTTCTTCTTAAGAAATCCTGAAACAGCTACAAAAGTCCGTATTGATTCATTATACTCGCAAATAAAGCTTCTCGAAAAAAAGCTTGAGTATCATCTGCTGGGGAATCATCTCTTGGAGGATGCATACGCTCTTTATATCAGCGCGGCATACTTCCATGATAAGCGGTTGCTGAAGAAGGCCACAAAACTGTTACTTGGACAACTGAAAGAGCAGATTCTGCCCGATGGAGCACACTACGAGCAGAGCGTGATGTACCACTGCATTCTGTTGGACCGACTGCTCGACTGCATCAACATTGGCGAACGGTGTGCGGTGAATGGAGCTGCGCTACGCATGTATGCCTCAAAAATGCTTGGGCATTTGCAAAGCATCATCTATAATGACGAAAGCATCCCAATGGTGAACGATGCAGCGGAGGGTATTGCCCCCAAGTCAAATGACATATTCGACTATGCGCGGCGACTGTGTATCAAGTGGGAAGCCCTACCGCTGAAGGAATGCGGCTACCGCAGGATGTGCAATGACAGAATGGAAGCTACGGTAGATTTGGGCAATATCACCGCTACCTATCAACCCGGACATACCCACGCCGACAGTCTGAACTATGAGTTGCGCATGGATGGACAGCCCATGGTGGTGGACACTGGGGTGAGCACCTACGAGAAGAATGAGAGGAGGCAGTATGAGCGAGGCACCAATGCGCACAACTGTGTGGTGGTTGATGGCAAGAATTCCTCAGAAGTGTGGGGCGGTTTCCGTGTGGGACGGAGGTGCGATGTGAGATGCAGGATGGAAGATGGAAGATGTATAGAAGCATTGCATTATGGCTTCGGAAAAGAATGCAAGAGACGGTTTGAGATGGACGAAAACCAGTTTGTTGTTGAAGACTGGTATGACGGAGAAGCTGTAAGCTACATTCACTTGGCGGAAGGAATAGACCCAGATGTGGTAGAAATAAATAATGCTATTAAAGTAGAAAGGAAAGAATGTCTGTATTCCACGAAATACAATAAATTTTGTAAAGGGACAGTCTTGGAAATTTATTTCAGTGGACATTTGAAGACACGTATCAAACTTTAAGGACAATGAAAATACTTTTAGTTGCTGAGCGGTATTGGCCTGAGGTTGGTGCCGCTCCTTCGCGTTTGGCTAATATGGCGGAAGGACCGAAACGGCAGGGCTGTGACGTGGACGTGCTGACCAGCCTGCCCAACTATCCCAAGGGGAAAATCTTCGACGGCTATAGGGGTTGCCTTTCAAAGCACGAGGTACACGGGGATGTGAACCTGTTCCGCTATTGGATATACGCCACCGTGAGTCGCAACCCTGTGGCACGTATCCTGAATATGTTCAGCTTTGCGATGATGATATGGCTGTTTGCATTCAAGCGCAAGCGCATCAAAAGCTATGACGTGGTGATTATCCAGACTCCGACCTTGGTAGTGGCGGCAAGTGCAATGCGTCTTTTCAAAGGCCTGTATGGCAAACGCTGTGTGCTGAACGTGAGCGACATCTGGCCGCTGACGGCGGTGGACATGGGAGCGATACAGAAAGGTAGTCGCAGTTACCGTTTTATGGAGGGGCTGGAGAAGTACCTCTACCGAAAGATGGACGGATGTTTGGGGCAGAGCGAGGAGATTCTGAATCATGTAAGATGTAAAATGGAAGATGGAAGATGTGGCGATCCGGACAGCGATGAGGTGTTAGAGTCGGAGTTGTGGAAGAAGGACGAAAGGCTGTTTCTGTACAGGAATTTGCAGACCTACGAAATGGACTGTGCATTCAAGCATCGGGGCGAGCCCATGAAGTTGGTGTTCAGCGGTATGTTGGGTGTAGCACAGGATGTGGCAGGCATCGTGAAGAATGTGCCGTGGAAAGAACTGGGCGTGGAGTTCCACATTCTGGGAGGCGGCAAGCAGTATGACGAGATAGTGGCTTGGTGCGAAGAGCATCCCGATAGTGGGGTGTTTGCTCATGGTTTTGTGCCTAAAGAGGAGATTGCCGGTAGGCTCACTTCGATGGATGCCAGTATCGTTCCGTTAGCCACCCGCATCCGAGGTGCCTTCCCCTCAAAAGTCTTCGACATCCTGCCACAGGGCCTTCCAATCTTGTTCTGCGGTGGCGGTGAGGGAGCCAAGTTTATCTCACAGCGCGAGGTAGGTTTCACCTCCGCTCCGGGCGACTATGCGGCCCTAATAGAAAACATCAAGCGCCTGCGTGATATATCCGAGGAGGATTATGAGGCCATGTCGGCCCGCTGCATTGCTGTAAGCAAGCAAGAACTCGACTTTGATCGGCAGATGGGCAAGTGCTATGAGTGGCTTTTGAGTGTTTAGAGTTCATGTGAACTGCGTTTAGACTGCATCAACATCGGCGAGAGCATGGCGGAGAACGGGGCGTGGCTGCGGGAATATGTGGCACGAATTCTCCCCCTGACAGATAACGAACAACTACATGACTATGCCCGAAGGCTATACGTCAATGGGGTGAGGAAAGAAGCAAAAAACAAGAAGGCCGGATTCCCTTGTGGGGTCCGGCCTTCTTTGTTGTTTGACATACGGTTGCTCCCTCATCGTGCTTCTTCCCCCTCTCATCGCGGGCGAGGAGCCGCGATCCCAAAGAGATTCCGGCTCAAAGGCCGGAATGAGGGGGTTAGACCCGCAATCGCAAAGAAACAGACGGGGTGACACGGTGTTTCGCAGCGTGGACACCGACCGCGAGCGCCAGACTATTAATAGGTGAATCCGAACAGCCAAAGGGGGATTTTATTGCCAAAGCCGATCTCTATATTGTCGGCAACGACATAGCTGTCGGGCAGGTTGGCTATCTGGGCGAAACCTTTCCCCTTGCCGCCAACCTCAAAGATATGCCTGCCGTCCACCAGCAGGTCGCCTTGCTTGGCGTAATGTATCGTATGATTATAAGACATCATGGCCGAGAAGAATGACTCTCGGGCAGTACCGGCATCGGCAGAAGAACCGAGGGCATGCATCAGATTGGTATTGTCGAAAAGTATTTTATCTGGCTTCCCCAGAGCTTTGAGCCCCTTATTATCGGCATGGAGTTGGCGGATGAGGGCTGCACGTTCGAGAAGGGAAAGCAGGTGGATAAGCTGGTTTCGGGTGGTGGAGAGCAAGGAACATAAGCTGGATATGTTGGGCGTTAAAGGCGTTGACTGTGCAAGTATCATCAACAACCGCTTGGCTTTCTGAAGTGTTTCGTACTCAATCTTCTCGACGGCGGGAATGTCGTTTTCGATGACCGCGGAGACTACTTGCTGCAGACGCTCGAAATAGCTTTCTTCAGAACTGGTTTCAAGAAAAAACGGATAATAACCTTCCCGAATATATTTTTCAAAAAGTGGAATGATCTTGACTTTTGATGTGATGGAAGATGCCAGTTGCATGTGATCGCTAAGAATTTCTTCTAAAGTAAGAACAGGTAGTTGGACGGTTCCAGTAATATCCAGATATTCTCGAAATGACAATCCGTGAAGCATATAGATGCGCAAACGACGGGAGAGGTCGCCTTCGGCATGATCAATTTCCAGCAGGGAGGAACCCGTGAAGATGATGTGAAGCTGGGGATAGTCGTCGTAAATATTCTTCAATTCCCGAACCCAAGTCGGATATTTATGTACTTCGTCGAGAAACAGGTGGGAGACGCCATGGGTGTATAGGTATTCTACTAGTTCTGAAAGAGTGTGGGAACTGAACCAGATGTTGTCAAGGGAGACGTAGAAAGCCTGCGAGCGGTTGTGGAATGTAAGTTTAATGTGCTGGAGTAGCATTGTGGTCTTACCTACGCCTTTGGGGCCTTTGATGCCAATCAGGCGTTCATCCCAGTCAATGCTATTGTATAGA
>JAEEGL012412515.1_pt1 | contig 10126 bp, 7 predicted proteins | sample 9134231 | NCBI WGS metagenome assembly JAEEGL01 (sample SAMN16246548, study PRJNA631951) | gut metagenome | biome: gut microbiome; feature: rumen; material: fiber-attached | host: Bos | place: Iran: Karaj | collected 2018-10
AAGGTCATTCTTATAAAGCACTGATTTACAATAGAACTAGACGAGGGGATGCTTGTCCAATTTGTAGTGGTCATCAAATAGTAACAGGAATTAATGATTTAGCTACAACGCACAAAGACTTAGTGAAAGAATGGGATTACGAAAAGAACGGTAATTTACTACCAACAAAAGTATATAAAGGACAGACGAAAAAGGTATGGTGGAAATGTAGTAAAGGTCATAGTTATCATGTATCCGTAGTTAGTAGAACAAAAAAAGGTACAGGTTGTCCATATTGCGTAGGACAAAAGATATTAAAAGGGTTCAATGATATTGTTACACTTCGTCCTAATATAGCAAAAGAATTTGATGAAGAAAAGAATTATCCATTAAAGGTAGAAGAACTTACTGTATCAAATGGTCGTAAAGTATATTGGAAATGTAAAAAAGGTCATTCTTTTATGGCTAGAGTATCCGATAGAACAAGAACTGATAAAGGACATCAAGATTGTCCTTATTGTTCAGGTCGTAAAGCATTGAAAGGTGAAAATGATTTAGCAACAACACATCCACAACTTATAGAAGAATGGGATGCGGATAAGAATTTGCCCTTAAAGATAGAAGATGTTGTAGCTGGTAGTGATAAAAAAGTATGGTGGGTTTGTAATAAAGGGCATTCTTATAAGCAAACTATTCAAAAAAGAACAACTAGAAACTATTCTTGTCCTTATTGTTCTGGTCAAAAGCTTTTAACAGGATTTAATGACCTTGCTACAACTCATAAAGAACTTATAAAAGAATGGGATTACGAAAAGAATGGTAATTTACTTCCAACAATGGTACAGAAAGGAACACATAAAAAGATATGGTGGAAATGTAAGACATACAGTCATAGTTGGAAAGCAGATATAAGTTCAAGGGCTTGTAATGGTGTTGGTTGTCCTATATGTTCAGGACACCAAGTTTTAGAGGGATTTAATGATTTAACAACTACACATTCTGACCTTATTAAAGAGTGGGATTATAAGAAAAATACACATGTTCAGCCAACACAAGTAACAAGGGGGTGTGATAAAAAGGTATGGTGGAAATGCAGTAACGGTCATTCTTGGAAAGCAACCATAGCTTCAAGAGCAATTGGGGGTAATGGTTGTCCTAATTGTAGTGGGTATAAGGGTGAAAAACTGATAACAGCAATATGTGATAGAAATAATATTAGTTATGTTAGAGAGTATCAGCATCATAGACAATTAGAAACTGAATATTTTATTTCTCATTATAGATATGATTTTCATTTAAATGATTTTAATGTGTATGTGGAGTATGATGGAGAGCAACATTTTAAAGATATAAAAGGATTTGCAGAAAGTGTTAAGTTTCCAACACGTATTAAGAGAGATAATTGGAAAAATAGCTATGTATTTGGGAACGGTAAACCTTTATTAAGAATTCCATATATTTATGATGCAGATAAAAATAAAAAGGATATTGTAAATCTATTAAAAGTTTTTCTACAAAACAAAAAGATACCACAAGAAATCATAGACTTTTACGCCCGGTACGAATTTAGTAATTATGCTGATTTAGCAAGAAAATGGAATGTAATAAGAGGGTAGTCGAAAGGCTACCCTTTACTATTAACTTGACAATTATACGGATATTCCGTACAATAAATTAAAAGGATGGTATCTTTTATGGATTATTTGAAGCGAGAATTTATATTAAAATATAAAGATGAAAATGTCTTAAGATTTAATCCGTCTACGCAGATGTTAAGAGTTATAAATAAGGAACTTTTACCAGTAAGCATAAAAGGGTTAAAAGAAAATTATGATATGATAAGGCATTTTTGTAATAATAGAATCCTTATGTTAAATCGAGAACATTGTAAGGAATTATTACTTGCTTGTAATATTGAAGACCAAACGGCAGTTAATATATGTATTGTAACGAATGGACTTAGTTTTTTTGATAATTATTGGATAACTCTTTCTAGTCATAATAATTCTTGGAAAGAGATAAATCTATTTGATAACAAATATTCAATAGATATATCAAAGGTAGGTCTTACAGGTCATCTTGATACTATAAATGATAATATTTATACAGGAGAGTTAAGTGTAAAGGGTGTAAGAGCCAAGGGTATATTTAGAGAAAATAATGGACTTGTTTTATATAAAGCTGAAACTATAAAAGAAATAAATGCTGAAATAGTCAGTTATTATATTGCAACTGCTTTGGGTATACAAGCTGCTAAGTATACATTTGTAAAAAAAGTCGGATTAAATTGTTCGTGTTGTAATGTAATGACGAATACAGATATAGAACTGATTTCTTGCAGAGATATAATGTCTTATTTTGGAGAGACTACATTGGGTTTTGATAGCAGGACATTTAAATATTTTATGCAGATAGACAGTATGAATTTTGTACTTATGTTGCTGTTTGATTACATTACATTAAATACAGATAGAAATAGAGATAATTTTGGGCTACTTAAACAGAATGGACAAGTAATTGGTTTGTATCCATTATTTGACCATGACTCTTGTTTTAAGGCAGAGAAAACAAATGCAACAAGTTTTGTGATGGGTACAACATTTTCGCAAGGTTTAACTAAGCTAATACCTTTTATAAATGAGGGTATTTTAAATGCAGTAATCAGTGCTAAGAATTATTATTTAAACCCAAAGTTTAAAGAATATTTTTGTAGTTTGTTTAATAAAGATACATACGATAAGATGATAGTAAGAGTGGATAATATAATAACGGTGGTGTTAAAATGAGTGAATTAAAGCCAATATTCCATGATTTAGATTTTGAATTTAATACATATCATAAAGAGTTGTTACGCATCAATAAAATAGAAAAAGCCAAAGAAACCTTAAACAAAGCGTTATTAAAAGAAATTGAGAATGGAAGAGATATATCTGATGATGACGCTATTCTGGAATTTGTAGAGAATAAAGGTGTAGTAAGGGTTTATAATTCTGATGTAACTTTTGGTTCCAATAATATAAAAGAAATCAGGGAAAAGATTGGGTTAAGTCAGAGTCAGTTTGCTAAAGAGTTTGATTTTAACGTAAGAACTTTACAAGACTGGGAGTGTGGAAGGACAAGGACTCCTAAGTATGTAATTACACTATTAAATAAGGCTTTGAATAATTAATTTATAAGATAATTAACTTTTACGCCCGGTACGAATTCAGTAATTATTCGGTATTAGCAAGGAAATGGAATGAGACAAGAGGGTAGTCATAAGGCTACCCTTTATTATTGGCACCTCGCCATAGAAGAGTTAATATATAAAAAGATTAAGTATTAATCATGTGTGAATAGGTAAACACAAAAAATAGCTGCCTATCAGGGTATCTCTGATAAGCTAATCTATCTGTAGATAGACTAGTTACCCCTAACGAGAGATTAAGAAGTAAATGTAGACATTAAGTCAATAGCATCCTTGATACTCTTGGAAACCTTATTACAAGGTACAGAGTTGTATAATGGACTTCTTGAAAATTTTAGTCAAAATAGTGATTTGAGAAAAGCGTTGATAGATACTAATGATAATATTTTGGCTGAATGTGCTGTAAAAGACAGAATATGGGGTATTGGCTTATCAATGGCAGACCCAAATAGATTTAACATGAGCAAATGGAAAGGCCAGAATTTACTTGGTTTTTCTTTAATGCAGGTAAGAAGTAAATTGTAATAAGTAAGGGCTTTAATATGGATTGGAATAAAGTTATGAAGAATGAGTTAAAGAAAGCTGGACTTGATGTAAAAGTTCAGAAAGTACCTAAGAGTAGATGTGCTTCTAATGCAAGTAATAGAGAGTTAAATCAGAAAATTGATTACAGACTCAGAGAAAATGAAGGTCTATGTCTTATGATTAAAAGCATAGTTTAAGGGTATTGAATAAGACATATATAAGAGGGCTTTACCGAAAGGTAAGGCTTTTTTATTGTAATAAAAAAGTGAAGGTTACCTTTAATAACTTCAGATATAAGTTAAATATAATTAGATAGTTTTATACCTCATATACGAAAGTGTAGGAGGTATTTTTATGAAATTCTTAACAGAGGATGAGGTACGAGATAATGATAAAATAGCCCTTGGTTTTAATGAGAACGAAAAGGATATTCAACAGGGTACAGGACAGATGACAAAGTTTAATTCGTTAGGCTTCGCAGGTGTTCTTGATGCCCCTGATGGTTGGTATATTCCTAATAACAAAAATGCTGTAGCAATTATTCTTGAAGCAAAACATAGCGATACAGATATTGATACTGCTAAATGTGTTGATGAAATCAAGAAAAATTGTAAGGTCTTGATGGACGCAGGGTATACTAAAGTAGTTGGTATTCTTCATAATGGATATAAGTCCAGAGGTTTTTTAAATAACGAACCTATTGATATTCCTAATGAATTACAGCACAAGAAATTTTATATATCAAAGGTGAATGAACAAGGTTTAGATACTCAGAAGATTTATGATACAACAAGAAGTATCAATAACAATCTTCACGTTAATTTCGGTGTTAAGAACCTGTATCACCGTATGATATTTACAGCTTGTGCTTTGGTTGCTGAAAGATACGGAGCAAGGATTGAAGGTCTTAAAGGCAGAGAGTTCTCTATGCTCCATAATGCAATTTTAAGCACTCTCAATAAATCTCTTGAGGATGATAAAAGGCAGAACGATAAGTTGCATATCCTTGAAGAAGTGTATGCAAAAATTGAAATGAACTATACTGAAAATCAGAAAGCTATTGATGATTTTATTGATGATGTATGTACTATATCTGATTGTATCAACTCTAATGAATGGCGTGGAGAAGATATAATGGGTATCTTCTTCAATGAGTTCAACAGATATAAGAAGAAGTCCGAAGCAGGACAGGTTTTCACTCCTGAACATATCACATCATTTATGTATCGTCTTATTGGTGTAAATCAGAACGATTATGTTGGTGATTTCACTTGTGGTTCTGGGGCATTTCTTGTTAAGAGTATGTCTAAAATGATGCGTGAGGCAGGTGGTTATGATACCAATAAGGCAAAAGATATTCGTAAAAATCACTTATTTGGTATCGAATTTGATAAGGAAATTTATGCTCTTGCTTGTGCAAACATGCTTATTCATAAAGACGGTAAGACTAATCTAATTAAAGAAGATATGAGGTCTGAAGCAGCTTGTGAGTGGATTAAATCAAAGCCTATCACAAAAGTTTTGATGAACCCACCTTACGAAAACAAATATGGTTGTATGACCATTGTTGAGAATGTTCTTGATTCTGTTAAGGCAGGAACAGAGTGTGCGTTCATTTTGCCTGATAAGAAGTTGGAAAAGGCTTCAAAGGCACAGATTAAGCGTATGCTTTCAAATCATAAACTTACAAAAATTATCAAACTTCCTGAAGATTTGTTCTTTGGTGTCGGTGTGACTACTTCAATCTTTGTATTTATTGCAGGCCAACCTCAGAATGATGAAGAAATCTTTGGATGTTATATTGAAGATGATGGTCTTGAAACAGTTAAGAACGAGGGTAGACAGGATGTAAAACATAAGTGGGCTAAAATCGAAGATTATTGGATTGACAGTATCAGCAAACTTCGTGATACTAAGCATAATACAGCACAATGGATTAAGCCTTCGGAACATCTGTCATATCAGATGCCCGAAAAACCTTTTGAGATTTCAGAGGAAGATTTTAAGAAGACTGCTATGGATTATATCTGCTTCAAAAACGGTATTGATACCAAGGAGTTCGGTGAGAAACTGCTTAATGCTACTCTGTATGGTAGTAAAGTAACATCTGATGATACTGGTGTTAATATCAAGATAGGTGGTGGCTCAAATGATTGATACAAGCACTTGGACAAAATTTAAGGTTTCAGATATATTTGTTACTGAAAAACACGGTTCAAGTCTGCAAGTACCGACAGGTGCTATGATGTCAAAGAAAGACCTTGCAGATGGTGATATTCCTCGTGTAACAGTATCTAATTTTAATAATGGTATCACAGGATATTATGCTGATTCAGATGATAAGAATTATCGTACATATCAGAACTTTATAAGTGTAAGTTTTCTTGGTACAGTATTCTATCAGCCTGATAAAGTATCTTTGGATATGAAAGTCCATTGTCTGAAACCGTTAGATTATGAATTGAATGTATATTCAGCAGGATATATCGTATCTATTATTCGTAAGGCTATATCAAACTTTGCATATTCAGACCAGTTATCAAGTACCGTTTTGGCTGAATTGGAGTTTGCACTTCCTGCTACATCAGATGGTCAGCCTGATTGGGATTATATGGAATCCTATATGAAGGTTGTAATGGAAGAATCTGAGAAAAGCCTTGAAAATCTGAGAAAAGCCGATAATACAAAGCATCTGATTGATGTGAGTGAATGGGGTGAGTTCAGAGTTGGCGATTTGTTCGATATACATCCTACAAAAGCATATAAACTTACCAACGCTCAGTTATTAGATGATGGTAATTATCCTGTAATTGCTAATTCTGCTTATAACAATGGTATTGGTGGATATTCTACAAAAGAACCAACAGAACAAGGCAATATGGTTACTTTCAGCGATACTGTTGATGCAAATACGATATTTTATCAAAAGGAACCGTTTGTTGGTTATCCTCATGTCCAAGGTTTGTATCCGATTAAATACGAGGATAAATGGAACGAATTGACTTATCAGTTCTTTGTATCGGTATTTCGTGGTACAGCTATTGTCAAAGGTTTTGATTATGGTAATAAGTTTCGCAGAGATATTGCTGTAGAATTGATGGTCAAACTCCCTATTACATCAACAGGCGAACCTGATTGGCAGTATATGGAAGATTATATGAAAAGAATAATAGATAAGTCAGAACAGATTGTATCCGATTTGCAGAAGGTGGTGTAATAATGGGCGATTTAAGTAAGTTTACCGATGCTGATTTACTGAATATAGTGACATCTAATGCAGAGGACGAATTAAAAAAGCGTGGTTATGAATACGGGTGGTATAAGAAAGTCAATTTTGTTGGATTAATTTATATTTTGGTAAATCCTGCTTTTTCAAATCTTGTAAAGATAGGGTATGCAGATGATGTTGAAAAGAGAATGAAATCACTTAATAGTAGTTCAGGACTACCAGACCCATATCATTGTTATGCTGTATTCAAGGTAAAGAAGAGATTAGAAGATTTAAGACTACATACCCTGATAGATACTTTAGACCCAACACTCAGACACGCAAAGAATAGAGAGTTTTATGAAATATCAAAGGAAAAGGCTTATGATGTATTATCAGCTATAGCACAGATAAATGGTGATGAGGATTGTTTAATACTCAATCCTTTACATGATGAATATTTTGAGGAAATAGAAGAAAAAAGTATTAGTACTGATAATAAAACAGAGCAACAAGAAAGTGTAATAGATTCTAAAGTAAAGAAAAAGGGAAGACTTACTTTTGAAATGTTGAATATACCAATAGGGTCTACGCTAACATTTTCAGATGATGAAAAAGTAACTGTAAAGACAGTAGATAATAAAAATCATGTAGAGTATAAGGGTGAGACTTATCCTTTATCAAATATAGCAGCAAGTTTAAAGAATTATGATACAGCGCAAGGTGGGATGTTCTTTAAGTATAAGGGTAAATTACTTACAGAAATAAGAAAAGAATTAGGCAAGTAAGACTAAAGAGAAAACTTTGATTTTTAAGCAATGACGTTAAGATAAGGACTTAACTAATCTGAATGGTGAAATAAGTAGTAGTTCACTGAGGAAATGTTTTTAAATCTAAGGGAGGAGAGTATTAAGTATTAATAAGGGGCAAGTTATTAATGAACTACAGTGAGGTATTGAGGAAGCAACCGATTGTTTGTTTCTCTCGAAAGGAAAGGAATTTGTATGATTAGAAAACCCCCAAATTTTTTGAAATCAGGGAAACGATTAAAGTTTGCCCTTTTGTCAGTCATAATCATTCTTGGAATGTTTTCAGGAAATGTCTTTTCAATTGTCAGTAGTGCAGCCTCAACAACAGTAGATGTTACTAATATGGTGAGAGCAGACATAGTAGACCATGTTTGTGAAAACTATGCAATAATAGCATTTGACTCATCACATCACTGGACATATTGTAATCTGTGTGGAAAGATTTTATCTTCTTCAGACCATGTTATTCATGATGATGGATGGACAGGTGGAAGTGCGGCTATGTGTGCATCCAGTAATGTTCATGTGTTTAGTTGTGATTGTGGTTATTCTTATTCAAATACAATAGGAAAAGCATCACATAATTGGTGGATACGAGCTAATCCCGGTTTGTATGGAAAGAGTATAAACTGTTATGTTTGTGGAGAATACGAACCCGGAGTTGACCCATGTGGTGACATCTTCTGCTATAAAGAAGATGGAAGTAGAATTGGTCCTTATAATTTAGGAGAATGCAAAACATGTAACTATGTCTATGATAAGGCTATATTTCACTCAGAGAAAAGTTGGATAGGTACAGAGTATACTGCAGGGGAAGAAATAAAATCTTTGCCCAGTGTAACACCTATTATTTCAATGGGAAGATGTATATACAACTATGTAGAATATGATAGTCCGGGTCATTTAAGACATTATGCCTGTGTAGAGTTACCTAGTAGTCCATATGAGGTTTATAATGTAGAAAATGGTGCAAGTAGTACAAATGTATCAGTAAGTGATAGTACTCCTTCTTTAAGTACTAGTACTCCTTCTTATCATCAAGAAGGAAATAAAATATATTTTTCACAAAACATAACATATGTTGGTCATGAAGAATTTGAAAGTTGTGCCAGATTTCAGTTTTCATACAGGCTGGATGACACTGATATAAATTACATAATATTTATACCTAAAACCATTACAGCAGAAACAAATGCACCCACAATAGATGAACCTATTCAGACTGATTTAGCTTCTCAAAATGGATGGGCTACTGTTAAGAAGATTACTGTAAGTGGTACTGAAGATTATTGTCAAACTGTTAGTATTACAATTACTGATTCATCTAATAATGTAGTTGTATCAGGACAGAGTAATGTAATTAATGGTCATTACTCATGGGATTGTATTACTGAGATAGAAGCAGATGAAAACGGTAAAGAATATACAGTAACTACAACAGATGCAATAGGTAATACAAGTACACGAAAGTTTTGGATATATAAAGTAGACTCAGTACCTCCAGTAGCTATATCTCCAAGTGAGTCGGAAAAGACATGGAGTAAACAGAAAAATGTAACATTTACAGCTACAGATGATGGTTCGGGTAATGTATCAATTGCATTTAATGACTCTAATTTTAAGACTTCAGAAAAAATAAATAACCTATATAGTAGTGATTTTACTTTAATAGGTGATGTGACAGGAAGTGTTGAAGCTAAGATATACTACAAGGATTATGTAGGTAATGTATCTGATACTAATTACAAAGTATATTATTTAGACAATACTGCACCAACATTAACAGCAGCATTAACAAATGCTCCAAATACTTCAACTGTAAAAATAACCGCAGATGATTATTGTAGCAAAATTAATGCTCAAGGTTCAGGTAAAACAGCAGATGGAGCAGGTAAATATGGGTTCTATTATGGAATGTCAACGAAAAATGATATAAATACTGCTAATTGGACAGGTTTACAGACATCAGATACATATACTTATTCATCACTTGTAGGTGGAACATACTACTTTTGGGTAAAAGACTATGTAGGAAATATAAGTGATGTAAAAATGGTATATGCACAGCCTACATATACAATTACTTATAATGGAAACGGAAATACAGGTGGAAGTACAGCAAGTCAGACAAAGACTTATGGCGTAAATCTTAATTTAAGAACAAATGGATTTACAAAGACAGGATACATTTCTACAAAGTGGAATACTAAAGCAGATGGAAGCGGAACAAGTTATAACGCTGGAGCAGTATTTAGTGAAAATGCAAATACAACACTTTATGCACAATGGAAACCAATAACTTATTACATTTATTACGATAAAGGTCTGACCAATGATACAAGTACCACAACAATAGCAAGTGCAACAAGAAATACCAATATACAATCTACAGGTACAAATAGACCATATACTAAAGCA
>JAEEGL012907327.1_pt1 | contig 10126 bp, 5 predicted proteins | sample 9134231 | NCBI WGS metagenome assembly JAEEGL01 (sample SAMN16246548, study PRJNA631951) | gut metagenome | biome: gut microbiome; feature: rumen; material: fiber-attached | host: Bos | place: Iran: Karaj | collected 2018-10
ATGTTTTTTCAGCTTTCGGAACATAATCGGAACATGCTTAAGCATCTAAACTTTTAGTTCACTTGACAGTAACTTGTCATAAAGATTTCTCATCACATTTCAAAAATATACTTTGTTTTTCTCTATTTCATGCATATATATTTTTTTAGAGTTTTATCAGGAACATCGCTTCTGCTACAACAGTTTTGACAGTTCGAACTGCAATAACTCTATCTTTTCCTTAAGAAGTTTCTTCTTTTTTTCCGTATCTATCTTTTCCGATACAGATCTCGGAAACGTCCATTTCCACATATCATACTCCAGGATAATATTATTCTTTTCTTCGTCAGAAGATGCTTCCCTCAGTTTTTCCTCTATATGATTGCGCTCCAAAGTCCATTCAAGGATATAATCATCAATACTGTCACTGCCATATAGGTTTCCTTGTTCTGTGCCATATATATTTGTGCCGGAACTTGTGCCACATGCATAAGTGCCGGAATTTGTGCCGGATAAACTGTTTGTGCCAGTAAATGACATCTCAAATCCCCTATCTGTCTTTCTGACAACTGCATTATACGCCTTTTCCATTTCAAACAGTGCATACATGACACCTATGGGAGTTGTCACTATCGGATCTGTCAAAGCCTTCGTTTCCACACCAAGAGCATCCGCGATCTTATTTAACATATCCTCTCTGGGTTTTCTGAAGCCGTTCTCGTACTTCTGTACTCTGTCAGCGCTCAATCCGACTCTGGCTCCCAATTCGGTTTGTGACATATTAAGAGCAATACGTATCCTGCGTATTCTTTCACCCATCCTTAATGCCGCAGTGTCACTTTCTGTGTCAGTTCTATAAGTGGCACTGTTTCCGATGCTGTTATTGTTATCTGGCACAGTGTCATGATTCTTTTCTACCATAATAAATCCTCTCCTTTTTTCTTGATCATAAAAAACTCATTTGTTTTTCAAAATTTCATGCATATAGTATGTGAACATCATAACACAGATACACGGAGTTAAAAAGCACAAACATGAAATTGGCAAGCACACCCATTGTCAATTCTGTTTGTGCTTGAAAATCACATGCTGGTATAATATAATAAAATAAGCACTGATATGTGCTTAAGCGCAACAAGAAAGGAGTTGATAACATGCGTGAAAACAGTAACTGCTCATCTTTTATTGATGAATATGGGGATATCCTCCTACCTGAAGATATCCAGAAGATTCTTCATATCGGAAGGAACACCGTATACAAGTATCTGGCAGAGGGTAAGATACGCTCCTTGTGGATAGGTGGAAAGTATCGAATTCCCAAGAATTACTTGTACGAGTTCATCTATAAGGAAGATTTTTGCGATAAGGAGGTGGGATGATCATGGCAAGGCCTAAGAAAGACGGCAAACGCGCAACTGGAATACAGGGCAAGAAAGGTTTCTTGTATGTTGTAATTTCACAGAAAGTGTTGAGGAACGGCTCGCATAGCATAGAGAAGAAATGGATATCTACGGGTCTTCCCGATACCCCTGATAATGTGAAGAAAGCTTCCGAAATAAGAATGAGGCTTAAGAATTCCAATAAGGAAAATTTGATTGACAGGAATATTACTGTCAGTGATTACATTGATCACATACTCGCTAAGAAAGAGCGTGAAATAGCCAATACCACATATTCAAGTTACTTGTATCAGTCAAACAGGATTAAGAAGTATTTTGGGGATATGAAGCTAAAGGATTTATGTGGAAACATGGTGGAGGGGTTTTTGGATGATCTTTTTATATCACATAATCTCCAGTCAAGATCAGTCAAAGATACTAAGGTGTTATTTGGATCTATAGTAGCACAGGCGGTAAAGGACGGGATAATCCCGTACAATCCGGTAAAGGAAGTTAGGATCAACAAGAATCTTGCAGCCGAATATGCCAGAGAAAGGAATAAGGATGATGAATTCTTTTCGTATGATGAAGCACAGGCATTTATAAATAGTGTAGAATCACATGAACTGTACGAGCTTTTCTACATAACCTTATTCTTCGGTCTTCGCAGGGAAGAAGTATTGGGATTAAAATGGTCATGCATTGACCTTGATCAGAAGACGATGACAATAAGCCATACCGTGACTGTAGGAACCACCGTCAACAGGACCAATTCGACAAAAACCTATGCAAGCAGAAGAACTTATCCCCTTAATGATGAACAGGTTGATATGTTCAGTTGCATGAAGAAAAAGGAACGGGCTAACAGGAAGTTGTGCGGCAACGGCTATAAGGACAGCGATTATGTGTTTAAGCATGTTGACGGAACGCTGTATTATCCGGATTATCCTTCCAAGACTTTTAAGAAATTGATAAAGACATTGCCGAGTCTTCCTCAGGGAATAACATTTCACGGATTAAGATCTTCCTGCGTGTCGATACTGGTTCATCAGGGCATGGATGTCAAGAGTATCCAGAAGTGGGTCGGGCATGCAGATATTGACACGACCCTTAGGATATATGCAAAGGTTAAGGAAAAGGAAGCCAAGAAGGAAATATCTTCCAGTATGAACTCAGTGTTCAAGGCAAGAAAGTATTCGCAAAATAACTAGTTGTCGCTATTTCAACATCAAGGATTTCTACTTTTGTTTTAATTTATGGAAGAATAAATCAAAAAAGTTAGAAAAAAGTTAGAATAGGGAGCAATAAAAAAGAGCCTCCGAAATTCGGAAAGCCCTATTTTACTGAATGGAACCGAAGGGATTCGAACCCTCGACCTCTGCGTTGCGAACGCAGCGCTCTCCCAACTGAGCTACGATCCCGATTAGTAATTTAATAGATAAAAAATCCAATGGAGCTAGCCGGACTTGAACCGGTGACCTCTTGCATGCCATGCAAGCGTTCTCCCAACTGAACTATAGCCCCTTTTATCAGTGCACAATTACCGGTGTTCCGACACCTACCATGCTGTATAATAATACCGCCTGATCATGGGGGATGTTTACGCATCCGTGAGAACCGTTGCTCTTATATATCTCACCGCCGAAACTCTTGCGCCATGTTGCATCATGTATCCCCACATTACCGCAGAAACGCATCCATCTGTTTACCCAGACATGCCAGGTCGGACCGTTAAGATACTTTCCGGGAACACAACTGTTTATCGCGAAAACACCCCTCGGAGTGCCCCTTCCGGGCTTGCCGGTAACACAGGGCGTTATAAGGACAGGTGTTCCGTTTACATAGTATACTAGCATCTGATCATCTATGCTTACGTCTATATAAGTCAGGGGAGTCTGTGCAACGGGTTCCGCAGGCAGCGCAGGAACAGCGGGCATGGCCATTATATCCTGTTCCGGGATCATGCCCGGGACAGCCAGATCAAGTGCGTACACATCCCTGGGGCAGAAAAGAAATACTGTCCATACAGCCGCGATCAAAGAAACCAGATTAAGCACCTTTCGCATATAATCCCCCTTGTCCGTAAAACAAAACAACCTTGATAATTATAAACCAAATCATCATAACTAACAAGCATATATTGTGTATAACACCTCTGTCCCACCCCGTTTGTCCCTTATTGCGGGGTAAAAATGTTCTTTATATCCTCAATCCTCAAACTTGATCACTATGGTATCATCTATCACTTTGATCGATCCCGAATCGGGATACACAGGCATGGCTTTCACCTCCGGATGAGCACAGAAGTATGCCTCATCCTCATCGGAATTTCTCACTATTGGCGAAAATCCCAAAATATTCGTCATGATATTCCAATATGAGTATGCGCTTATATTGGTACTTGCCTTGCCGCCTATATTAAAGGTTTCATTGATATTTGCCCGTTTGTTGTAAGTATCGTATTTGGACGGAGTTCCTATGAGTGCCACGGGCATGTCCTCCCTGTAGCCATCCACACTCTTTATCTGCGTCATAAGCGCATCAAAGTATGCACTGTCATGCATATTGGTATATTCCATGGAAAGATAATTGCCGTTGGCGAACCATATGTATGTGATGATCGTGGCTGTAAGTGCAACGGATGTCACTATATCCGCCGCCTTCAAAAATCCCGCACCGGCTTTTTTTTCTTCCCGGTGGTATGAAGCCGTATCGGAAAGTGCCGTAAGACATGCCATCGGGATCACCAGCACATATACTATCTCGTAAACCATTATGGAGTACATCGTTCCCGATGAAATAGCCATTATTATGATAAGATTTACAGCTATCGGCAGTACTGCCGCAATAGCCGTGATCAGGAGTTTAAGATGCAATGCCTTCTTTGCCGGCCATATCTTTATCAGAGTATATAAAAGCACCAGAACAGACACCAAAAAAGCAAAACGCACGATCACATTCGGATTCATTGAATAGACATCCCTAAACGGAAGCTTAAGAAAACTCTTATAACACCTTAATATCCCCTCCGCCAGCTGTCCGGGGCTTAATTCTCCCATAGTATCAAGATTCTCATATGTCTGCATCTTTTTTCCGGTAACAGCAAGCGCCAGCTTACTGCTGAAAAGATATGCCGCCATGCATGTTCCGAGGTAAAGGACATAAAATCCGCACCTTAAAACCGCTTCCTTAAGATCGGGATCGTTTCGGATAAGATCGATCAGCAGGCAGCCCACCAGCATGCATACTGCCGTCACAAAATTAGCCTGATATATTGCCATTCCGTATATGACCAGGATTGCCGAACCAAAAACGCTTATTGCCCTTTTTACCACACTTCGGTTCCTGCCGGTCTTAACAAGTATCCATATACCCACAGCGGTCATTGCGATGCCTATAGCATAGTAATGGGTAGTGAACATATAGAACATCCTCGAGACCAGCGCCGGAAAAGTGGTCATGAGTGCACCTGTCAGACCCGCATAGAATTCATCGTTTATATTAAGCACCGCCACCGCAAAACAGGCGGCAAGAGCATACAGGATAATGGTGATAAAACCGTTTATGAAAGGAATGGTATAACAGTCCGCAAAAAATAGCTTCTGCAGCCACACCGTGACCGATAATGCCCACCGGCCCACTTCCACTCCCGTACCAAAGCCCGTAGGTGTATGCCAGAGCTCATCATAATTGTAAAGATGGTTGGTAAGCGCATAGATATGAGCCATCAGACCGCATGCAAGCCCGGCAAAAAAGCATATCCTGTATCTTCTCTCTATCCTGTTATAACTGTCCTTTACAAAATTCCCCGCTATACTCTTCAAACTTAATTTCCTCTAAGCGTTATCAGAAAAGATTATGATCAAAAATAACTATATATCCGTCCTCGTCAAAGGGGATCACATTAAGTGCATCTTTACATACAGTATCCTTAACAGTTTCATACTCCCATGCGGAAAGAAAAACAAAATAACGATCTATTCCTTCCACAGTTTCAAACTGATCGTCTCTTGAATTGTATCTTCTGGGTGAGATCTTCCCGTCTTCCGATATAAAGACCGGAGCTACGGTTATATCGGCATCCGATAATACGGTGGTCACCTGTGCGGACCAGTATTCGGCATAACCTCTGTGAAGATCATTTTCCCTTAACACACCTGTCAGACGGTCATATCTGTTCTGTCCTCTCAGGGCGGTAACATTGTATGTGCTGAACACACAGGCCAAAGCCAGAACGATCGCCAATACCGCTCCAAACCTTGACAAAGCACCGTGCCTTAACAGCCAGAACATAAAGATCACCGTTACAGTAAGGGCGGTCATGTACAATCCTATCATCCTGTGTGCAGTCCCTCTGGCCTGACTGAAATCATAGATGAACAGAGTGGATGCCAGCAAAATGATATACGATATCACATAGATCCGGATATTCTTATTCTCTATCCTACGGTATGCACAGAGAGCCGCAAACGGTGTAAAGATTATGATAAGGCTTACAAAAGCCATATACATGACTCTGATGCCGGTCATGGATTCCATTGGGATCTCCGACGGGATCTCGCCCGCCACGCATACCATCATTATCCTGAGCCTCTCCGTGAGATCCCACACCCATTCCTGCCAGCCTGGTATGGTTTTAAACATACTCTCATATACGGTAATCACTCCGGACAGTCTCTGTACGATCGCAGATGCGACAAACCCGGCTCCTGCCGCGCAAAGGCCTGCGATACTTATAACTGCGGTATTTCTGTTTTCTGTACAAAGGAGATCATCCTTTACACATACAAATCTTTCTGCAGCGACAGCCCCGTAAAAAGGTATGCAGAAAAACAGGATCGTCGTAAGACCGTTGGTACAGAATAAGGCTGTCAGAACGATCAGAAGCAATGACTTCTTTATGTTATCTTTCGAAAAAACCGGGTTTTCCGTATCTATTCCGGAATAAACTGCCATGGCGATCATAACAAACAGCAGCCCGAGACTGTAATGTATCACATGCCCCCACATGATCATACGGGTATCCTTGGTTGGAAGGCTCATCAATAAAACAAATGAGGATGCGATCATGGTATGTTCGGCCGGGAAATCCATGGATCTGAAAAACCTGTATAAGGAAAATACAAATATCGCAAGAAACAATACGAATCCCAACGCGTGAGCAGTATACCCGACACCGAACACAGCCACAAACGGCAGCATCAGGAGAGATCCTCCAAAGGGCAGTGTATACGCGTAGAACATTTTCGGATCGAACAGTCCGTTACCGGTAAGCATTGCCTCCGACCACAGTATCGTATCTGTAAAATCGGAATCAAACTCGACCCTTTCCTTTACGAGGATATAATACAGCACCATAGATATCGAAAATACGAATAACAGTATTGCACCCATTCTCTTTCGGTTAAATTTTCCACCCTCGGCATTCATCGGTTTTCTCCTGCATTGATCGGTCACTATGAACTAATAAAATATAACATACCGCCATTATACGGTCAATCATATCCTATGCGGGTACCTGCCCTTTTCCGGCAAACCTTAATATATAAAACATACCATAAGAGCCATATGTAAAACAAACCCCGGCCGGCCGTAAACGGCTGACCGGGGAAACGGATCAATATCTTATCCTGACCCTGCCACTTATCGCAGTCAAACTCCCTGGAACGATGATATATCGACCATCCTTTACTTCCAGACGGCATACAGGATATCGAAAACATCTGCGCTCGGACCGGTCAGGATCACATTGGCAACCGATACATCGGTTTCCCGCATACGCGTAAATACGATCACACGCTTATTTTTTTGGCCTGGAGACTCATAGACTTATCCTTGTTTGGATAAACCGCACTGCCCCAGTCGGGAGCCGGGATTTCAGCTCCTTCGGGATAAGCGAGAACATATTCCTGATCTTTCCTGGCATTAGTGACCAGAATTCCGTATTTGTCCCCGGGAACCGAGAGGTTCGTGGGACTGAATGCATGCGAAAATGGTATCCACAAAAAATTCTTGGTTTACTCACCCCATATCGCGTATAGGCCGACGTCTCTGCCATATATTAATCGGAACCACAGATTCTTGGCAGGGATACTGTTTGGCCTGAACTCTTCTTTGTCTGTGAATACAACCGTCCCGGTCGGGGTATAGGACCAACCCTTGAAATGCTTCCCTGCTGGAGCTTTAAAGGCATTCTTGGGAAGGGCTGCGCCATAGGTGATGTCGGATATCTTTATTTTACTGCTGCCATTGTTTGCGAAAAAGTAAACCTTATAATTGAGATTTCTCTTCTCGATCTTAAAGGAAACCGTCTTAACATTCCCCTGACCGCCGTAATTTCCTTTGCCGATAATGTTAACCCTGGCTGTGCCCGGTCTGATGCCATTGACCAGTGAGTCGTAGTCGACCACATAATCGGTTCCGTATGTCAGCGGCGTCCAAACGCCATCGATCTTGATCTTTGCTTCGATGAAATCAGCGGAATGGAGAGCGACCTCTTCACTTCTATAAATTTTATCTGCGATCTTGATCACGGCATTCTTAAAAGAGGCCTTGGCCACATGGAATATCCCGGAACTAGTCTGAGCGTCATACATGCCTTTTCCGGTAACGGTCACTCTCAAAGCCGTTCCCGCAGGGATGATATGATCCGATGAGACCTCACTTCCTGCGGCTACCGCAACATCATTTCCGTAAACATCCTTTACATTGCAGGCAACCACATAGTTATACTTAAATCCATTTACCGGATCTTTTGCCGGATAGTAATCCGTTCCCGCTTTCAAGGCCTGACCGTTGGCATCGCGGATGACAACATCTGTCTTGCAGATACCTGCCTTGTTCTGATATACCATGTCGGTTGCAGATATATGGCAATAAGCCAGATTACCCAGACCGATCCTAAAGTTTCTTGTAAGCGAGCCCGAGAACTTTCCTTTGCCCTTTATGGTAACGGTCGGTTTCTTCTGGGAAGGATCACTGCCGTCATAGTAAGTCTTATTATTTGAATAACTTACCGTATAATCGACGCCTTCTTTCAGAACTGTTTCTATGCCGTATGAAGTATACTTGACAAGTATCCCGGGAGCTGTACCGTTCTTGGAATAATTGAAGGACAGCAGAGTTCCTGCAGGCCATGGCGTAGCCGGTCCACCCGTATAATTGTATACCTTAAGACTGTTATTGGGATCCGTGCTCATCGGATATCCGGTGATCTTAAAGGTCTTTTTGACGGTGGATGTATACTCTCCGATCCCCTTATATATGACCGTCGCAGTTCCCACGTTTACATTATTGCTATAGGAAACGGTATAATCCGTCCCTTCTGTCAGATAGTGCTTGACCAGGGATGAGCCGGAACCGGTTGTATAATAGAACTTAAGTGCCTGCTTTTTCTTTGATCCGTCATAAAAAACAGATGAGGCAAATCCCTCCTGCTTCATCTTGGAAAGCGAAGTGCCGTTTATCTTAAATGTCTTACTTACGGTTCCCACATATCCTTCTTCCGGTCTTCCCACGATCGTAACCGTTGCTGTTCCGATCTCGATGTTATCGCGGTATTCAAGTGTATAATGCTTCCCAACCTGAAGGGTTTCCTTCGTGCGTTTATTTTTGATTATTAATTCTACCGGATCCCCGTTCTTATCTTTGGCACGCACTTTTGCACCATTATCAATCCCCGTGAACACGATCTGCCTGCCCTGATAGGTCTGTGCGGGAATAGAAGGAATGCTGAGTTTTGACACGGGTGTGAGTACCGTTTCATCAACGATCTCCATCAGAAGCTTGCGCTCGCCGTTATAGTTCCCTTTTCCTGTAACTGTGATCACATACAGACCCGGAGCCTTTAAAACATTTTCTCCCGTGATCTCCGTGCCATCCCGACGATAGCCCTTATCGGGATATGTAAGTTCATAATCTTTTCCGGCCTTGAGCGTCACTCTCTTGCCGGATGGAAGCAGATCCGTAAGCTTGCAGGTTCCTTTTTGTGCTTTACCGTTATAGGCAAGCGTGATATTGGCTGCTTTTGCCTTAAACAGGGCATCCGGATCCAGGGGATCCATGGCCGGGAGCGCCCACGCATCATTAACCGCCTCAGTGTTCACCATGTGTCGTTCGGATATCGTAAATGTCCTGGTGATGGAGCCTTTATATGCACCTTTCCCCTTTACCGTAACACTCGGTGCTTTCTTCGAAGAGAACCCTTCAAAACCTTCCACGTATTTATAGACATTTGTGTTGTTCTTATAGGATACGGTATAGTCAGATTTGGACAGCTTATGGCCGAAGTAATATACAACCACTTCAGGCTTGATCGGAGATCCCGTATAATATTGATCGGGGATCGGACGGACATCGATCCAATCTCCGCAACTATAGTAATCTGTCTTACATACGACACCTGTGACCAATGGACTTTCTACACTTTTGATCCACATGGTGTTTTGAAAGTCAAACCCATAATAATACTCAAGCTGCATCGGTGCGATGGTTATATTCACCGATTCTCCCGGCTCAAGCCTGCACGGGAACGGGGATTCTATGATCTCATACCCGGGTGTATAGTCAAATCGGTAATCATATGAATCAAAATCTTCTTTATAGAAGTCCTGCGCCGCATTACCGGTATTGGTTACCGTAATGGTCCTGGATATACCGGGTTCGGCTTCGAGCGGGACCTCCCCAAAATCAAGCCATGTCTGCGATACATCAAATGAGTAATTCTTTTTCTCAACTTCAAGTTTCAGCTTCACTTCTGTGTAGGCCAG
>JAEEGL013294292.1_pt1 | contig 10126 bp, 10 predicted proteins | sample 9134231 | NCBI WGS metagenome assembly JAEEGL01 (sample SAMN16246548, study PRJNA631951) | gut metagenome | biome: gut microbiome; feature: rumen; material: fiber-attached | host: Bos | place: Iran: Karaj | collected 2018-10
CCTGCACGTCGGGGCCGACAGAAAGCATCTCCCCGGGGTATTTCACCGGTACGCAGGGAATCTTGTGCAGGTAATGAGACCCGACGTCGTCCTCGGAGTAGCGCGTATCCACGGCGGGTTTGAAGATTGCGATCTGCTGGTTGGCGAACTGGGCCCGGCGCAGGCGGCGGATCAGTTCTTCCGTCTTGCCGGAAAACATCGAACCGCAAATAACTTCGATGCAACCCGTTTTTTTTGTATTTTCTGAAAACATTTTGTTAGATTTGCCTAGCGATTGTCCGCAGAGACAAAGATAATCATTTTTATGGCTTATGGGAAACCTTGATGAAAAAAGAATCGCCGGGATGCTGGAACGGATCGCCCGGATGAAGGAGGAGCTGGACGCCCTTGCGGACCAGGTCCGCGAGATGGCCGCGACGCCCGCCCCCGTCGTGGAAGAAGCGCCCGCAGAAACACCGGTCCCGGAGCCGGAGGACCTTCCCGAGGACCTTCCCGAGGATTTGCCGGAAGCCGCGCCCGAAGAGCCGATCGACCTGACCATCTCCGATGCGGAGATCGCCGCAGCCCCCGCCGGAGAAGCCCCCGCCGCGGAGGTTCCCGCCGCGGAAAGCGCGGACGAACCGATCGACATCATGGGGGCTGAACCCGAGCCCGTCCCCCTCCCCGAACCCGAGGCGGAGCAGTCGAAGGTCAAGACGATCCTGGACACGCCCCTCGCCGAGAAGGCCGTGATGGACGTCATGGCCGAAAAGCAGGCCTGGCGGACCGACCGCCCGGGAACGCCGGTGAAGAACATCATCAGCGCCATCTCGCTGAACGACCGCGTCCTGCTGATCAACACCCTCTTCAAGGAAGACCCCATCCTCTTCCAGGACACCGTCTCCGCCTTCAACGCGATGGGCGGCCTGGAGGAAGCCGTCGCCTACATCGGCGAGCACTTCCCCGAATGGAACCTGAACACCGAGCCGGTCTACCGCCTGATGATGGCCGTCCGCCGCAAGCTCGCATGAGCGGACGCCTCCATATCGTCCCCACCCCCGTCGGGAACCTGGAAGACATGACCTTCCGGGCCGTCCGCGTCCTGCAGGAAGCGGACCTCATCCTCGCGGAGGACACCCGGACCAGTTCCGTGCTCCTGCACCACTACGGGATCACGGGCAAGGTGCAGTCGCACCACAAGTTCAACGAACACGCCACCGTCCAGCTCATCAAGGAGAAGATCCTCGCCGGCCAGGACGTCGCCCTGATCTCGGACGCCGGGACGCCGGGCATCTCCGACCCCGGCTTCCTGCTGGTGCGCACCTGCCTGGAGGAAGGAATCGAAGTGGAGACCCTGCCGGGCGCGACGGCGTGCATCCCCGCCATCGTCTCGTCCGGACTCCCCTGCGACCGCTTCTGCTTCGAGGGGTTCCTGCCCGTCAAGAAAGGGCGGCAGACCCTGCTGAAAGCCCTTTCGGAAGAGCCCCGGACGATGATCTTCTACGAAAGCCCGTTCCGCCTGGTGAAGACCCTGGAGCAGCTGGCGGCCTGCTTCGGCGCCGACCGGAAGTGCTCCGTCGCGCGCGAAATCTCCAAGATCCACGAAGAACACCGGCAGGGCACGCTGGAAGAAGTCGCGCGCTGGTACCGTGAGCATCCCCCCAAGGGCGAGATCGTCCTCGTCGTGGCCGGCGCGCCGCCCCTTCCCAAGCACCGGAAAGACGACGGAGAAGACGACTGAACCTCCTGAAAACCAACAACCTGAACGCATATAACATGAAAAACTCCACAGAGAAGGCCGGGACCGACCGGCCGAAAGCCTCCTTCGTCATCGGCGCGTGCGCCCTCCTATTCCTGATCATCGGCTATCAGTCCGCGCTGTTCATCCAGCGGGCCGGCGTGGTGCGCATCATCGCGAACCACGATGCCCCGGACACCGTCTATGTCGCGGCGTTGCCGGCCGCCGGAACGGATTCCGCCAAGCGCGCGGACGCCGGAGCGCCGCAGTCCGCCGTCCTCCGGAGAAACGCCTCCCACGGCGCTGCAGCGCAGGCCATCCGCCGGAGCGCGACGCCGCGCCGCTACGAATCGTTCCGCTTCGACCCCAACACCGCAAGCATCGACGACCTGATGCGGCTGGGATTCAGCCCCAGACAGGCCCAGTCCATCGACAACTACCGGAAGAAGGGCGGCCGGTTCCGCCGGAAAGCCGATTTCGCACGGTCCTATGTCGTGGACGACAGCGTCTTCCGGCGACTGGAGCCCTTCATCGACATCCCGAAAATCGACATCAACACCGCCGACTCCGCCGCCTTCGAAACCCTGCCGGGCATCGGCCCCTTCTTCGCCGCGAAGATGGTCTCCTACCGCGGGGAACTCGCCGGGTATTCCCACCCGGAGCAGCTGATGGAGATCTGGCATTTCGACCGCGAGAAGTACGACGGCCTGAAGGACCTGGTCACCGTGCGGCCGGAAACGTGCCGGCCGTACCCGCTCTGGCGGCTGGACGAGGCGGCGCTGGCCCGGCATCCGTACATCGGGAAGCAGACCGCGCACGGCATCGTCCTGTTCCGTGAGAACAACCCGCCGGAGGCCTGCAGCGTAGAAGCGCTCCGGAAAGCGGGGGTGCTCTCCGAAGCGCAGGCGGAAAAACTGGGCCGGTGCCTGCTGGCGCCGCCCTCAGGCCCGGGGATGGTGCGAAAGGACAGCCTCCTGCCAGGTCGATGAGTCGATGTGGGTGTAGATCTCGGTCGTGAGGATGCTCTCGTGTCCGAGCATCTCCTGGACCACGCGCAGGTCGGCCCCGTTCTCGATGAGATGCGTCGCGAACGAGTGGCGGAACGTGTGCGGGGAGATCTCCTTGTGGATGCCGGCCAGCATCGCCTGCTTCTTCACCAGATTGAAAACGCTGACACGGCTCAGCGGGCGGCCGTTCCGGTTCAGGAAGACGACGTCGTCGAACGCCGGGAGGGCCGGTTCGGGACGGACCGGGAGATAGGCCGCCAGCGCGGCGGACGCCATCTCGCCGAGGGGGACGAGGCGTTCTTTGTCCCCCTTTCCGACGACACGGACGAATCCTTCCTCCGAATAGATCTGGGAAAGCCGGAGCGAAACCGCCTCCGACACGCGCAGGCCGCAGCCGTACAGCACTTCCAGGATGGCCCGGTCACGCGGGCCGGAAGGCTGCCGCAAGTCGACGGAATCCATGATGGCCGTCACTTCGTCCACGGACAGGACGGCCGGGATGTACTTGCCCAGCTTCGGGGTGTCGACGGCGTCGGCCGGGTTGTCCTTCCGGTCGCCCTCCATCACCAGGAAGCCGAAGAAGGAGCGGAAAGCGCTCACCAGGCGTGCCTGCGAACGTTTGGAAAGGTCGGACCTGCGTTCCAGATAGGCGACGATGTCCGCGGACGTGACGTCGCGCGGCTCCACGGGCACCGCCGCGAAGAAATGCTCCAGGTCGGACAGGTACGAAGACGCCGTCCGGGGCGACATCGCCCGCTCCACCTTCAAGTAGTAGGCGTAGTCGGAGAGGATCTTTCCGGTCAGGTCCATGCCGGCAACTATCTGAGGATACCGTACTTCTTGCCGTACGCGAGCTGCTGGCCGAGGTAGTCGTCCGTATACTCCAGGACATAGTCGACCGTCTTTCCGTCCTTTACGACGGGAACGATCTCCGGATTGACGAATCCACCGTACGGCTTGAGGTTCAGGGCGGCGTAACGCTCGCGGACCTCCTTGTGCAGGTCAGGGTCGATATTCACGGCATAGGTGTCGATCAACTTCTTGCCGGCGGCGTAGTCGCCTTCCGACTTGATACGCTGAATCTCCGCCAGCAGTTCGCCGAAGAGGCCGCGCAGGGCTTCGAAATCGTTGACGACGAAATAGGTCTTGCCGTCGCGCGTCTTCTTCTCGATCACGCCCGCATCCTTGCCCTGCTCGTAGCACCACTCCGCGATCAGCTTGCGGTTCTGCATATGCGCCTCCGTGTTGGGACGTCCCAACTCTACGCGCGTGAACTGCGTGAAGATGCCATTGCGGATGTAGGAGGAATACTGTGCCTTGTAGGCCTCCGCGTCAGGGATGATCCCGAGTTCCACCATCTTCGGGTCGGCGATGTAGTACAGGCCGAACAGGTCGGCACGGGCCTCTTCAAGGGCCGACTGGTACTCGCCCAGGGCCGTGGAGGACACGCCGGGAAGCAGCTGGCCGGAGCCGTGGCCGAGGCACTCGTGCAGGTCGGTATGGACCTCGTCCGTATAGTCGCCGTATTTCTTGTACAGGTCGATCTCTTCCTGCGACCAGGCGAATTCGCCGAGCACGCTCTTGGGCGACTCCTGCGCGGCCAGGTCGTAAGCGTGGGTGATGTTGGCGATCGTCACGGACTTGGAACCGTGGTCGCGGCGGATCCAGTCGGCGTTCGGCAGGTTGATGCCGATCGGGGTCGACGGATAGGTGGCGCCGGCGAGGGTCACGGCGTTCACCACCTTCGCGGAGATGCCCCTGACCTCCTTCTTGCGGAAGCGCGGGTCCACCGGAGAATGGTCCTCGAACCACTGGGCGTTGGCGCTCAGGATCTCCGTGCGCGCGGAGGCGGCGGAGTCCTTGATGTTCACGTAGCCCTCCCACGTGGCCTTGCGGCCGAGCGGGTCGTCATAGTCCTCGATGAAGCCGTTGATGAAATCGACCGTCCCGAGGGTGTCCTTCACCCACTCGATGTTGAAGTCGTCCCACAGCTTCAGGTCTCCGGTCCGGTAGTATTCGACCAGGATGCCGAGCGCGCGATTCTGGATGTCGTTCTCGGCCACTTCGGCCGCCTTCTCCAGTTCCTCGCAGATCTTCACGATGGCGTCCGAGTAGATACCGTCGACCTTCCAGGGCTTCTCGACAATCTTACAGTCTTCCTTCACCAGCTTGGTGTTCAGGCCATAGGAGATGGGCGTATCGTCAGCGGGATCCAGGATGAAGGCATAATAGCGTTCCACTTCGGCGCGGTTGACGCCGTCGTAGAAATTGACGGCCGACAGGGCGACGATGTCGCCGTCCGGCGAGGTCGAACGCCGCTGCGGGTAGATGGCCGGATCATAGATGACAGGCAGCAGTTCCGCAGCGCGATCCCCTTCGCCGACCGCCTCCATCAGGGAGCGGAAATACGCTTCGGAGCACTCCGGGAAAATCTTGTCCTCGGCATAATGGTGATGGATGCCGTTGGAGAAGAACAGCCGCTTGGCATAGACGACGAACTGCTGGAATTCCGCGCAGTCGCGGTCGCCTTCATAAGTGTCGAGGATCTTCTCGACCACATGGCGGATGGGCAGGTTCCACTTGCAATACTGGTCCCAGGTGATGTCGCGCCCCCACTTGGCCGCCTCGGCCAGGTGGTAGGCGTATTCCTTCTGCCGGAGCGTGAGGCTTTCCCATCCGGGAACGCGGTAACGCATCACTTTCAGGTCGGCGAACTCGTCGATCAGATAACGGAAGGATTCATTTTCCGCTTCCTGCTGCGCCTTTCCGCTGCAGGAAAAGAGGGCCGCAGCCGTACCGATCCATGCTAACATTCTGCAAATTCTCTTCATATTCAAAATATTCATTCCATATTCAGGTTGCAAGACTTCAAAGGTAAGGAATTTCCGGAGATTTTCATATCTTTGTGGCATGATGAAAGATGGTTCCATGCTCCGGCGCTTCAGCGCCATCGCCCTTCTCCTGCTGGCGGCCGCCTGCGGGAAGGACCCGGATTTCGACATCGATACCGAACCGGGCATCCACGCCCAGGGTGCCGGCGGAAGGCAGGAGCATGAGGAAACCCGTCGCGTCCTGCTGTTCTACGAGGCCGGCTTCAACTCGCTGACCGACGCGCTGGACGACGACATGAACAAGGAGCTGGTGCAGGGCTATTCCGAAGCGGACCGCATCGCCGGCCTGCCGAAGGCGTACATCCCCAAGGGCGGCCGGAGCAGCGACGTCCTGCTCGTCTACACGAAACTGGCCCGCGGCATGGCCTACAAGCCGGTCAAGTCGTACCTCAAGCGGCTGTACCTCGACGGCCAGGGCGCCCTGGTCACCGATACGCTCCAGGTCTTCGAGGAGACGATGGCGGCCGCCAGCGAGGAAGGCCTGCGCCGCGTCACCTCCTATGTCAAGGAGCACTTCCCGGCGAAAGGCTACGGGATGGTCTTCTCCTCCCACGGCTCCGGCTGGCTTCCCCCCCGCTACTACTACAGCCCTTCCGACTACGAAGAAAGCCATCAGGCGCCTTCCTCCGTCTCCGCACGCCGGAAACCCGACATTCCCACGGAGTCCCTCGCCGACGACCCGTTCGCCGGGATGGTCCGGAGCATCGGCATGGACGAACTGAGCGAGGGCGAGGGCGCGCTGGAGATGACCGTCGACGAGTTCGCCCGGGGCATCGCCATGCACCTGGACTACCTGTTCTTCGACATGTGCCTCTCGGGCGGCGTCGAACTGTTCTACCGCTTCAAGGACATCGCGGACTATGTCGGCGGCTCCCCCGCCGAGGTGCTGGCGGACGGGACGTTCGACTATTCCCGGATCACGGAATACCTGCTCAAGCCGGAGCAGTACGACCTGGAAGGCCTGTTCCGCGACAGCTTCCTCCGGTACTACCAGCAGTCCGGACAGGGGCAGTCTTCGACCGTGACGCTGGTACGCAGCGACGCCATGGAGGGCCTTGCCGAGGTGTGCGCCACCCTCGCGGCCAAGTACCGCACCGCGCTCGCCGGCCTGAATTACAGGCGCGTGCAGGGCTTCTACCGGCTGAACCGGCACTATTTCTTCGACCTCGAAGACATCTTCATCCAATGCGGCGCCACCGAAGGGGACATCACCCTGCTCAGGCAGGCCGTCGACCGGTGCATCGTCTACCGGAACGCCACGCCCTATTTCCTGAACATCAAGATCGCCACCTACAGCGGGATGAGCATGTACCTGCCCTGCGCCGGGACGCCCCTGCTGGACGCCGCCTACCGGAACGAAGCGTGGAACAAGGCGATACACTTGGTGGAATAAAAAATAATTCCTATCTTTGCCCGCCCTTTATAAAAGCATACGCTTTTGGTGCAATGGGGTTCCGGTCCGTCCGGAACTGAGTAACACATTTTAATTAAAGTACAATGAAGCATTTTGAACTCAGCGGTGCCGTCCGCCAGGTCGGTAACAAAGCCGTCATCAAGGCTTTCCGCAAGCAGGACCTCGTTCCTTGCAACCTCTATGGGCTCGGGATGGAGAACGTTCTTTTCACCGTCTCCGCCAAGGACCTGAAGGGTCTCACCCACACCCCCGCCTCCTACATCGTCGACATCAAGCTGGACAACGGCAAGGCCTACACCGCCGTCGTGCATGAGCTCCAGTTCCATCCGATCGAGGACCTCTGCTACCATGTCGACTTCCTCGCCGTCAACGAGGAGAAGCCGATCGCGATCGACGTTCCGCTGGTCTTCGAAGGCCATCCCGTCGGCGTCCAGAAGGGCGGCAAGTTCGTGAAGGCCTCCCGCACCGTCCGCATCTGCGCCCTGATGAAGGACCTCCCGGACGAGCTGGTGATCGACACGACCCCGCTGGATATCGAGAAGCGCATCGTCGCCGGCGACCTCAAATACGACAACATCGCCGTCGTCACCCCGAAGGACACGATCCTCTGCACGGTCAAGGCTACCCGCCAGATGGCCGCCCAGGCCACTCAGGAGGCCACCGAGGAATAATTCCCTTCCGGATTCATCATCTGAAACATTGCTGGTATGAACTACCTTGTCGCAGGATTGGGAAACATCGGCGCCGAGTACGCTTCAACCAGACACAATGTCGGTTTTATGGTATTGGATGCCTGGGCTCAGGCATCCAATGCTTCTTTCTCCACGCAACGCTACGGAGACATCGCGGAGATCTCCTTCAAAGGCAGGAAGTTCACCCTGCTCAAACCCTCCACGTACATGAACCTCAGCGGCGACGCCGTCCGTTACTGGATGAACAAGCTCCATCTGGGCGTCGAGAATCTCATCGTCGTCTGCGACGACCTCAACCTCCCCCTGGGGACGGTCCGTCTCCGCGGCAGGGGCAGCGACGGCGGCCACAACGGTCTCAAGGACATCATCGCGCTGCTGGAGACCGACCAGTTCGCCCGCATCCGGATCGGCATCGGAAACGATTTCGCCCGGGGCGGCCAGGTGGATTATGTCATCGGACCGTTCACGGAAGAGGAGAAGGCGGCGGTCACCCCCGTCTTCGAACGCGTGATCGCCGGCATCAAGGACATCGCGACCATCGGGCTGCAGCGAGCCATGAATAACCTGAACGTCAAGCCGAAAGCGGCGCAGGAAGAGGCCTGAATTTGTCAAAAAAACGCAGTTTTTATCATTTTTTTTTGAATATTCTGTTTTTTTTCATATATTGCTGCCCGTAGTATTGCCACAGAATAGAACCGAAGTTATTATAGTTCAACTATTCACTTAATATTTAAAAAAATGAAAAAACTTGTCGCACAAATCAAGGAAGAGATCGATGCATTCGTTGTCAACGCTGATGCGCAGATCGAAAAGGGTAACAAGGCTGCCGGCGCCCGCGCCCGCAAGGCCGCTCTCGCTCTGATGCAGGACCTCAAAGCGTTCCGCAAAGTCTCTGTCGAGGAAGCGAAGAAATAATAACTCCCTCTTCCGAAAGACAAAACGGCTGGCTCGGTTGAGCCAGCCGTTTGTTTTGTATCCGCGTCCGGACTAGAAGGAAAGGGCGATCTGGATGAAGTCGTCCGCCTTCAGGGCGGCGCCGCCGATCAGGCCGCCGTCGATGTCCTTCTGGGCGAACAGTTCCTTCGCGTTGGAAGGCTTGCAACTGCCGCCGTAGAGGATGGTGGTGTCTTCGGCCACCTGGGCTCCGAACTTCCCGGCCAGGACCTGACGGATGCAGGCGTGGATTTCCTCGGCCTGCTCCGCCGTGGCGGTCTTGCCCGTACCGATGGCCCAGACCGGCTCGTAAGCGATGACGATCCTGCCCATCTCCTCGGCGGAAAAGTGGAAGAGGACGTTCTCGACCTGCTCCTTGACGACGGCGAAGTGCTCGCCGGCCTCGCGCTGCTCGAGGTTCTCACCGACGCAGAGGATGACGCCCAGGCCCGCGTCCAGGGCGAGACGGGTCTTCACGACCAGTTTCTCATCGGTCTCGCCGTAGTACTGGCGGCGCTCGGAGTGACCGAGGATCGTCCAGGTGCAGCCGGCGGAAACCAGCATGTTCACGGCCACCTCTCCGGTGTAGGCGCCTTTCTCATGGTCGGCGCAGTTCTGCGCGGAAACCTCCACCTTGGAACCCTTCACGGCGTCGGCGACGCTGACCAGGTGGGTGAACGGGGCGGCCACGATGAGGCCGACGTTCGCAGGAACTTCCGCGCTGCGGGCCACGACGGCCTTCGCCAGTTCCACACCTTCGGAAACGGTGGTATTCATCTTCCAGTTTCCGGCAACAATCTTCTTTCTCATAATATCACTTGATTTAATACAAACGTTCTTTTTGCAATCCTGCAAAATTAACGTATTTTTAGTTAACTTTGCACGCTTGAACCGATAAATAGTAGAACGACAGATGGAAAAGAATTTCGTTGAAGAGCTGAAATGGCGCGGAATGATCCAGGACATCATGCCCGGGACCGAAGAGAAACTGATGGAAGGCCCGCAGGCCGCCTACGGCTACATCGACCCGACGGCGGACTCCCTGCACATCGGCCACCTGGTCAGCGTGATGATCCTGCGGCACTTCCAGAACTGCGGGCACAAGCCGATCGCCCTGGTGGGCGGCGCGACCGGCATGATCGGCGACCCTTCGATGAAGTCCGCCGAAAGGAACCTGCTGGACGAGGAGACGCTCAACCACAACGTGGCCTGCATCAAGGCGCAGCTCGCCCGCTTCCTCGATTTCGATTCCGACGCGCCCAACCGGGCGGAACTCGTCAACAACTACGACTGGATGAAGGACTACTCCTTCATCAACTTCATCCGTGACATCGGCAAGCACATCACCGTCAACTACATGATGGCGAAGGATTCCGTGAAGAAGCGCCTGCAGCGCGATTCCTCCGAAGGCATGTCCTTCACCGAATTCAGCTACCAGCTGATGCAGGGCTACGATTTCTACTGGCTCTGGA
>JAEEGL013860830.1_pt1 | contig 10126 bp, 8 predicted proteins | sample 9134231 | NCBI WGS metagenome assembly JAEEGL01 (sample SAMN16246548, study PRJNA631951) | gut metagenome | biome: gut microbiome; feature: rumen; material: fiber-attached | host: Bos | place: Iran: Karaj | collected 2018-10
CGATTTCATGACTGCCGAATGGACCCGCCTTCCTTACGAAGTCCTGGAGCACGCCGCCGGCCGCATCACCAACGAAGTCTCCGGCGTCTCCCGCGTCGTCTACGACATCACTTCCAAGCCCCCGGCAACCGTCGAGTGGGAATGACCGCGAAGCAATGAGTCGCGCATAGAAACATGCGGATTCAGATTTGAAAGCTTGCTTTCATAAGAACGAATCCGCATGTTTCTATATGCGGCGAACGCCGTGTAGTAAAGATTTTCGCAGAAAATCTTTACGCAGGCGCGACGAATTGCTGAAGAGACGATATGAATAATCTGAAGAAACTGATAAGTACCATCCTGCTTGTTATCCTGCTGACCGCGGTATTTGGCATCAACGTCTTTGCGGATTCCGGCATCGGGATTGAACCGGGTCAGGCAATGCCTGATTTTACAGTATCCTTGACAGATGGAACGACTGCCGCGCTTTCAGAAATCCTGAAGGAAAAGGAGCTGGTTGTACTCAATATTTTTGCCAGCTGGTGCGGTCCCTGCGAAAAAGAATTCCCCGAAATGGAAAAAGTCTACCAGTCAAAACTCGCCATCTTCCTCAACCTGGCCGGCCTCCCCCGTGCCGTTTATTATATATTGGTTGCTGCAGGACTTCTGATCAGCATCCCTGAAGGCCTGAAACTGGCGAAAGCATTCGGAAAGGGAAAGGCATTCGGCGTACTGATGGCTTTTCCGTTTTTCAACCAAATCTTCAGATTTGTCCTCGGGGTGAGCAAAGCCGCATATCAGCCTCCTGAATCCTGATATAATTACGGCACGGCAAAAACAAACCATTCAGATAATAATACGAATCCGGCGTTATTTCTTTCCTTTCTCCCTCTGGCGTTCCGCCCACATTTCATCGGCTTTGGGGGTCCATCCGGCGGCGTAAGGCTCCGTCTTGGCCGTAAGATGTTCAACGCTTTCCGGCGACTGCAAATCGGTGGAATGCGCGCCGGTATTATTTACCATCTTTTTAATGATTTCCGGGTTTTCCAGCATCGGGCACGGCCGGTACATATTGTCGTTGAACGGCATATTGTCATGATAAGCCATGAAAATCGGATCTCGCAGGCATTCAAGCAGTGTCTTCTCGCGGATATTGGAATTTGAGTAATGAACAAAGACGCAGGGATCCACGTCCCCGTTGGCATTGATATGCAGATAACGCCTTCCACCGGCCACGCAGCCGCCGACATATTCCGCGTCATTCTGAAAGTCCATCGCGAATAACGGTTTCTCCGCGCGCAGCTTCCTGATGCGCCGGCATACCGTTTCCCGCTGTTCAGGAGAAGGGAGCAGCTCGGTCGACGCGTCGTTGCCCACCGGCATATAATGGAAATACCAGATAAAGTACGCGCCCATTTCAATCAGTTTGTCAAAATACTCTTCTGAAGTAATGGATTCATAATTGACGCTGGTATAACAGGAAGAAACCCCGTACAGGAGTTTGTGCTCATGCAGAATTTCCATGGCACGGATAGCCTTCTGATAGACGCCTTCACCGCGCCTGCTGTCCGTGGCTTCTTCAAAACCTTCCAGGGAAATGGCCGGGACAAAATTACCGACCCGGAGCATCTCTTTGGCGAACGCTTCGTCAATAAGCGTCCCGTTGGTAAAGGAAAGAAATACACAATCGTTATGCTTCTCGCACAGGCGGATCAGGTCGGCTTTACGGGCTAACGGCTCACCGCCCGTGTAAATGTACATATAAACTCCCAATTCTTTGCCCTGCCGGATTATATCGTCGATTTCTTCAAGACTCAGGTTCAGTTTATTGCCGTATTCCGCGGCCCAGCAGCCGGTACAGTGCAGGTTGCACGCGCTGGTGGGATCAAGCAGGATTGCCCAGGGAATATTACAGTTGTATTTTTCCCTCAGTTCTTCCCGATAATTACTGGTCGCGAGATTGGAGTTAATCAGATAGTTGCAGGCAATTCTCGTAAGCACCGACGGATCGACGTCTCTGAATACATGCAGGATGAATTCATGATAAGGATGGTCCTTATTCTCTATCACCTCCCTGATTGCCCTGCGCTCCGTTTCCAGCGACCCTTTCGAAAAACTGTCCGCCCAGTCGATGAGTTTCCTCATATTGGGCTCCGGATCCTTGAATACATATTTAAATGTCTGTTCAATGCCGAATCTTTTCAGACTGTTGCTGAGATTCATTACAAAAGCCTCCCGATAAACTGTTTCCGGGCAATTTCCGTTCCCGAAAGTAAAATCTTACTTTGACACTTAATAATACTTTCGGCAGAACAATAATAATACAGACAAAAAACCGCCCCGTGTCTGAATTCGGACACGGGGCGATAAACAATAATATGCTGAATAAAACTATTCACGGAAAGCCTCTTCGCAGCGGCTCAATACTTCTTCCAGATGTCCCTGTTTCAGCTGGCACATACGGTGAATTTCTTCGGTGATTTCCGGATTCAGCCCTCTGTGGAGCCAGTCCATGGCAATGCCGAAAAGGGCAGCCCGTACATAGTCCTGAAGAAACTGCCGGTCTTCCGGCATAACCCTGCGTTCTTTCAGGTAATCGTCCAGGAACTGGCTGACGATCTGTTCACATATTCTCCATTGAATAAGTTCAAACTGTTCTCTGTCCGTACTCCTGTACAGGTTCATAATTGCCTGACGATGTTCCAGAGCAAGAACAAGCGTATGCTCAAGACAGTCCTCGATCGAATGCAGTTCTATACTCTCACTCAGTGCCTCAATAAAGCCTTCCGCCACAACAGCCTGGGCCAGCGCCGGAAGATCCGCAAAATAGTAATAAAAGGTATTGCGGTTAATGCCGCAGCGAAGAACCACGTCCTTAACCGTTATCCTGCTCATGGGACGTTCGTCCAGAAGCTCAATAAACGCGTTTTTGATTGCTTCTCGGGTAAGCGCAGCCATAATTTCTCACAGTACCGTCAGTTCTTTTCCCATTTCCAGCCCGCAATCTCCGGCAGGTCCTGTCCGTACTGATGGATATACTGCTTGTGCTCCACCAGTTTGTCGCTCATTTTCTGGTACAGATAAGCGCCGCGGTTGCCAAGTTCCGGCAGATACTTGATCGCTTCCTGAACCAGGTGGAACCGGTCGACGTTATTCTGGACGCGTACGTCGAACGGCGTGGTGATCGTTCCTTCTTCTTTGTATCCGCGTACATGCATCAGACGGTTGTTGTGCCGTCTGTAGGTCAGCTCGTGTACCAGCGACGCATAACCGTGGAATGCGAAAATAACCGGTTTGTCCTGTGTAAAGAGAATGTCGTATTCCGAATCCGTCAGGCCGTGCGGATGCTCCGTATGCGGCTGCAGCTTGAACAGGTCGACTACGTTGATGAAGCGGATCTTGATCTCCGGAAGCTCGCTCTTCAGGATCGTCACCGCTGCCAGCGCTTCCAGGGTCGGCGTCTCGCCGGCGCAGGCAAAAACGATATCCGGATCCTGTCCCTGGTCGTTGGAAGCCCAGTCCCAGATGCCGATGCCCTGCGTGCAATGCTTCACGGCTTCCGGCATGGACAGCCACTGCGGACGGGGATGTTTGGACGCCACGATGACATTGACGTAGTTCTTGGAACGGATGCAGTGGTCAAAGCAGGAAAGCAGGCAGTTCGCATCCGGCGGCAGATAGAGCCTTACCACGTCCGCTTTCTTGTTGGCGATATGATCCATGAAACCGGGATCCTGATGCGTAAATCCGTTGTGGTCCTGCTGCCACACCGTCGACGCCATGATCAGATTCAGGGAAGAGATTTCCTCCCGCCACGGCAGCTGGTTGCAGACTTTCAGCCACTTGGCATGCTGCGCCGCCATGGAATCGATGATCCTCGCGAACGCTTCGTACGTCGCGAAGAATCCGTGACGCCCGGTCAGAAGGTAGCCCTCCAGCCATCCTTCGCACATATGCTCGGAAAGCATGGAATCCATTACACGACCGTCCGCGGCCAGATGGTCGTCGGTCTCATAACGCTCGGCATTCCAGTTCCTGTTTTCCACTTCAAACACGGAACCCAGCCGGTTGGATGCGGTCTCGTCCGGCCCGAAAATGCGGAAATTCCGGCGCTTTTCGTTCAGGGCGACAATATCCCGGACGAATTTGCCCAGTTCCAGCATATCCTGGCCGTCCCGCTCGCCGTGTCCCTGTGTATCGAACGCGTAATCGCGGAAATCGGGCATCCGCAGTTCTTTAAGAAGCAGACCGCCGTTGCCGTGCGGGTTGGCACCGATCCGCGCATTGCCTTCCGGTGCGAGCGACCTGATCTCCGGCAGAAGTCTTCCTTTTTCATCGAACAGTTCTTCCGGATGATAGGATCGCAGCCACTCTTCCAGGATCTTTATGTGCTCTTCCGGTTTTTCCATGGAAATCGGCACCTGGTGCGCCAGGAAGTTTCCTTCGATCCGCTTCCCGTCGACCATCTTCGGACCTGTCCAGCCCTTGGGGGTCCTGAGTACGATCATCGGCCACACCGGGCGCGTCGTATCGCCGGTCTTGCGTGCTTTTTTCTGAATGGAACGGATCCGTTCGATAACTTTGTCCATGGTCTTCGCCATCAGACGGTGCATGGTCATCGGATCGTCGCCCTCCACAAAAAAAGGTTCCCATCCGCAGCCATGGAAGAAATCCACGACCTCCTGATGGCTCATGCGCGCGAAAATGGTCGGATTCGCGATCTTGTAGCCGTTCAGATGCAGGATCGGCAAGACCGCGCCGTCCGTCACCGGATTCAGGAATTTGTTGGACTGCCAGGACGTGGCCAGCGGCCCGGTTTCCGCTTCGCCGTCGCCGACTGTTACCGCGGCGATCAGGTCCGGATTATCAAAGACGGCGCCGAAAGCATGCGCGATACCGTATCCCAGTTCTCCGCCTTCATTGATGGAACCGGGTGTTTCCGGCGCGCAGTGCGAAGGAACGCCTCCCGGAAATGAAAACTGCTTGAACAGTCTCTTCATACCCGATTTATCTTCCGAGATATTCGGATAGATTTCGGAATAAGAACCGTCCATGTAGTCGTTGGCAATATAGAAATTGCCGCCGTGCCCCGGTCCGGACAGGAGGATCAGGTCCAGGTCATAACGTTTGATGACCCGGTTCAGGTGGACAAAGACGAAGTTCTGGCCGGGGACAGTTCCCCAGTGGCCCACGATCTTTTTCTTGATCATGTCCATGGTCAGCGGTTTTTCCAGAAGCGGATTGTCCAGCAGATAGAGCTGGCCCGCGGAAAGATAGTTGGCCGCGCGGAACCATTTGTCCATCCGCTCCAGGAGTTCATCGGTAATGGGGCCCTTCTCAGGGCAGAGATTCTGTGCTTTTCTGCTCATTGACTCTTCCTCCGAAATAAGTGTTATATTGACAGGCCGGCCGCGTGCGGAATCCTGTTTCCGGACGAATGGCGGCCCTGAAAACCTAATCTTCAGTATATCTCAATTCGGCCGCTTCCGCATTTCCTGTTTACATTTTATGGCTGTTGACATTCCCGCTCCAAAATCTACAATGAAATTAACTTTCAAATTCTCTTGTTTCATCTGCGAGGGTTATCCATGCCAGTCAGTCAGAGCGGAATGAACGGAATCTTTGAATCCGGTCAGATCAAAAAACCCACCTACAAAGAACAGGCTTACCGGCTGATCAAGGAAGCGATTCTATATCAGAAATTCACGCCCGGCTCCATTTATTCCCAGGAAGCCATCTGCCAGGAACTCGGCGTCAGCCGCACCCCGGTCAGGGAAGCGCTGCTGGAACTCCAGAAAGAAGGCTATATCAGGTTCTGCCGCGGCAAAGGCATCCAGATCATCACGCTGGACGACGCATCCATCCACGACATTCTGGAAATGCGTCTTTATCTGGAGATGACCGCCGCCCGCCTGGCCGCGGAGCGCGCTACGGCAAAAGACCTTAAATACGTCAAGGAATGCCTCGACGCCGGTTACCGGAACCTGGACAAGAATAAGGAATCCAAAGACATCGCCAAAAGTTATCGCCTGGATCATCAGTTCCACCGGGCCGTCGCCCTGTCTTCCCACAACAAACTGCTCTGCCAGCTGCTCGACGACGTCCTGGATCTTTACCTGCGCTTTGAAGTCCAGACGGTCTACAACAACGTATTCTATGCCCAGGCAATCATGGACGAGCACTCAGCCATTTACGAATCCGTCAGAAGCCATGACCCGGAAAAGGCTGCCCTGTCCGCCTATACGCACCTGAACGACGCTTTCCACCGGACGCTGGAAAAATACTGGGATACCGGTCACAAAAAACAGCGCTGAAAATTGTTCATCATGCCAAATTGCAACTCCGCAGAATGGTGATATACAATAGTTTTTGAAATATATTACATATTTCGTTTTATTTGCCTCAACACTTCAAAAAACTGGATAAATCTACACACCGGGGGTTCATTCATGGCAGAACAAAAGCAGATCTATATGTGGCCTTCCCACTGGGGACGTCCCGTCGCACACGGACCCGAAGGAGCGGTCAGCAGCAACAGCGTTTATGCGACCAGGGCAGGCCTGTCCATCCTCGCAAAAGGCGGTAATGCTTTTGACGCGGCAGTTGCCGTTTCCCTGGCGCTTTCCGTAGTGGAACCTCACCATTCCGGTCTGGGCGGCGGATGCTTTTCCCTGATATACAGCGCCGATAAAAAAGAATTTCACGCGGTCGACGGCCGCGGCATCGCCCCGAAAAATGCAGGTCCCGACCTCTTCATCAAAGATGGGGAAGTACAGGACGAGTGGAAAGACCTGGGCGGCCAGTCCGTAGCGGTTCCGGGCCTTCTGAAAACCCTGCAGATCCTTCTGGACAGATTCGGCACCATGACTATGGCACAGGTCGCCGCCCCGGCTATCAGGCTGGCCGAGGAGGGATACGGTACCAGTTACACCGGCGCACTGACCATGTTCGACGACTCCGTCGAACGGAAAATGAAGCTTTCCTCCGCTATGCGTTCGCTCTACCTGAAAGAGGACGGAAGTTTTTACCGTTTCGGCGAAAAGCAGAAAAATCCCAGGATAGCATCGCTCCTGAAACAGATCGCGGAAAACGGGACCGACGTCTTTTATAAAGGAAAAGTCGCCGAAGAACTTGTCGCCCTGATCAATGAACGCGGCGGCTGTTTTACCCTCTCCGATCTTTCGGAATACGAACCGAAATTCCGAACACCGGTCCGCAGCGCCTACCGCGGCTGCGAAGTTGTCGCGTTCGCCCCGCCCAGCGGCGGAGCCACCGTCCTGGAGATGCTGAACATCCTGGAAAACACAGATGTAAAGGAGCTGGGCCAGAACACGGCCGGAGCCATCCACGCCATCGCGGAAGCCATGAAACTCGGTTTTGCGGACCGGAGCAGCGCGCTCGGCGATCCTGATTTTGTGCAGGTGGATACAGACCGCCTGACTTCCAAAGAATTCGCCGCGGAGCGCTTCTCGCTTTCCGGTGAAAAGGCGGGTGAATACTCCTGCGCCGAAAACATCGAGGCAAAAGAATATCCCGGCAATACGTCCCACTTTGTCGTCATGGATAAATTCGGAAACACCGTTTCCCAGACCCAGACCGTACGCGACTGGTTCGGATGCGGCATCGTGGCGGAAGAATACGGTTTTGTTTTAAACAACGCCATGTCGGACTTCTCCGCAGCCGTCGGCGCCCTGACCAGCCAGGGCCTGGCTTACGGCAGCGCGAACGCGATCCAGGGCGGAAAGACCCCGCTTTCCAGCATGTCGCCCTGTATTGTTATGAAAGACGGAAAACCGTTCCTGGGAATCGGCGCGGCCGGCGGCCCCCGTATCATCACAGGAACCGTACAGGGCATTGTCAACGCCGTCGATTTCGGCCTGACGCCGGAAAGGCTCGTCAATCTTCCGTTCATCCACGTCATTACCAACGCGCAGGGACTGGAAGTGGAATACGGAATTTCCGAAGATACGCTGCGGCTCCTGGAAGCCAGAGGCCATAAAATCGTCCGCAACGATCCGGACCAGGCAATGAGCACCATGCTCAACAGCGTCATGAACCTGGAAGGCGAGTTCTACGCCGCAGGTACCGGCAGGGTCGACGGGTGCGGCGGCGCACTGATGCCGGACGGCTCAGTCGTCCTGGAAGGGGTAAGCCAGGAATAGCGTCCCGGGCCGGGAAGGATCTCCCGGAATATGTACTTAATCAGAGATGATCTGATTAAATAAATGTAGCGCAGTATGTGCTGTAGAATAGGAGGAATCTTATGAAAAAACTGGTAGCGTTAGCACTGAGCATCGCGATGCTCGCAACTATGGCAGGCTGTGCCGCTGCTCCCGCAGCTGCTCCCGCTGCTTCGGGCGGACAGGAAGCCGCCGCTCCCGCCGGTGAAGTTTACAAAATCACCTACGCGAACACGGTTGCCGATTCCAACCCCCAGGCGATCAGCGCGAAATGGATGGCCGACAGGCTGAAAGAACTCTCCGGCGGCCGCATTGAAATGACTGTTTTCAACAACAACAAACTGGGTGCTTTCCCGGACTGCTTCGCGCAGATGCAGCAGCCGAACGGAACCGTGCAGATGGGCGACGTTTCTTCCGCTTCCGTCACACAGTTCTCCGACGTTTACACCCCGTTCGCCCTTCCTTTCCTGTTCTCCAGCAAGGAACAGTCCTGGAAGTATTTCGACGAAGGCGAAACCGTAAAAGCTGTTGAAGACAAATTCCTGGAACAGACCAACGTCCGCGTCCTCGGCTACTTCTACAATGACGCCCGCGCGCTGACCAACAGCAAGAGAGCTGTTTCTTCCCCGGACGACATGAAGGGCCTGAAGCTCCGTGTCATGACTTCCGACGTTTACATCAAGACATTTGAATCCCTCGGCGCAGCTCCGGTCGGCATGCAGTTCTCCGAACTGTTCAGCGCTCTGCAGCAGGGTGCTGTCGACGGACAGGATAACGGCCTGCTCCTGACCCTTGACTCCAAGTTCAACGAAGTCCAGGGCTACTATACCGACCTCGGCCACGTCCAGGATACTTCCGTTATCTTCATCTCCGAAGCTTTCTATCAGAGCCTGCCGGAAGACCTGCAGCAGATCGTTGTCCAGGCCGCTCACGAAGCCGTCGAACACAACCGCAACCTCTGCAGCGAAAGACTGGACTCCTATCTGGAAGAGCTGAAGAAATCTGTTGACGTAACGATCCTGACCGATGAACAGAGACAGGTCTTCAAAGATGCCTGCGCGCCGGTTTATGACTGGTATCGTGAAGCATATCCGGATTATGACCTGGATGCCATCATGGCTGATATCGCGAAATATTGATCGGCAGACGGTTCTTATTCACAGATCCGCTGATCTGAAAATCCGTCATTGACAAGTAAGTATAACGGCTGTTTCGGATCAAACACACGGGCGGCGGCCGGCCACATGGCCGCCGTCCGTAATCAGGGAGAAACTGTATGAAAGTCTTAAAGTTTTTGGATCAATATCTGGAAGAGATCATCTGCGTGGTGGTTCTCGCGGCTATGACCCTGGTTATTTTTATCCAGATCGTCTTCCGCGAACTGAGCGCGTTTGTTCAGCTCCCCTTGGCATGGTCTGAAGAAATCGGCCGTTATCTCTTTATCTACGCCGTTTACGTCGGAGCCGCCTATGCCACCAAAAAGCTTGCCCACCAGAAAGTCGATATTTTCCCGATCATGGTCGGCGATACGGGCAAACTGATCTTTAACCTTATTGCTGATATCGGCGTCATCGTATTTGCCGGATTTATGGCTTACTACGGCTGGCAGGTCGTCAACCAGGTTGCCTTCGTCCTTCCGCAGAAAGCCCCTGCCACCAAGATCAATATGGGCCTGGCCTACGCGGGACCCGCGCTCGGCATGACCCTGTGCCTGTTCCGTTCCATCCAGAACATTTTCAAACACATCAGAATGTACCTGGATACGAAGAAAGGAACAAAAAACGCTGAAGGAGGGGCGAACTGATGGGCGGACTGATTATTGTCATCACTTTCCTTGCATGCGTGTTTACTTCCGTTCCGATCGGTTTTTCCATCGGACTTGCCTGTGTTGCTTATTCCCTGACCCAGGGAACGGTCAATATGGGATACATCGCATCCGGCCTCTTCGCCTCCTGCGACTCCTTCCC
>JAEEGL014103576.1_pt1 | contig 10126 bp, 6 predicted proteins | sample 9134231 | NCBI WGS metagenome assembly JAEEGL01 (sample SAMN16246548, study PRJNA631951) | gut metagenome | biome: gut microbiome; feature: rumen; material: fiber-attached | host: Bos | place: Iran: Karaj | collected 2018-10
ACTGGCACTGCTGGTGTTTGACCACGGGTTGAAACCAGGCACGCCTCCCCCCGATGTCATTTATATCATTGTAGCGGCCCTCACCTGTGCTGGCATTCTGCAAGCGTCGGGCGGTATGGACTGGCTCGTCCAAGTGGTCGAACGACAGTTGCGCAAGCACCCTGAGCGCATCACATTCTATGCTCCGCTGAGCACATTCTTCCTGACGGTTCTCGTTGGAACAGGTCATGTGATGTACACGCTCATGCCCGTGATTACCGATGTGGCCATCAAGAAAGGTATCCGTCCCGAACGTCCCTGTGCCATCGCAAGTGTGGCGTCAATGGTCGCCATTATTTGTTCGCCCATCTCAGCCGCAGTCGTGGCATTTGCCACCATCTCCTCACTTCACAACTTCGACATCTCCATCCTGCAAATCATCAATGTTACCATGCCCTCTTGCTTGGTGGGTATCATCATCGCTGCGGCATGGAGTTCACGGCGTGGACTGGACCTGGACAAAGACCCTGAGTTCCAAGCGCGTATTGCCGACCCTGTGCAACGGGAGTTTATCTACGGAAAGACAGACACCGCTTTGGATAAAAAGATTGACAAGAAAGCAAAATGGGCTGTGTACATCTTCATAGGCGCAATCCTCCTCATCATTTTCTTAGCTATAGCCCATGAGATACTGCCTGCTTGGGAAAAAGTAGTAGCTATCGACGGAGCGAAGGATGTGTTGCTGCCCACCGGCAAGACGGTCTCGCCCGACAATCTGGCCACCGCTGGCATTGTCATGGCAGGTGTGACGGAGAAAGTGCCGGTCACGATTCAGATGTATCTGGTCATCCAGATTATTCTCATCTCGACGGCTGCGCTGATGATTATCATCTGTGGCACAAAACCCAAGAACGCCGTTTCTGGCAACGTGTGGCAGTCGGGCATGGTGGCTGTGGTGGCCATCTACGGCATCGCTTGGCTCGCTAACACGTTCTTCAACGCACACATGAGCAATATCGAGGCACTGCTCGGCAACATGGTTGAGAACTACCCGTGGACCATCGCGATTATGTTCTTCATCTTCTCTGTGCTCATCAACTCGCAAGCGGCTGTCGTGGTGGCATTATTGCCCGTGGCATACGGACTTGGCATCCCCGGTTGGATGATTCTGGGCGCGTTGCCTTGTGCCTACGGCTATTTCTTCCTGCCCAACTACCCCACCGACATCGCTACGGTGAACATGGACCGGACGGGAACGACGAAGATTGGCAAATATGTGCTCAACCACTCGTTTATGATTCCCGGCCTGATTGTGGTGATTGTCAGCACCATCATGGCCTACGGCATGAGTTACATCTTCATGAGTTAGTCCGTTTGTCCACGAAGTAGAGCGAAACGTCCACGAAGGATACGAAACAAGGGAGCCACACCAGCTTATTTGGATGTGGCTCCCTTTGTTTTGTGACCAAGCAAATTACGCTAATGTAGGAGTAGCCAACTCTCTCCTCTTACAATCTCATGCCAAACGATACACGGGCACGCCACTTGTTTTGGTTGATGATAACCTTATTATCATCGAAGATGGAGTTGTTCATGACCAATGACGCACTGGCGAAATATTTCGACGAGAACTGCCTGACGATGGCGATGCGCTCATTGAAAATCATGTTCCAACGGATGTGCTGAGCCTTGATGCGCTCTCCGTCAATCGTGAAATTATTGCGGTTGTAGATGACAAAGGTAGGCAAGGCAGAGACGTGAAAGAGCCATTTGCTGCCAAGAACGAGATTATAGCCATAGCCGCCACCTATCCCGACGTGCCCCACATATAAACGCACGTTGGGAATAATCTCCGATACTTCTACGGTCTTGACACTTCCCCCTTGATAGGATATTCCAGCAAGCCATGAGCCGACCGACTTCCGTTGGATGTAGGTCTGATTGAAAGCCGCAGGATAAGAGAAACGACGGTAATTGAACGTATAATAAGCAGTGACATTGAGCACCTTCATCTCCAAAGCACCACGGTCTAACCGATAGATATCATCACCGCGCTCAATGTCGCCAGCCAAAGTCTTTGAATTCTGATAACTGGCATCGACACTGAAACGGTTGGTATAATAATTCAGATTGAACTCATAATCCTTATTGCGCCCGCTCCAGCTGCCCGGGTTGAGGGCAATGCCCGCAGACAAGCCTAAATAGCTGGCACTGAGGCTAATGGTGGTCTTGTTATTGGTCTTCAAATGAGATTTAGAGGTGATGCCATCGACAGTTCTCTTGGTATGCAAACCGTTGCCCGATACATTCATGCGGGCTTTCAACGTCAGCTTGTATTCCGGACGAGAAATATACATGGTGTCGTATGACACTTTGTAATATCGCTCACTAAGCGTGCTGTCCACCTTGGCTCTGATACGCTCACGACGCGACTGCGCGTGCACCGACCCAACAACCAAGGTGAACAGCAGTAAGAATACGATACCTCTCAGCGGCATGGTTCCATCACTTAGCCACCTTCTCCAAACGCTTCATCATGGCGAACATGAAGACGGCTGCCACAAGGCAGACACCGAGGAACACGCTCCAGCAGACCCACAGGGGAACAGAGCCCCAAAGCAGTCCACCCACAACCACCAACTGGTTGCCAATGGCCGTTGCGACGAACCATCCACCCATCATCATACCTTTGTATTTGGGAGGCGCCACCTTCGACACAAACGAGATACCCATGGGCGAGAGCAACAACTCACCGAAAGTGAGCACGAGATACACTCCGATCAGCAGGTTGGGCGTGACATCGGCCACATGTTTACCTACAGGTTCACCGTCCGGACCCATCACCGTCTCGGGCATGGGCAGACCGAAAGAGAACATAGCCATGAGGGCGTAAGCCGCAGCTGCCACAATCATGCCGTATGCTATCTTTCGCGGTGCCGAAGGTTCTTTCCCTTTGGCAGACAGCGCACCGAAGATGGCCATCGACACAGGTGTGAGCGCCACCACATAGAACGGGTTGAACTGCTGGAAAATCGGAGCAGAGATGCTGGTTGCACCTTCGATGAGTGAATATTTATAGACCAGCAATGCTACGGCGACGATAATGACCGCAGCAGCGATATAACGTCCTTTGGCCGTCTTGCTCTGGAACAGGGCGAAACCGGCATACACGATGAAGATAATGAGCACCAGGTTCCACACATCGAAGGCCATGCTTTGCACACCCTCAGTGGAATTGGCTGTAAACTCATCTGCGAAGTAAGTCAGCGAAAGACCGTTCTGATGGAAGGCCATCCAGAAGAAGATGACGACGGCAAACACCAAACACAGGGCCACAATGCGTTGTTTGGTCTCTTCTTTCGACAATTCGGGTTCTGCTGCAGCCTGGTCGGCCACAGCATCTTTTTTCTTGCCGCCCTCCGTATGGCGGAATGTCTTACGGAAGATATAATAAATAGCGATTGAGAGGATGAGCGACGCACATGCCACGGCAAAGGAGAAGTGGTAAGCATCGTTGGAAGAATAACCTAAAGCGGTCTCGGCATACTCCTTGATTTTGATGGCTGCAGTGGGTGCGAAGAGAGCACCGATATTGATGGCCATATAGAAGATAGAAAAGCCCGCATCACGCTTATCCGCATACTTCGGATCATCATAGAGGTTGCCCACCATGACCTGAAGATTACCCTTGAAGAGACCCGTTCCAAAGCCGATAAGCAGCAGGGCGGCCAACATGACCACCAAAGCCACGCTGTCACCTCCGAGCGGCACGCTGAGCAACAGATATCCGGCAAACATGACCATGATACCGATGGTCACCATCTTGCCGAAACCGAACTTATCGGCCATGATACCTCCAATCAACGGGAAGAAATACACAAGCATGAGAAACGAGCTGTAAATGGTGCCGGCCATGGCTGGCGACAGTCCATAATTGGCTCTGAGAAACAAAGCGAACACGGCCAACATCGTATAGTAGCCGAATCGTTCACCGGTGTTGGCCAATGCCAACGCAAAAAGTCCTTTTGGTTGTCCTTCGAACATAATTCAATTATTTTTGGTTTTCATAATATCAAACAGGTAGGCAAGCTTAATCACGATAGTGCCGTGATTCGACCTGCCGAAGTAGTCACGCTTGGAATCACCGTATATATTTCCCAATCCGTAATAGTAACGTCCCTCCAACTGGAAATGTCCGGCACGGGGATGTGAATATTCCATTCCCACACCTGCTGCGATACCATAGTCAAACTTGTTCTCCACGGGCATGGTACCTTGGGCGTCGGTCTTATTGGAACGGTCGCTGGTGTTGCGTTCGTCCCACTTGAAATTGGAGTCGGTCGATTCGCTCAGGTAGATACCAAACTGTGGGCCCGCCTGAAAGAAGAACTGGAAACCCTTGGTCTCACGTCCCCATGCCAAATGAGCAAACACGGGTATCTGGATGTAATTGATGGTCCGGTTGTAGGCTTCAGCCGCTCCCGTCATAGGATTGATGACAGGCTGGTCGAACGCGTCGAGGATTTCCTCTTTCCATCCGAGCGCCGTATAGTTGACCTCGGCGGCCACGCTGCAGATGGTGCTGAAATATTTCTCGCACACATAGCGTGCTGACAGTCCGAACGTCATACCGCCATGCATCGCCTGCGACACTTTCGGCACAAAGCCGATAGTATTGAGCGCATAGCCGGCATTGCCACCCACCGCCAAGTCGTTACGGTGTTCGCCTACCTGCGCACAGACTGTGGTTGCCGATACAATCAGCAACCACAAGAGGAGAATATGTTTATATTTAACTATCACGAGGGAGTTAAAGGGGGAGTTAAAAAGGGGAGTTAAAAAGGGGACCCAAACGTTCAACGTTCAATAGTTGATTGACTCGATGGTACGGTTGGGCAGGTAGTGTACGAACATGAAGTTGGCATTTTTCAGTCCTTTGCCCACCTGACGGAAATGCATCGGGGTCTGCACCGTCTTGTAAGCGAGTTGCCCCTTCGCGCCCTTGAACAGGCTGCCAAACTGCGCCACACCGCCGATGAAATAGCAACCATGGTCAAAACCAGTCAGACCAAAGCGTGGCAGACGGTGTATGTCCATCTCCAGATTGAATTTATCCTTATATTGCTTCTCCACCCATTTGGTGTCTTTCGACATGTCATTATAGAAGAAATAGGTGGGGATATAGGTGTCGTACTTAAAATAGAGGTCTTGGTAAGGCTTGGTGTACATCAGCCACTCGATATAGCCCATCATACTGATGTTCAGGCTCTTATTAGCCTCGGTCAAAATATTCAACTTGGCGAAAACGTCATTGAGTTTCGGCGACTTCTCCGTATTGAGGATGACCACATTGGGACGAGAGAGGTCGAACGCACGCGTGAAATCGGCATCGCTGCTGTTGAGCGAGGTGAGCGAATATTGCATCCCTCTCTTTTCCATCTCTGAGCGCAGCGCAGCGGTGAACTTCCCCTTGGTGCTGCCCGGGTCGGCACAATCAATGACAACAGGATGGTAGGCGGCAAAGCGCTCGAAGAACTTGGCGAGCGCCACCTCTTCTACCTCGCTGTTCGACTGAAACACCTGATAGACGGTCTCATATTTCTTGCAAGGCTCCCCCTCGATGGAGAAGGGAATGATATGACGGATGCTGTTCGATTTACAGAACTCTGCCAACGGCTTTACTTGGTCGCTGTAGAGCGGGCCGATGATAATGTCGCAAGCACCCGCCTCTTCTTTATGCTCTTTGATGGTCTTAGTGATGTCGGCGCCGCGCGGCACATTCCATGCGTGCATGTCCACGGTGATGCCGTCGATGGCCACTCGCTCACATGCCAGGAGCAATCCGCGATAGTACTCCACCATGCGCATGCCGTCACCGTCATTGTTGTGCAACGGCAGCATCACCCCCACCCTCACTAAATTCTTGCTGACGGGCTGCGTCACAGGTTGTTGTTGCTGCTGTTGTTGCTGTTGTGAGGTCTGGGATGTCGGTTGGCCGCCCGCCTCCATCACCAACTGGTCGGTGCCAAAGGGGATATTGATATAGTCACCCTTCTTCAGCGTATATCCCTCCATCCGCATTTCGGGATTGGCGGCTTCCAACTCCTGTGTGGTAATGCCGTATTGACGGGCTATGCCGTAAATCGTCTCACTCTTTTTCACTTTGTGCTGCTCGCGTATCTTCACGGTCTGAGCGGTCACACTGATGCCCACGGCCATGGCCACAGCCACCATCAAGTATCTTAAAAAATGTCTCTTCATCTGCTTTGAGTTAATCATTCTATTGGTAATATGGTGCAAATTTATACAAAAAATCCGAATAACAAATGAGTTGGGATAAAAAAACCACACAAAGAAAAATTTTTGTCTTCTTTTTACGTTTTATAAGAAAAAACATGTAACTTTGCAAATATGAACTATCGGACCATTTTTTCGCTGCTGGCACTTCTGTTGGCAGCATATCCCTTATTAGCACAAGACGACTTACCCGACATCCACCCCACGGCCTATTACACCGGCACCGACGGCATTGAGGTGGAGAGTGCCTCGCATTCGGGCAATGCCCCGATGAGTGCACGATTCGTGGCCAACGCGGAGAATACGGAGGGGTGGTCGGCCAACTACGAATGGCATTTCAGCCGCGAGAATGAGGCGACCCCCTACCTCATCCGCTATGAGGAAGACACACAATACACGTTCACCGAGGCGGGCGCACACATCATCCAACTCTATGCCGTCTTCGTACAAGGCAATGACACCATCGCCTACACCGACGACTATTGGGCTGAGACGGAACCGCTCCGCGTGACCATCAACGAAAGTAAGTTGGAGATGCCCAATGCCTTCTCGCCCAACGACGATGATAAGAACAAGATTTACCGTGCGAAACCGACATACCAGAGTATAGTCGAGTTTCACGCCGTCATCTTCAACCGCTGGGGACAGAAGTTGTACGAATGGGACGACCCAGCCGGCGGCTGGGATGGCACCTTCAACGGCAAACCCGTGGCACAAGGCGTGTATTACGTATTGGTTAGAGCCAAAGGTGCTGACGGAAGGACGTACAACATCCGCCGCGATGTGAACCTACTGCGTGGACATCACCCAAGCACAACGGTGGGAGGGACGGAATGAGTGAAAAGAAGTCATACATCGCAGTATTAGGTGCGCGCGTCCATAACCTGAAAAATGTGGACGTCAAGATACCGCGCGACAGCCTCACGGTATTCACCGGCCTTTCGGGGTCGGGCAAATCATCATTGGCCTTCGACACCATCTTTGCCGAGGGCCAACGCCGCTATATTGAGACCTTCGCCGCCTACGCGCGCAACTTCCTTGGTGGCATGGAACGCCCTGACGTTGATCAGATTACGGGACTCAGTCCTGTCATCAGCATCGAACAGAAGACGACCAACAAAAATCCCCGTTCCACGGTGGGCACCACCACCGAGGTGTACGACTATCTGCGTCTGCTCTTCGCCCGTGCCGCCACCGCCTATAGTTATGCGACGGGCGAAAAGATGGTGAAATACACCGAGGAACGTGTGCAGCAGATGATACGCACTGACTACAACGGGCGACGCATCTACATCCTCGCTCCATTGGTGCGCCAGCGTAAGGGCCACTACCGCGAACTGTTTGAGAACATGCGCCGCAAAGGCTACCTTTATGTGCGCGTGGATGGCGAGATTCTGGAAATCACACGCGGGATGAAAACCGACCGCTACAAGAACCATAACATCGAGGTGGTGATTGACAAGATGATGGTGCGCGACACCGACAGCGAAAGGTTGCAGAAAAGCGTTCAGACCGCCATGAAACAGGGCGAAGGGGTGCTCATGATTTACGATGCCGACACCGGAGCGGTGAAGAACTACTCAAAACGGCTGATGTGCCCCACCACGGGCATGTCGTATGCCGACCCGGCCCCCAACCGATTCTCGTTCAACTCTCCCGAAGGGGCATGTGAGCGCTGCAAAGGACTGGGCGTGGTCAACGAGATTGACTTGAATAAGGTTATACCCGACCGGCAGTTGTCCATTCACGACGGCGCTAGCACCCCACTCGGCAAATACAAGAACCAAATGATTTTCTGGCAGATTGATGCCATCCTGCAAGACTATGAGTGTACGCTCAAGACACCCGTGGCCGACATCCCCGACGAGGCCATGAACGAGATTCTCTACGGCAAGTTGGGCAACGTGCGCATTGCCAAGGAACTGGTTCACACCACCACCGACTATTTCATCGCCTATGACGGTGTGATGAAATACCTGCGCCAGGTGATGGACAACGACGACAGTGCCGCCGGACAGAAATGGGCCGACCAGTTCTTGCAGATGTCGCCCTGCCCTGAATGTCACGGACAGCGGCTCAACCGCGAGGCGCTCTCCTACCGCATCTACGATAAGAATATCGCCGAACTGGCTGCGATGGACCTCGGTCAACTGCGTGAATGGATAGATGAAGCCATGCCGCATCTGGACCTCAAACAGCAGACTATCGCGGCGGAGATAATGAAGGAGATACGCACACGCATCGACTTCCTCCTTGAGGTGGGGCTCGACTACCTGTCGCTCAACCGACAGTCGGCATCACTCTCGGGCGGCGAGAGCCAGCGCATCCGACTGGCCACGCAGATTGGTTCGCAATTGGTCAATGTGCTCTACATCCTCGACGAGCCCAGCATCGGACTGCACCAACGCGACAACAACCGGCTCATCCACAGTCTGAAGGAATTGCGCGACCTGGGTAACACCGTCATTGTGGTGGAGCACGATAAAGACATGATGCTGGCCGCCGACTATGTGGTGGATATCGGTCCGAAGGCGGGGCGCAAGGGCGGCGAAGTGGTGTTTCAAGGCACACCGCAGGAGATGCTGCGCCAGCATACCCTGACCGCCCAATACCTCAACGGCGAGGCGAAGATACCACTGCCCGCGGAGCGACGGAAGGGCAACGGCCGCGCCATCACCATCCATGGGGCATCGGGCAACAACCTGAAACACATCGATGTGACGTTCCCCCTCGGCACGCTCACCGTGGTGACAGGAGTGAGCGGCTCCGGGAAATCGACCCTCATCAATGAGACACTGCAACCCATTCTCAGTCAACGGTTCTACCGCTCGCTCAAGCGGCCCATGCCCTACGACAGTATCGAGGGGGTGGAACATATCGACAAGGTGGTCAACGTGGACCAGTCGCCCATCGGGCGCACACCACGCTCCAACCCTGCCACCTACACGGGCGTGTTCAGCGACATCCGCTCGTTGTTCGTCAATCTGCCCGAAGCAAAGATACGAGGTTATAAACCCGGACGATTCTCGTTCAACGTGAAAGGCGGACGCTGCGAGACGTGCGGCGGCAATGGTTATAAGACCATCGAGATGAATTTCCTGCCCGACGTGACGGTGCCTTGCGAGGTGTGCCACGGCAAGCGGTATAACCGCGAGACGCTGGAAGTGCGATTCAAAGGAAAGTCCATCGCTGATGTGCTCGACATGACCATCAACCAGGCAGTAGAGTTCTTTGACAATGTGCCCGCCATCCTGCAAAAAATCAAGACCATACAGGATGTGGGACTGGGGTATATCAAACTCGGCCAGCCCTCGACGACCCTATCCGGCGGAGAGAGCCAACGCGTGAAACTGGCCACCGAACTGTCGAAACGCGACACGGGAAAAACGCTTTACATCCTCGACGAGCCCACTACGGGCCTGCATTTCGAAGACATCCGCATCCTCATGAACGTGCTGCAGCGCTTGGTGGACCGGGGCAATACGGTCATCATCATCGAGCACAACCTCGACGTCATCAAACTGGCCGACCATATCATTGACATGGGACCAGAAGGCGGACGTGGCGGCGGAAACGTGCTCTCCACGGGCACCCCCGAAGAGGTGGCTTTGAGCGACAAAGGCTACACGCCAGCCTTTATCAAAGAGGAAATTTCGTCACTCTTATCGCAAAAACAACAAGAGTAAGAAGAAAAAACGCCAAAAAAGTGACAAATTATTTGGGTTATTCACATTTTTGTATTATTTTTGCACCAAATTGACCATTATAAATCATTCACATAATTATTAACCTTTAAAACATTTACAATTATGAAGAAAGTATTTGCAGGATTATTCATCATGATGATGGG
>JAEEGL016695561.1_pt1 | contig 10126 bp, 11 predicted proteins | sample 9134231 | NCBI WGS metagenome assembly JAEEGL01 (sample SAMN16246548, study PRJNA631951) | gut metagenome | biome: gut microbiome; feature: rumen; material: fiber-attached | host: Bos | place: Iran: Karaj | collected 2018-10
GTTAGCAATAAAAAAGTTTAGAAAAAAAATGAATTTTTTTAATTTTTTTTTACGTTTAATTTTGAGGAAAACAGAATGGCTTCCGGTTGGGAAACAAATGTCAAAACCGCGGGCTCGCCCGCTACACGCTGAAGTGCCTTGTAATTATATTAGTTGCCGCTCGCGCGGCAGCACTTCAGAGTGTTTTTGCCCTTCGTTCCCCTCCCTCCCGCCATTCTGTTTTCAAAAGGATTCAATGTCCTTAAAAGATTATTTAAAAATATTTTTTTTCTAAACTTTTGCATTACTCCGTTTTGCCGGGGTTTTTGTAGTAATAAAAAATCAGATTGCATATAAAAAACTGGCGGAAGCAGAGTGGGGGTGGCAAAAACACTCTACAGTGCGGCCGCAAGGCGGCCAATTATATAATTACAAGGCACTGTAGCGTGTAGGCGGTGAACCGCCGGTTTTGACACACACACTCAGCTGGGAGCCAGTTTTTTCATATGTTGGCACTTTTTTAATGGTTGCCCTATAAGGGGTATTTTTGTTATAGTATAGGTATGAAATGTTCAAAATTGAATTTTAGAAAAATATTTTATATAGGCGTTACAACTGTTGCGCTGCTGTTAAGTTCTTCTTGCTTTGCGCAGAGTTCTTCTAATGAGACTAAGGCTACTTCTTTTCAGTATATGAAAAAGCTTAATTCTGTGTTTGATTATGTGCAGCAGAATTATGTTGATGAGCTTGATCCGAAAATCCTTTATGAAGGGGCTATCAAGGGGATGCTCGATGCAATTGGGGATCCTTACACCTTGTATCTTGATCCTGATTATATGCGTGATCTTAATGATACGACAACAGGAAACTTTGGTGGTGTTGGTCTTTCAATTTCGAAGCCTACGGAATCTACTGCTACCAAACCTGCTTATGTAGAAGTTTCGTCTCCAATCGAAGGAACTCCGGGTGCACGCGCCGGTATTCATGCGGGAGATTATATTATTGCAATTAACGGACTTCCAACTCCAGAAATGACTATGAACGAGGTTTTGAGTCAGCTTCGTGGTGAAATTGGAACTTCTGTTACTGTGACAATCCTTCGCGGTGCAAACATGCGTTTTGATGTAACTCTTGTTCGCGCGCTTATTGAAGTTCCAACTGCAAAATATGGAATGATTGAAGGAACAAAAATCGGATATTGTAAACTCATTGAATTTACTCCTGAAACACCAAAGCGACTTCAAGATGCAATGGATATGTTCCAGAAAAACGGCTATACAAGCATGATTATTGACCTTCGCGATAATCCGGGCGGACTCATTACAAGTGTTGTTGATGTTGCAGACAAGTTTATAGATTCCGGTCTTATTGTAAGCACAAAGAGCCGTCTTGCTTTTGAAAATCAGAAGTATACTGCTAGTCCAGAAAAAACTACCGCAAAAAAGAATATCCCTATTGTCGTACTTATAAATCAGGGTTCTGCAAGTGCTTCAGAAATTCTGTCTGGTGCACTTAAAGATTATCACATGGCTTATCTTGTTGGTCAGAAGACTTATGGAAAAGGTTCCGTTCAGCAGGTAATCCCTTTAAGTGATATTGATGGAATGAAGCTTACAATGGCTCGTTATTATACTCCTAGTGATGTTAATATAGATAAAATCGGTATTCCGCCTGATTATGAAATTAAGAATATCGAAGATATGACTCCTGAGGAAGAAGAAGCATATACAAAGCTTGTTCAGTCAAACATCATTACTGAAACTGTAGAAAAAACTCCAAACATGAGCGAAGAAAACATTGCAGTTGCAGCCAGATTGATTAATAAAACATATCCTATTGATGAAAGACTTATTCGCCGTCTGTTGAGAATTCAGGTACAGCGAACACAGGATTCACCTTTGTATGATCTTGATTATGATTTACAGCTTGCAAAAGCAATAGATATTATTCAGAACAATAATTTTACTGATCTTATGCGTAAAACAAAAACCTTGAAGGAGCTTCAGGACGAGGCTTTATTGGCAGAAGAAAGTACAAAGTAAGCCTTCTAATAGCAGATGAGACAGCTGATTATAGAAAAAAATCTGGATAAGAATGGCCTCGTTCATATTGATGGAAAAGATTTTCATTATTTGCGTCAGGTCCTTCGTGTAAAAGCCGGAGATATGGTCAAGCTGCGTCTGCCTGATGGAACTCTGGAAAACACCACAGTCTGCAAAATTGATGACAAGTCTAAAATAATAACGCTGCAGGTATGCGCAACTTCTGAGCCTGTCGAAGGGCCATCTATTGAATTTTCCCTCTTCCAGTTCATCCCAAAACCGCAAAAGCTTGAACTTATCGTTCGTCAGGCAACTGAATGCGGTGTAAAAAACATAATTCCCGTTATAAGCGAATATGCGCAGAAAGGTAATGTAGAAGCGCTTATGGGTAGTAAAAAAGAGCGCCTTGAAAGAATCATAAGGGAAGCTCGCCAGCAAAGCGGTTCTCCTGTTGATACCGTTATTTTTGATCCGGTTACTGTTGAACAGGCAGTAGAACTATGGAATAAAATGAAGGAAGAAGCAGGGGAGACTGACGCTTCTGCAGGGTTTGTGCTTTCGGAACATGCGGTCCCTGAGCCTGTCGAAAGGCCTTCAAAAGGGGGTGCTTCGACAGGCTCAGCAACCCCTGTGGTCCCTGAGCCTGTCGAAGGGCCAAAAGCAGTGGCAATTTTCTGCGGGAACGAAGGCGGCATAAGTCCTGATGAACTTGAGCTTTTAACGAAAAAAGCTCTCTTATATCCGGTACATTTTTCCGTAAATATACTTAGGTGCGAAACAGCGGCACTCTATGGAATTGCTGCAATTCAATCGGCTATTCTAGGTTTTTAGGTGGGTAATATGGCTATAGAAAGAATTAATTTAATTGGGGTTCCTGTTGATGTTTGTGGACCGGAAAATCTTGAAGCGGCAATTCTTGAATTGCTTGCAAAACCAGGTACAAAGCAGATAATCTTCCTGTCTATCTGGGATTTGCTTAAAGCACGCCGCAAAAATGATTTTTCTGAATGCGTTAAAAATGCGGACCTTGTACTTCCAATTTCAAAGAGCATTTTAAAAGGTGCCAGATTTTTAAAAAAGCCTATTCCTGTTCGTTATAATCCTTTTACAGCCGTAATTCAGGTGCTTTCAATTCTTGATTCTCATTATAAATCAATCTACCTGCTTGGTTCTCACAAAAAAACTCTTATGAAGGCCGAAAAAAACGTTCATGATACTTTCCCGGGACTCAAAATCGTTGGCCGTTATGTGGGTTATTATTCAAAGCAGGATGAAGATGATATCGTTCAGGCAATTTTTAAATCTCAGCCGTCACTTGTTCTTGTAAGCGAAGGCATTAAAGATAAAAACTGCTGGGCATATAAACGACGAAACCGTTTTTCTTCAAGCATCTTCCTGTATTACAAAGACTGTTTTGGTATTTTCTCTGAACGAATAAGACGCGTGAGTGAAAAGACCTTTGATCGCGGACAAGAGATTTTTGTAGAAGTAATGCATAATCCGCTTAAAATATTCCTTATTTTCCCTTATTTCTGGTACAAGACTGTGCTTTTGTGGTACAGACTTTTCAGACGATAACTTCAATATTGTTTTAGGGGAACTTTTATGAGTATGGGTGTAGGAATTTTATTAGCCGTAATTGCAGGAATTTTTCTTTTTCTTGGCTTTCTGGGGACTTTTGTTCCCGTGCTTCCTGGTGCTCCTCTTGCCTGGGTTGGACTTTTGATTTGTTATTTTTCTTCAATAAATGAAATCTCAATTGTGTGCCTTGTAATTACAGGTGTTGTTGCAGTTGCCGTTTCTGTTTTTGATAATTTTCTGCCGGTGCTGATGACTAATAAAGTTGGCGGAAGTAAGGCTGCAACAATTGGTTCAACAATAGGATTAATCATAGGACTTTTTCTTGGTCCTGCAGGTATTATAGCAGGTCCATTCCTTGGTGCTTTAGCAGGAGAAATCATTCATTCTCACGGAGACTTTGGTGCTTCAATTAAGGCTGCATGGGGTGCGTTTTTAGGTTTTCTTCTTGGAACCGGAATTAAAATGATTGCAGTAGGATTTTTTATCTGGATTTACATTCGGAGCTTTGCATTATGAATCTGAAAAATGTTGTAATTATTCTTGATCATCCCGATGAAAGCAGAAATATTGGAGCAGCCTGCCGCGCAATGGCAAACAATGATATTGGCGAGCTTAGAATTGTAGGCAACAAGGCCGATTACGATATTGAGCATATTCATGTTCTTGCAATTCACGCTGGAAGCATTTTTGATAGTGCAAAGTTTTATTCTTCAATAAAAGAAGCTACGCAAGATTGTGTAATTTGTGCAGGAACGACAAGACGAAGCGGTAAAAAACGGGGAAAGCTTTTATTGCCTGAAGAATTTGCAGCTCAAATGAGCGGTGTAAGTGAACGGGAAGGTAAGCTTGCGATTGTTTTTGGAAATGAACGCACAGGTCTTACTGATGAGCAGCTTGCTCAGTGTACTGCAGGCATTACAATTCCTTCCAGCAACAGTTTTGGTTCGTTAAATTTAAGTCATGCAGTTCAGATTATCTGTTATCATCTTTTTAGAGAAAAGCTTCAGGAACGCGAAGGCGGTTATAAGGGAGTAACTCCTGTTCCGCTGGAACGAATCGACAAGGCCGTTCAAAATATCACACAGGATATGCAGAAGATTGGATTTTTTAAAATGCCCGGACGCGAAGACATGGAAAATTTCTGGCGTTCAGTTTTGTCTCGTGCCGCAATTACCGAAAGTGAAGCACAGTATCTTGAAAAGACATTTTCAAAAATTGCAGGTCTTTCCGAAAAGAAAAAAAATGTGATAGAATAATAGACGCATTGAGGTTTGAATGAAATTCTATGGCGAAATATTAGTAATCTTGTTTTTATTAATTGCTAATGGGCGTATTCTGTTTATAAAAAATGTAAAAAAAGATTCTCTTGTAATGCTCAGTCCGTTTTCTTTTTTACTTGCAATAATCCAGATTTTAAACTGGGGACTTGATATTGTTACCGGCCTTACCTTTGTTTTAAGTATTATAGTTCTTCTTTCAAATTTTCATGCACTTTTCAGATATTCAGAGCGACTTTATATTGATCACTACAGCATTCTTATGAAGGTGTGGTCGTCAATTACAATTATCCTTTCTATTGCGCTGCTTGCGGGAACAATCTTTTTCAGGCCTGTTGAATATGACAGTAAAAAGCTTGGAGTTACAGAAACGGTTATTCGTTATGAAGGCAGCTTCCGTTCGGGCTTTGCAGAAACATCAAATTTTAAAATGGCAAATCTTTTCCTCACGCAAATCAGACCGCAGGGTAGTGAAGATGCCCGTGTAAAAGAAGTCGTTCTTTTTATTCCTGATAAACGCGGAGATACATATTATTATAAACCATATCTTCAGCATCTGGCTCGTGAAGGCCTTACAGTTTTAAGCGCAGACTTTTTCTGCAGTGATTGTAAATGGCGCCATTCAATTGGAGACCTTAGGCTTTGGCGTCGAACTGCAATGGTTGTTGATTATCTTATAAATCCTCAGCGCTTTATGATTCAGAAGGAATTTTATACTTACAATATCCTTCAGGAAATTAAAGCAATGGATTCCCTTATTAAAGAAAGATACGGAGAAGACACAAAGCTCTTTATTGTTACCGATTCAATGGGAACTGTTGCAGCACAAGATTTTATGTCAAAAAATCCAGATCGGGTAACACAAGTTTATGATCTGGCTGATATTCCTGAATATAAAACATCCGGTTTTGGTGTCGTTGCACAGACAGATACTCTGCTTTCAATGTATTTAGGTGTACCGCGCGATGATGAAGGCTTTTACACAAAATATATGGTCATGCAAACCAAAAAACAAATAATGGCCACCAAAAAAATTGGTTCATAAGTAAAAAAAAGTGGTCCCTGAGCTTGTCGAAGGGCAAAAAGGAGACATTATGACATTAAAAGAATTTGACAATTACATAAATTCCTTTCTCCGTAAGGAAGATTATGCAAAGGATATTTCGCTCAACGGAATACAAATTCAAAACAGCGCTCCCGATTCTAAACAGATTAAAAAAATTGCTTTTGCAGTAGATGCATGTGAAGCAACTGCTAAAGCGGCTGCAGAATGTGGTGCTGATGTTCTTTTTGTTCATCATGGTCTTCTTTGGGGACGATGCGAACAGATTACAGGCAGCTTCTACAAACGAATTTCAACTTTTATAAAAAACGACCTTGCCCTTTGTGCATATCACATTCCGCTCGATGCAAATAATCCTTATGGAAACAATTTTGGTCTTGCACTTAAACTTGGACTTGAAAATTGCGAACAGTTTGGTGAATGGAGAGGAATGGTTTTAGGTGTAAAAGGCGAACTTCCTGCAGAACAATCTATAGAAGAATTAACATCAAGGCTTATTCGTCCCGGAAAATCTCCACGCGCAGTGCTTTCATTTGGAAAATCAAAAATCAAGACTGTCGGTGTCATCAGTGGTGGTGCCAGCGAAGAGGTTAGAGATGCAGTTGACGAATGCTTAGATTGCTATATTACAGGCGAATTCAATCACGAAGATTTCCATTTTGCAGAAGAAATGGGAATAAATGTTATTGCAGCCGGCCATTACGAAACAGAAACTGTTGGAGTTAGTCTTGTAATGCAAAAGGTTCAGGCAGAAACAGACCTTGAATGCGTTTTTATCGATAAACCAACCGGATTGTAGCCGTTAAGTTCCACCTAAGCAAATTTTCTTTGACATTCTGTAATTATGGTATTATCTTTTAAATAGAATAATTTTTCCCGCAGGAGATTGAATATGAAAACTAAGAATGTCATTTTGGGTGTTATACTTGCCGTAATAGGAATTATTATGATTGCAATTCCTGATGCGTGTATAAAAGCTGTTGTAGTCCTTGTTGGTGCTGCTGCAGTTGCGTTTTCGGTTTACAATCTTCTTGTTGTTTACAAACAGAGTGAAGATGCTGCATTTAAGAAGACTTTGCTTATAAAAAGCATAATTACGTTTGTTGTTGGTTTGATTTCTGTAATCTGTCCGTTTGTTCTTGTAAAGACAGTTGCAGCAATCTGGAAAATTATTTCAATCGTTCTTGCCGTTTATCTGATTTTGTATGCAGGAGTAAGTGTTTATTCATCTGCAAAGCTCCGCAATACATTCCCTGAAGAAAGCAAAAAACTTATTATTGAAGCCCTGATTTTTGTTGCAATTGCAATTCTTCTTATAATTATTCCGATTGAGCAGTTTGGCCGTGCATTTGTACGCGTTGTAGGTCTTGGCGGTTTGATTATTGGTCTTGTAATGGTTGCCGTTGAAATTGTAGTAAGTAAACGAACCGGTTCAGGTGAAGCTTCCGATGCCGATATCACCGAAAAAATGGACCAGCAGGCCCAAGCCGAAGCCGGCACCGACGCCGCAACCGATACTCCGACTGAGTAGGGCGGACAAGATACTACTGATGTTATTATTTTTTGTTTCAACCATTGCACTATAACTATATTTCTATTATTATTAAATAATCACAAACATAGGAGATTTATATGGCACATTGCGTTGTACCTGAGGCAGAAGCAATTCTTGACAAGGAGTATCCTGTTTTGGATAAAGGTTTTGTTCGCCTTGTTGATTATTTTGGAGGAGACCAGAGAATTGTTCAGTCTGCACGCGTTTCTTATGGCGAAGGAACAAAGAGCGTGAGCCAGGATGGAGCTTTGATTGATTATTTGCTCCGTCATCAGCATACATCTCCGTTTGAACAGGTTGTAATGACCTTCCATGTAAAGATGCCTATCTTTGTTGCACGTCAGTGGGTTCGTCACCGTACAGGACGCATGAACGAAGTTTCCGGTCGCTATTCAATCATGAAAGATGAATTCTATGTTCCTGCAGAAGACAAAGTTTCTCCTCAGAGCACAGACAACAAGCAGGGCCGCGCAACAGAAGCATTCGATAAAGAAACTGCAGATAAAATCATCACAAAACTCGAAGAAGGCCAGAAGGCTGCATACGAAAGCTACAACGAACTTATTGATTCAGGTCTTGCCCGCGAAATTGCACGTATCAACCTTCCTCTTTCTTTGTATACAGAATTCTACTGGGAAATGGATCTTCACAATTTGTTCCACTTCTTAAAGCTCAGACTCGACAGCCACGCTCAATACGAAATCCGTGTTTATGCAGAAGTTATTCTTGAAATCTGTAAAAAGGTTGCTCCAATGGCTACAGAAAGCTTTATCAACCACATGAACCACGGCGTAACTTTCAGCGGCGAAGAAATGCAGGCACTCCGCGATGTAATGGAAGGAAAACCAAATCCTCTGGAAGGTAAAAAACTTGACAGATTCAACGAAAAAATCCGCACCGGAGTACAGCTCTAAGGGGCTCAACCGTAATCAGCTAAAATATCTGGCAATTTTTGCTATGCTCCTGGACCATATTGCCTGGGTGCTTTCTCAATATTATTATGACCAGCCATGGAATTTTCCCCTTACAGTAGTATTCAGAACCTTTGGGCGTCTTACTGCGCCTATTATGTCCTGGTTTTTAGTACAGGGTTATCTTCATACTTCTTCTAAAAAACGTTATGCCATCCGGCTTTGTGCTTTTGCGCTCATTTCGCAGATCCCTTTTTCGCTGGTGCGTTCAAATACACTGTGGGGCAACGAGCTTAATGTAATTTTTACGCTGCTTATTTCTTTCTTGATTTTGTGCATCATAGATTCCGCGCTTGATACTGCTCCAAAGGTCCTGCTTACAATTCTTCTTTTTGCACTGTCTGTTGTTTGCGACTGGGCTATTTTTATGCCTTTTATGGTTTTGATTTTTTATTTTCTTCGAGACAGACGTCGTGGGCTTATAATTTTTTACTCCGTACTTTCTCTTTTAGTAGTTATTGCTGATATTACCATTCTTTGTATAAAGGGTTACCACTGGTACTGGGAACTATGGCAGCTTGGAATGTTCCTTTTTATTCCGCTGCTGCTTTTATACAACGGAGAACCCGGTTCCCGCGCGCCGTTCCACAAATGGTTCTTCTATGCTTTCTATCCAGTTCACCTTCTGGTGCTTTGGGTGATTTTTATTCTATTCTAAGAAAATATAATCCGTAAAATAAATCCCCTCAATTTCACCAAGAGACATCTGAGAGTTAATTTCTTCCATGATGTCCTGTTTAATCTTATCTTCGGTGCGGGACAGCAGCTCTACCTTGGTGCAGGCATTAAAGTAGCTTGTAAAAATGCCTGTGATTATTAAACGCTTGCGGGCAAGTTCTTCAAAGAAAACGGTGTCGTCTTGTGGATACGAAAGCCAAGGTGTAATTACCACGGCAGTCCCAGCGTCGTCGGGGTTGTCTGGCTCCGGGGCAGTTATACAACGGATTGTTCCAAGCCCTGTGTAAGCTGCAATCGGCGAATCGGAATGTTTGTTCAGGTTTTCTATTTCTCGGGCGGTTGGTACGGGGTCGTCGTTTCGGAGGTTTTTGCCGGGGGAGGCCTTCTTTGTGGTTAGGCCTACCACAGTACCCAAGAGTATTATGCCCAAAATAGAGGCAATTATAATTATGAGAATGAAGTCTGTTTTAGATAGTTTTAGTTTCATTATTTATGCAGGTATGCTGAAGAAACAGCTGCAAGTCGTCCGACGGTTCTTGCCTTGATGTGAACGCCGTCATCCAGCCATTCTTCGCTTAGGATGCAGCCCGCTTTTCTTAGCTCGTTTATGAGCGCGATGTTTGTTGCAGGAATTATGTAGTCGCCGATTTCGCCGTACAATAATTCTGTAATTTTATCTTTAAGTTCAATAAAGCCTTTTTCTTCTTTTGCGCTTACGCTGATTGCATCAGGAAATTCATGACGCAGGGCAGTGTAGTTGGCCGCAATTGTTTCGTCTTCGGCTTTATCTATTTTATTCAAAAGAATTAATCTTGGATTTTTTGTTGCACCAATATCTTCAAGTACATTGCATACAGTTTCGTAGTGAGAGTGTGCGTTAGGATCAGAAGCATCAAGTACAATCAAAAGCAGATCTGCAAAGGTTGCTTCTTCCAGAGTAGACTTAAAGGCGTCTATAAGATGATGCGGAAGGTTGTTGA
>JAEEGL017200915.1_pt1 | contig 10126 bp, 7 predicted proteins | sample 9134231 | NCBI WGS metagenome assembly JAEEGL01 (sample SAMN16246548, study PRJNA631951) | gut metagenome | biome: gut microbiome; feature: rumen; material: fiber-attached | host: Bos | place: Iran: Karaj | collected 2018-10
ATCGGATCAGAGAGTACGATGCCCTTTGGCATTTTGAATGAGGATCGGAGGAAATGATTATGAAGAGGATCAGACGGGTCTCACTGCTGTTGGCCGTATTGATGCTGTTCTCCCTGGCGGCGGGCTGCCGCAGGACCCCCGGTGAGGATCCGAACGGAGCCTCGCCCGTCGTCGACGGGAAGGGGAACGGATCCGGGACCGCCGGCGGCGGAGACGCCGCGCCCGCCGGCCCCATCGGCGTGGCCAATCCCTATCAGGAGCTCAGTTCGGCGGAAAGCTTCGGCCTGGAACTGACGCTGCCCCAGGGAACGGAGGATGTTCGTTATTTTGATATCGACACGGGCGGCAGCGCGCATATGCTTCAGATGCAGTTCCGTTCGCTCGGCGTGCAGTATGTGCTGCGGGCGCGTGCCGCGACCCGGCTGACCAACATCTCCCCGCTTTACGTTACCTGGAAAACGGAGGAGGCGATCACAGTCGCCGGCCATGAGGGAAAGGTCTGCCTGACCGGCCTGGGCGGCGGCGCCGTGCTGTGGTATGACGCGGTCCGTTCCATGGCATTCTCCCTCAGTACCGACAGCGCCGCGGAAAAAGACACGATGACGGCGCTGGCGGAAACGCTGTACGCGAAGCATGCCATTTCTGCCCAGGAGGGAGCAGGGACGCTGCCGCCTCCCCCTGAGCTGGAGGAGACGACCGTGGTCGTCTATACGCCCGCCGCGGACGGCGTCAGCTTTATGCCCAATGAATTCACCGTCAAAGAGGTCGACGGCGACTGGGTCATCGGCAAGCTGAAGGAGCTGGGCGTGCTGACCGGCAACGTGGCCCTGCTGTCCATGGAGGAGATCACCGCCGATGAGAGCGGGAACGCGGAGATCGCGCTGGACCTCTCCTTCGGCTTCGGCACCCAGATGAGGAGCCAGAACGCCCGCGGGGAATACATGCTGGTGGGCAGCGTGGTCAACAGCTTCCTCAGCGTTTTCGGCGGGATCCGTCTGTGGCTGTTCGTGGACGGCGAGACGCCCCAGACCGCCAATTACGACTATAACCACGTGCTGACCTTCTACGGCACGTATCAGGAGCCGAAAAAAGAGGAGCCGAAGAAGGAGGAAGAGAAGAAAGAGGAGCCGAAGAAGGAAGATCAGACCTCCGCCGAGGACCCGAACAAGAGCGTGGCAGAGAAGATCTGCGCCCTGGCCCAGACCAAGATCGGCGCTGAGTTCGAGAGCGGCGGCGCCGGCCCGAACACCTTTGACAATTCCGGCTTCGTCTACTGGTGCTTCAAGGAGAACGGCATCAGCATTCCCCGCCGCACCACGGAGATGTACAAGGGCGGCACGGAGATCAGCTCCCAGTCCGATCTGAAGCCCGGCGACCTGGTCTTCTTTACCTATGAGGAGGACCGCAGCGCGTCCTATGTCGGCATCTATCTGGGCGGAGGCAAGTTCATCGCGGAGAGCAAGCCGGGCAACCCGGTCAAGATCATGGATCTGAATTCCAGTTACTGGTCGTCGATCTACATCGGCGCTCGCCGCTACACATGAGGCGGCTGCTTACCGCATAAGCGCGCGGTTCGACGGGAATCGCCGCCGCTGCGCCTTAAGATAATCTTAAAGGGAATCGCGCCGGTCCCGCGGAACAAATGCGGCCCGGCGGCGTCCAAACAAGCAGGGGCTGAGGAGGCCCCTGCTCGCCGCGCCCGGACGGCTCCGGCCGTCCGGCGGCGAAAGAATGACAATCGGAGGCATATCATGAAGAGAATCGGAACCCTTCTTGCGGCTTTGCTGCTGCTTTTCCAGCTGGGCGGATGCGCTCGGGAGGAGGGCACTGCCGTGACCGTTCAATCGGTGGCGTCCATCACGGGCATGGGCAGCATCGGGCTGGTGGATCGTTTCGCCGGCGTCGTCTCCGCCCGCAGCGAGGTGAAGATCCAGAAAGAGGATCAGCGTACCGTCAGCGAGGTCTACGTCCAGCCGGGGCAGACCGTCTATTACGGTCAGCGGCTTTTCGCTTACGATATTGAGGAATCCCAGCTGAAGCTTGAGAAGGCCGAGCTGGAGCAGCAGAAGATCCGAGACAGCATCGCCTCGCTGGAAAAACAGAAGGCCGAGCTGGAGGAGCAGCTGAGCAAGACCAAGAAGGACGCCGACAAGCTGAACTATACCCTGGAGATCCAGACCTGCGAGACCAACATCCGTGAGGCGAACTACAACCTTGCCCTTCAGGAAAAGGAGGTGGAGCGTCTGCAGTCCGCCGTGGTGGGCTATGTGATCACGAGCCCCATCTCCGGCCGCATCCAGAGCGTCAACTCCGAGGGGGGCACCGACAGCCAGGGCAACCCGCTTCCATTCATCACCATCATGGAAAAGGGCGCCTATCGGGTCAAGGGCCAGGTGGATGAGATGAACGCGGCCACCATGGTAGTGGGCACCCGCGTGCTGATCCGCTCACGCATGGACAGCAGCCGGATCTGGAACGGGACGCTGGCGCTCATCGACTGGGAGAACCCGGTCACCGGCAACCAGAACCGCTTTTACGACGGCACCGGTGACGAGATGACCAGCTCCAGCAAGTACCCGTTCTATATCGAGCTGGACAGCGACGAGGGGCTTCTGCTGGGGCAGCACGTTTACATCGAGCCCGACTGGGGCCAGGAGGACGTCCGCAATTCCCTGGCGCTCCCCGCTTACTATCTCTTCGACATGAATGGGAGCGAGGCCTCGGTGTGGGCGCGCGGCGGCGACGGCAGACTGGAGAAGCGCACTGTTGCCCTCGGCCAGCACGATGAGATGCTGGATACCTGGATCATTACCTCCGGGCTGGATCTGAGAGACTGGATCGCCTTCCCGGCGGAAAACTGCAAGGAGGGCGCCGAGACGTCGGAATTCGATGAGAACGCCTTTGAGACCGACCCCGGCATGCCGCCGCAGGACGGGGATTTCCCCGGCGAAGAGTTCGAGGGTGAGACCGGAGAGTTCATGCCCGAGGAGTACGACGGGGATGCGTCCGGTGAGGACGAACAGATCCCGGACGAGCCCTCGGACGACGGGACCGGCGAAACGCCGGAAGCCGACGAGACCGGCGAAAATCCGGAGACCGACGGGACCGATGGGACCGATGGGACCGGCGAGACGGAGGAGGTCCCGCAGGCATGATCCTTTCCATGAAAGACATCTGCAAGGACTATCCCATGGGGAAGTCCTCTGTGGTACACGTATTGAAAAACGTCAATCTGGAGATACAGGAGGGGGATTACGCCGCCATCATGGGTCCCTCCGGCTCCGGCAAGACCACGCTCATGAACATCATCGGCTTCCTGGATACGCCGACCAGCGGCCAATATATTTTCGATGATGAGGATATGGGCGGCAAGAACGACAACCAGCTGGCAGCGGTGCGCAACAAGGACATCGGTTTCGTGTTCCAGACCTTCAACCTGCTGCCGAAGATCAGCGCCCAGGAGAACGTGGCGCTGCCGCTGCTGTATGCCGGCGTTTCCCGCAAGGAGCGCATGCAGCGCGCGGAGGAGGCGCTGGTGAAGATGGGGCTGGAGGAGCGGATCAGGTTCAGCTCCGATCAGCTCAGCGGCGGCCAGTGTCAGCGCGTGGCCATCGCCCGCGCTATTGTGACGAAGCCGCGGCTGCTGCTGGCGGATGAGCCGACCGGCGCGCTGGATTCCGCCTCCGGGGTGCAGATCATGGAGATCTTTCAACAGCTGCATGAGGAGGGGGCGACCATCCTCATGATCACCCATGACGCCGGGATCGCCGCCCACGCCCAGAAGCAGTATCAGATCCTGGACGGCGTCCTTTCCGACAGGAAGGAGGGCGAGCATGAATAAGATCCTGAAGCGTGTCCTCGTCGTGATCCTGGTGCTTGCCCTTCTGGGCGGCGGCACCTTTGCCGGACTATGGTTTCTGGGCAAACGGAACCGCAAGCCTGTGAACGTCTACGATATGCAGCAGCTGGTGATGACGGATTACTACGCCGACGAGACTCAGACCTACGGCATGGTCAGTACCACCGGCCTGCAGAACGTGTATATCTCCGAGACCCAGCAGATCACGGAGATTTATGTTGCCGAGGGACAGAGCGTCAAGTCGGGCGACCCGGTGCTGGCCTTTGATACCACGCTTACGGACATCGAGCTGGAGAAGGCCAAACTCAATCTGGAAAAGCTGAAGCTGCAGCTGGAGAACACCAACGCGGAGCTGGAGTATATCAGCAAGCTGCGGCCTTTTTCCATGGTGCTCATCACCCCGCCCCAGCGGGAGATCGTGCTGACTCCGGAGCATACTCCCCAGATCCTCGAGGGCAAAGGAACGCAGGACGAGCCCTATTATATCCTGTGGAACCGCTCCACAGGCATGACCGTGCGCTATCTGGAAAGCCTCTTCCCCAAGCAGCCCGAGGCTCCCGAGGAGGGCGCGGACCCGGGGGAGGAGCCGTCGGAGCCGGTGGATTACGATCACGTCTGGGCCGTCTTTGTCATCCGTGACCAAAACGCGCTCAACGGACAGGTCCTGGATTACTACGGGCTGAAGCTGGACCGCTCCGAGGGAAGTCTGCGATTCAACGTGTTCCGCGCGGTGCTGCCCGATTCCATGCTCGAGTACGACCATCAGGAGGAGCCTTACTGGAAATCCTACGGTTCGTCCTACACGGCCAAGGAACTGGCCCAGATGAAAGAGGAGACCGAGCAGAAGATCAAGGATCTGACGCTGGACATTGAGATGGCGCAGGTGGAGCTGCAGCGGCTGGAACGGGAGATGAACGACGGCATGGTCACAAGCCGCATCGACGGCGTGGTCAAGACCGTCCGCGACCCGGAGGAGGCCCGCCTCACCGGTCAGCCGGTGGTGGAGCTTTCCGCCGGCGGCGGTTACTATGTGGATATCTCCGTGGGTGAGCTGGATCTGGCGGTCATAACGGTGGGACAGACAGTCACCGTCCGCAGCTGGGAGAACTATGCCAGCTACGAGGGGACGATCGTTGAGATCTCCGACTATCCTCAGACCGACGCCCAGGGCTGGAGCAACGGCAACCAGAACATCTCCTGGTACGGCGCCCGCGTCTTCATCGATGAGAGCGCCCAGCTGCGGGAGTACGAGTATGTGGATGTGACGTATTCCGCTGCGCACTCTGAGGAGGGCGCCTGGTATCTGGCCAATATGTTCATCCGGCAGGAGGGCGGCGTCAGCTACGTGATGGTCAAGGGGGCGGACGGCCTCCTGGAGCGGCGCACCGTGCAGACCGGCAAGAGCATATGGGGAGAATATACCCAGATCCGCGGCGGCCTCAGCATGGATGAGCGTATCGCCTTCCCTTACGGCAAGAACGTGGAAGAGGGCGCCGAGACCGTGGACGCGGAGATCAGCGAGCTCTACGGCGGCGGGTTTTATTATTAAGGAGGGCGTCGTATGGAAAACATAGCAATGGCCTTCCGCGGTATCTGGAACCACAAAATGCGTTCCTTCCTTACCATGCTGGGCATCATCATCGGCATCGCGGCCATCATTACCATCGTCAGCACCATCAAGGGCGCCAACGAGCAGATCAAGGCCAACCTGGTGGGCGCCGGCAACAACGTGGTCACCGTGCAGCTCTATCAGAACGACTGGCCTGCGGAGCAGCAGTACACCCAGCTCCCGGGCGGGATCACGCCGCTGACCGAGGAAACGAGGGAGGAGCTTCGGCGGCTGGACGGCGTGAAGGACGTATCCTTCTACTACAGCCGCAGCAATGCGGACAATCTCTTTTTCGGCAACACCCGTTTTTCCGGCTCCGTCACCGGCATCGACGACCGGTATCTGGCGATCAACGGCTATGCCCTCAGCTACGGCCGTCTCTTTACCCGGGAGGACTATCAGAACTGCCGCAAGGTCCTGCTGCTGGACGTGAAGGCGGTAAACGCCCTCTACGAGGGCCGTAATCCCATCGGCACCAGTGTGGAGCTGGGGACGGAGGTCTTCACCGTGGTGGGGGTCGTGGAAAAGGACAAGAGCTTCAGCCCCACCATCGAGAGCGTCAGCGATTACGCCATGTATATGGACAATTCCGCCGGTGCGGTCTTCCTGCCGGACGTCTGCTGGAGTATCGTGTACAAGTTCGACGAGTCCCAGAACGTCTGTCTGCAGGCCAACAGCACGGATGAGATGACCACCGTGGGCAATGCGGCGGCGGAGCTCATCAACAGCCGTCACGTGAAAATTGCCGGCGACGGGGACGAGACCTTCAGCTACCGCAGCCAGGACCTGCTGGAGCGGGCAAAGGAGCTGCAGGATCTCAGCGCGTCCACCAATCAGCAGCTGATCTGGATCGCCGGGATCTCCCTTTTGGTGGGTGGCATCGGCGTCATGAACATCATGCTGGTGTCCGTCACCGAGCGCACCCGTGAGATCGGCCTGAAGAAGGCCATCGGCGCCAAGCGCCGCCGCATCCTGTGGCAGTTTTTGACCGAGGCGGTAGTGCTGACCAGCCTGGGCGGCCTCATCGGCGTAGGCGCAGGCATTGGACTTGCGAAGATGCTGAGCCGCACCATGGGCACCCCCTCCGCGATCAGCATCCCGGCCAGCATCATTGCCGTGGCCTTCTCCATGGTCATCGGCATCCTGTTCGGCCTGCTTCCCGCAGTGCGGGCCAGCAAGCTTAACCCCATCACCGCCCTGCGCTACGAGTGAGCCGGACGGGACGGGCCGTCGGAGCGGAAGTACTCCCGGCGCTGCCTCTGCGACGTCGGAAAGCGGGGCGAGCGAGCTGCTCGCCCCGCTTTTTGCGGGTCAGAGCCGGCCGGACCCCGGGCTATCGGCGAAAAACGATGAAAGAAGAACGAACCCATGAAACGTGAGAAAAAGATCCTGTGCCTCCTTTGTGCCGCGGCGCTGCTGATGCTCGTTCCGGCGGGCTGCGCCGCCGGAGGGGAGACGTCGGGGACGCCCGCCTCCGATCCCGTATCCGCGTCGGAGCCGGCTCCGGATACCGGAAAACCAGCCGCAGGAACGGAGCCCGCCGCCCCGGAGGACGACGGGGAAGGACTGGGGCCCGGGGAGCCTGACGATCCAGCGACATCCGGGGAGCCTGACGAGACCGCTGAGCCGGATGAGCCGGAGCCCCCGGAGGACCCGGAGGCTTTGCGGGGCCATTACCGCTTTCAGCCCAAGGTGTGCTCCAGCTACATGACGGCGGTCTTCGGGGAGACGATGACCGAGACCTGGTTCAATCTGGTGGATGCGGTCATGGCGGGGGAGGACACCTTTGCCTGCCCGGACGATGATACGTATAACTGGGTGATGGGCCAGTACCGGGACCGCTGCTTCCCGCTGCTCGTCCAGCTCATCGACTACTGCTACGAACGGGACGATCCGGTGAAGGACGGCGTGGGCAGCTTCGTCTACCTGGTGCCCCCGGAGGAGGCCGCCGCCCGGATCGGGGAGTTCGCCGCCCTGGTGGAGGAGATCCTGAACAGCACCCTCCGGGACGACTACTCGGACTTTGAGAAGGCGCTGGCGCTGTACCTCTACTTCTCCCATCACTACGTCTACGACTACGAGTCGGCGCGGCCGGACGTCAGCGCGCTGGACTATCTCTCCTCCTATCGGGTGCTCACCACCGGCACCGGGATCTGCCAGGAGTTTTCCACGGCCTACTCCTATCTGCTGCTGCAGGCGGGGGTGGACGCCTCCACCATGGGCGGGCATCGCAGTTCCGACGGGGAGGCCCACCGGTGGAGTTACGTGAACATCAACGGACACAACTTCCACATTGATCCCACCTACGTGCTGGACAGCAACGATTCCCTCAGCTACTTTATGATGGACGACGAGCAGCGGGAGTTTGCGGACGGCTACAGCCGGGAGGGCTTCGTCATCTGCTCCCACTACTCCCAGGATCACCCGCACCCCGATTATACGGCGGAGGACGACAGCTTCCGGGAGATCTGGGGCAGCTACTTCGTGGAGATGGATCACGAGCAGCATCTTTTGACCTACGTCACCTTCAGCGAGGGCTGGGAGGAGGTCGTCAGGACCTTCGACTACTCCGGATGGTGAGGACCCGCGCGAAAAAGAAGGACAAAATGATACGGAAAGGGCGCTCTCCCAATGGAGAGCGCCCTTGCGGTTGTGGTGGATTCAACGCGCTGACGCGGACCCTTACGCCCGGCCGAGGGGGTTCCAGCGGCCGCGGCTGTAATAGATCACGTACAGTACGAAGAGCAGCAGATTGTGGCCGATCATGCAGCCCCAGGCGGAGACCAGCCCGTAATGCCACAGCTGGGTGCAGAGGAAGGTGCCCACGATGCGCACGCCCCACATGCCGGAAACGTTGAAGACGAAGGGCATCACCGTCTTTCCCGCCCCCTGGAGCATGCCCTCGATGACGATGGAGACGCCGTAGAAGGGCTCCGAGCAGGCCACCATCCGCAGCACGGTGCTGCCCAGCAGGATCACCGCCTCATCCCGGCTGAAGATACGCACCATCTGGGGAGCGAAGGCGAAGAGCAGCCCGCCGGAAAGCACCATCATCCCCACCTCCAGCGGCAGGATCACCGCCGCAAGATCCCGGATGCGCCGCCGGTCCCGGGCGCCGATGGCGTTGCCCGTGAGAGTGGCAGCAGCGGTCATCATGCCATAGCCGGGGATGTAGAAGGCGGACTCCACCGTGTTTGCAATGGTGTGTGCGGCGGTGCTGAGCTCCCCCAGGGAGTTGATCATGGCGGCAAAGGCCACATAGCCCAGCGAGGTGCCGAAGCGCTGCAGCATGTTGGGAAAGGCGATCCGCAGGCAGGGCAGCAGCACGGCCCGGTCCGGCCGCAGGGACTGCCCACGGGGCGAGATCTCCCTGTGCCGGAAAAGCACCGCCGTCAGGATCACGCCCCCCGCCAGCATGGCGACCGCGCTGGCTGCCGCGGCGCCGGTGACGCCGAGACCTGCGCCCCATACCGGGATCTTCAGTCCGGCGACAGTCACCGTTCTGGGCTCATAGATGAGCAGGAAGTTCAGCACCACGTTGATGAGGTTCACGACGATGCCGCTGCGCATGGGGGTGCGCGTGTCCCCCACAGAGCGCAGCACGGTGCCGAAGATGGTGCTGGCAGTGCGGGGCAGCATGGGAAGATACAGGATAAAGAAATATCGCGACGCCAGTCCCCGGATAGAGGGGTCCACCCTCATCCAGACCGGCACCAGACCGCTGAGGGAAAGCGTCAGCGCCGTGAAGAGCACGCCGATCACCAGCACCGCCAGCACCGACTGGGCGGAGGCTCTCCTCGCCCGCTCCTTCTCCCCGGCGCCGAAGGCCTGAGAGATGTAGGCCAGGAAGCCCACGCCGAAGGCGGAGACCGTGCTGCCCACCAGCCAGTTGACCGTGGTCGTGGAGCCCACCGCCGCCGTGGCGGAGGTGCCCAGTGCGCCCACCATGGCGGTGTCGATGTACTGCACGGCGGTGTGCATCACCTGCTCCAGCATGGTGGGCCAGGCAAGGGTCAGCACCGTGCCCAGCAGGGCGCGGCGGGAAGCGGTCCGGATCTTGGTTTCGTTCATGGCGGATTTGGCTCCTTGTGCCGGAAAGTGTCCGGCGTTCCCCAGTATAGCACAGCCGCCCCGCAGGTACAAGCGGCGCGTTGACAGACCGGCCGGCGCCGTGCTATACTGCCTGCAGAAACAGGGAAAGCGCCATGGGCGCCGAGGTGAAGCAATGATCAACAGGTAACAGATCCGGACAGCGCGAAAAACGAAGCGGCGATGCCGCCGCTTTCGGACTGTGCCCCGATGGGGGCGCCGCTGCATGGCCGGGATCGGGTACCTGCTTCAAGCCAAACCGTGCGGCGCGGCACGTCTGTTATCAGAGCTGCTCTCACCGGATTTCGTTTGCACAGGGCCCGGCCGCATCGTGCGGCCGGGCCCTGCTTGTCTGCCTGCCACCCCGCATTCATCGGGAGCGATTCATGAAAAGGAGGAGCCATGCTGGAGATCCGACATTTGACCATCACCCGTGACCGGGAGCTGCGGACCCTGGTGGAGGACTTTTCCCTGGTGCTGAAGCCGGGGGACAAGGCGGTGCTCATCGGGGAGGAGGGGAACGGAAAGTCCACGCTGCTCAAGTGGATCTACGATCCCGCCCTTATCGA